>Ga0214921_10009667_pt1 | contig 12142 bp, 32 predicted proteins | sample LL1505_MetaG_FD_177992 | JGI IMG/M metagenome (GOLD analysis project Ga0214921, IMG submission 177992) | Freshwater microbial communities from Lake Lanier, Atlanta, Georgia, United States - LL-1505 | ecosystem: Environmental > Aquatic > Freshwater > Lake | place: USA: Georgia | collected... | reverse complement strand
TGTATTTTGTTGTATATGGTAGCATCAGCATTATTAATTTATTTTGTGATTAAGGAGTTTTGAATATGCCTAATTGGTGTAATAATACGATTGAGTTATCCCATGAGGATCCAGCAATGATTGAGCGTGCCAAGGCCGCCTTTGCTGATGGTAAGTTGTTGAATGAATTCATTCCATTACCAAAAGAATTGGAAGATACCACGGCGCCTGCTCGTGAGTCCGATGAAGCATTGATTGCCAAATATGGTCATTCTGATTGGTACTCGTGGTGCATTAGTAATTGGGGTACCAAGTGGGATATCAGCCCTTATGAGTGTGAAGCCGAAGGCAATACACTAAATGGCACCTTTGATTCACCATGGGGTCCTCCAATCGTAGCATATGAAAAGCTGGAAGAATTAGGCTTTGATGTTCGTGCATATTACTATGAACCTGGTATGGGTTTTGCTGGTGTGTATGATGGCTTTGATGAATGCTACGATTATTCTGGCATGAGCGCTGATGAAGCGGAAGAATATCTGCCAGAAGCTTTGGATGAGATGTATGGTATCACCGAATCAATGCGTGAATGGGAAGAGGAGAATTCTGATGAGTAGGCGGGAAGAAATGGTTAATATGTTAATTGATGATGATATTAACACTTTCCAATCCTCTGATTCGTGGATTATTAGTGATATACTAAGGTCAGGTTTCAAAGGTTACAAAAACTACACCGAAGAAGAATTGGTGCAGGAGATGAATGAGCGTGACCTTTGGAATGAATGGTTTAAGGAGACCGTATGAGTATTTCTAATATTGACCGTATGCGTGAAGCACTGGTTCGTGATGAAATGAATTATTTTCAAACATTGAACCGTGGTGAATTGATGGAAGCTCTTAATGAGTTGCTTATTGAAAAATACGATAATCTGCCAGAACGGCACATTATTGAAGAATATGAAAGTTTGGCATAATGAGTAGATGGGAATTTACAATTAAAGAATTAAAGGCATTACAACAGGAAACGCCAGATACACCAGTAATCGTTGAGGCGTATGTGGAATGGGTTTTATTAAAGGGTTATTCCATTAAAAAGACCAAATAGTGTTGTATTTTTACGACAGGGGGCTTGCGTTCCCCTGTGGTAAGAGTATAATGGTAGTATAAATTGAATGAAAGGTACATTATGTTGAAATTTGAAGGTATTGCAAAAGTTGGTGATATTATCCGTGCATATGATTTTAAACCTTGTGCTGGTCGTGATGATGCTTTTATTGAAGGTGTGGTCGAGCAGGCAAATTGTAATGAATCTGGTTTTAATTCTTACAAGGTTACGGTGACTGTTGATAAGTTTAAGAAATACGAAACTAAACCAAATCCTCGTAATCGTGTTGGTCAAATTGTATTTGTACCGCATCAAACCAGTTTTATGGAATTTGATTTTCGTGTGATTAACTTGAGCAAGGTGTAATATGCAAATAGAGCAATCAATATTGATTATTAGGCAGTACCAAGACCAATGGGGTATTAACGGACTGTTGGAGACCTTGGAAGAAATGCAGATGTGCTATGATGATTTGAATCACCAAGAAGCGTTGGCATTTCGTACCTTCATGGCGATGGGTCGTGAATTTTTTACACCAGTAGAAAAGGAAACTGTATGAGCCGTAAGATTGACCATTTCATTATGGAAATTGTTAAAGAAGAAATGGCCAATGTCAAAAAGCTCCGTAAAACTGACCTTGTTCAATTAACGGAGAGTTTGATAGAATCCAATTTGCGTGAGATGTCCAATGAAACAATCGTGGAAATTTATGAAGAAACTTTCCACACTTATGTTGGGAGTGTAAAATGAAATTAGGTTACAAACAAAAAGAAATTGTAATGCAACAACTATTTGCGGCTCATAAAACGCCTGATGGTTATAATTCAATTTATAAAGCCGTACCAATTGCTAGTTATGAGAATATCAAACAATATATTGATTTCACCAAGTATTATGTTTGCTTTCGTGGTCCTCGTACCAGTAATTCATATTCAACATTGAAGCGTGATGCTCATTCGTTTGATGTGTATCAGCGTGACGCTAGAACCGTGAATAGAATTCGTGATGAGCATAAAGCATTCTGGCGTGGTGTTCAATGGGCAAATAATCGTAGTCATTAACAGTCTATGGGTGGTTGTTGGCGGAAAACTTTACTGTCCTAGGATACAACCTTAATGTGAGAAAATACAGTTGCGTAGCCAATCTCACACCCACCTTTTAAAAAATCGCATAAGGTGTAACTAGTTTAAGCCGATATGCGTGGTGATGTGTGGGAAAATCACATTGCTTGGTCTTACTGGAGGAATATCCGTGGCAGACCTTAAAGAGCCAAAACAGCGGCTGATAGTTTGTTGGTTTCAACTGAGATAATGTAAACCAAACCCTATTTTGTTATTTTATTGATTGGAGTTTATATGGGTACCAGAAGTTTAACATTTGTGTATAGTGAATCAACTAGTGGCCAAAAAGCCGTGCCAATTATCAATATGTACCGCCAGTATGATGGTTATCCTACAGGCCATGGTGCAGAGTTGGCAGAGTTTCTATCAACAGGTCGATTGGTGAATGGATTGGCTTTGACCAAAACCGTTGAAGAAGTTGTATTCAATGGCATGGGTTGTTTGGCGGCATCATTAGTTGCCAATTTCAAACAATCACCCGGTGGTTTCTATTTGTATCCTGTCACCGCCGAAGATTGTGGCCAAGATTATGAGTATCACATTTTTAACATTGATGGTGTGATGTTGATTGATGTATATTATTGTGGTTGCAATTTCTTTGGCATTAGTGGTGATTATGAAAGTGAAGTTGTATTCAGCGGATCATTGCCAGAGTTTATTGAATTCTGTAAAGAAAAGGAAACAGCATGAGCTTTGGTGACGAAGTAACATTCAAGCATTACATGGTTGAATTTGATTCTGGCCGCACCGTTCACATTGGCGGTGAGGATGTATTTGAAGTAAAGGACTATTGCAAAGAAAATTATTCTGGCGATAGAATCAAATCCATTTATTTGGAAGTATTTTGTGGAGAGTAGTAAATGAATTATTACCTTGTTGAATTTATAGGTGAATCAATCGGTCCTCAATATGAGGAAGTATCCGCCATTTCAGCACAAGAGGCAGTTCATTCTATCAAATTGGGTTGGCCTGAGGCCAAGATTTGGAATGTTTGGATTGATTGTGGTGAAAACGACCAATGGAAAGATGAGTAATGAGCGATTATACACCTGATAGGTGGGTTGTAGTAAAGATTACAACCAATGATGAAACCTTATACAAAGTATTTGCCAGTTGGTATGGTGGATATGCCGGCTCTGATTCATGGAAAATGAATAGTGGTATCACCGAAGTTATATCAACGGATGATTACTATGATTTTCATGGTTGGTCAGGATCGGTGTATCGTTGTTATAAGAATTGTTATGGCGCCAATACTTATGGTAACCAAGTATTACAAAACTTTATTAACAAGGCAGATTACAAAATTGAAATAATGCCTGAACATACAAATTGGAAAGAATTAAATTATGCCAGTAAGGTATAGCACAAACAGAATGGGTCCTATGCTCAAGCAATGGTATACAGACCGTGGTCTTGAATTGTGGACATATTCTACTGGTCGTATTGATTGCCGTGGTGAAGATTTAGGACCATATGGTGAAGAATTGTTTTTGGCACCAATGCTGAATGATGATTGGATTCGGTTTAGTGATTGGTTGAAAACCTTTGAAACTGATGCATTGTGGTATGTGAATGATATTATTGAATTGTATGAAAGAAATAATCCAAAAATTACTTGGGCGGAAGGATATGAATAATGAGTGAACATGGATATTGTCCAAATTGTGGTGTTGACCTAGATGGTGGTTCAATCTATGAGCATTTTCTAAAAGAATATGGTGATGAACAGAAGGCATTAAAAACTGCCAAGGCGTATGGTGCAGACAAAGACCATGGCCAATGGGGTAGACAAATTGCACTCTATGATAGAGATTTGGACAGGACAGTTGCACATAAATGTCCTGATTGTGGCCATACCTGGCGTATTGATGGATTAAAAATATAATGGGAATATCAGCCTATAAAGAAATTACTGAATGGTCAGAGACCGAATTTGTGGTGCCTAATCATACCTATTTGTTTGATGGTAAGTCCAATATATTGGCCTATGCTCGTGAGAGTGATGGTCAGGTAACAGTATTCAAGAAACCATTGCCTATGGATACTCGTAGGCGTAAGTTTGAAAAAGTAAAACACAAGGCACTGGATGCTTTGGCAAAAACTTTACAATCACCTGGCGAAACTTTACAATCGGATTTTCCAAGTTGGCAGGTAAAATCAGATAGTGGTAAAACCTATACAGTTGAATTGATTGGTAATCATTATCATTGTAATTGTGTTGGTTATTCGTATAGAAGAAAATGTAAGCATTCGGAAAGTGTTGCTAAAAAACAACAGTCTGGTTGACTTTCTATGTGGTACCTGTATAATGGTAGATTAAATGCACGATTCGTCTATCGGTTAGGACATTGCCCTTTCACGGCAGGAAGACCAGTTCGATTCTGGTATCGTGTACCAAAAGTATTAAATAGTAATTATGAAAAGAAAAACTAGAGCACATTTTGTATTGTTTTGTAGTAATACACCATTCAAACCAAAAAGAGTGGTGTCAAAGGTCGCCTTCAAAAGGCGTGTTAAACATAAATTGAAAGAATTACATTATGAATAAATTGAATAAAAACGGTATCGCTTTCGTAGAAGCGGCAGAGAAATTATATGGCATCGGTGCAGTATTGAATCGTGATAACATTGCTCATGTGGTCAGCGAGGCAGATGTACCATATCCCTATTGGTTTGTGACCAAGGCAGAATATCGTAATGGTAACCGTGGTGAGTATTTGTTACCTAACATTGGCACCAAAAAACAAAAAGCTCCTGTTGTTGAGCCAGAGTTAGAAGTTGCCTATGCACAACCTGCTCAAGTGTTAGAATTCCGTCAACCAAAACTATTGGATGAATCTGATTCTGCCGTACCAACCAAGTTTGAAGGCTATGTGCCGTTTGGTTTTTACAAAGATTTGTTTGGCATTGTCAAATCAAAAATGTTTTATCCTGTATTCATTACTGGTTTATCAGGCAACGGCAAGACCTTGATGGTCGAGCAAGTGTGTGCTGAGTTGAAGCGTGAGTGTATTCGTGTTAATATCTCCATTGAAACTGATGAAACAGATTTGCTTGGTGGTCCTACTCTTATCAATGGCAATGTGGTTCATCGTGATGGTCCTGTATTGCAGGCGATGAAGAAAGGTGCCGTTCTATTGATTGACGAAGTTGACCGTGGTTCTAATAAACTAATGTGTTTGCAAGGCATTCTAGAAGGCAAACCATATTACAACAAAAAGACTGGTGAGGTTGTGAAACCTGCCGATGGTTTCACCGTGATTGCCACCGCCAACACCAAAGGTCGTGGTTCAGAAGAAGGTCGTTATCTATCACAAGTGCTTGATGATGCCTTCTTAGAACGATTCCCAATCACAGTAGAACAGGAATATCCTGATGCCAAAACTGAGCGTAAGATTCTTACACCGTTAATTGCTGATAAAGAATTCGTTGAGAATCTATGCCAATGGGCAGATGTGGTGCGCCAATCGTTTGACCAAGGTGCTACTGATGAGATTATTTCCACTCGCCGTTTGGTACATATTGCCAAGGCATTTGGTATATTCAAAGACCGCATGAAAGCGATTGAGCTTTGTGTGAATCGATTTGATGCCGAAACTAAAATGGCATTCTTAGATTTGTATTCAAAAGTGGATAACACCGTTGAATCACCAGCGAATACAAGTACCATTGCTACCACAACCGAGGTTGCCAACCAACCACAGGTGTGATAGAATGGTTCATGTAGTAGGTATTTTATATTATGTTTAATTTGATAGGAGTATTAGAATGGCTTTAACAGTTCGTAAAGGTAAGGTAAACCGTCATGAGAAAATTACCCAAGTGTTGTTGTCTGGTAAGCCTGTAAGTCCTGCTGAAATTCAAGCAGTATTTGCTGGTACCAACCAAGAGAAGGTGCTGTACCGACTCTCAACCAACATCTATAACATTCGTAAAGATGGTGGTATTGTGAAAGTAATCAAAGATGGCCGTAAGGTTAAGGCATATCAGTTGGTTAACTTCACCGAGTTCGATAGCAATGGCCGTTACAAAGGCAAAGCAGTTGCAAAACCTGCTCAGCCTGCTGTAAAACCTGTTGCTGACCAACCTGTTACAGCGTAAGCATTAGAATATGGCCCCTCGGGAGAGGCCGCCATATTGAAACATATTGAGTTGAATCTGGATCAAGATTCAATGGGGAGTTGAAGTAGAGAGAACCGGCCGGTCTGCTCTGCATATACACTCCGAGATACCAGTGTGTTTCAATATGGTGAGGAGTTCTATACTATGGGTTGGATTTTAATTTTCTATTTGAATACTCCGCTTAATTATGATGTTCATTCACATCATGATATGAAAGCGGATTGTTTGGTCAAAGAATCGTATTACAATAATATTTTTAAAGAAGTTGGTACTAAATTGGTCGCCTCTTGCAAACCAAAAGAGTTTGTTAAGTATGCAAAGAAACAAGGTGGCTTGATATATAAACAATATGAATTGAGATAATATGAAAAGTATTTGGCACTATAAAGATTATAGTTATTGGTTCAGCATAGAGGAAGAGGAAGATAATGTTAAAATCTTTCATTATGCCTATAGTATAGGTGGTTCACAGATGTTGAATTATTCTCCTTATGAAAAAATGACCGAAGAAGAATTTAGAAAAATTGTAGATGAAATGACAAAATGAAAGTTGCTATTAATACACAATATGGTGGTTTTGGCCTCTCCGATGAGGCCTTTGAAGCTTTACTCAAACGAAAAGGTATTGAGTTTGAAAAAGTTGATTCATCATTTGGTTGTTCCAATTATTATGCCAAAGGCCATGTTGATGATGATGAGTATTTCATTTCTCAATATGAATATTATGAACCACGAAACGATCCAGATTTAATTGCTGTGATTGAGGAGTTTGGTGACAATGCTCATGGTTGGGCTGCATCATTAAAAATTGTGGAAATTCCTGATGATGTGGATTGGTATGTTGAAGAACATGATGGTTTGGAACATATTGCTGAAAAGCATCGGACATGGTTCTAAATGTCCATCATTCTTTTAATCTTCTCATTGGCTTGTGCCTTTGCGGCTGGTGTGGAATACTCTAGTAGAAATACACTAGACTACTCTCCAGGAGCGCTTGGAGGTCTCGTATTCTGTGCGGTGGTACTAGGGCTTATAGTCATAGGCATCCTCTCACCAGAGGCGCTCCAATTAGACTGAAAAGTGTTGCATCCATACAACAGACCGCTTGATTCCTACCATGGTTATGTTATAATGGTAGTTCAAGTGAAAAAGGAGCTTTTGTTATGAAAAAATCAGTAAACAAATCGATTCAAGATATTTTTCCAGGTATTATGATTTTGGATTCTGAGCCAGTTCGTGTTGAGAATCCATTTAGTGGTGAGAGTGTAATGCTAACACCTGATGAAGTAGCAGTATATGATTACCTTAAAGGTTGTGAATTGATAGGTGATTATAAAGGTGTGCGTAAAGGCCTTGATTGGTTTATGAAGCACAATTGTGAAGCGTATATGACTTTATTGGACTAATTATGAATATTGATAAAAGTGAAATGTTTGAATACTTGGACACCTTGCGTGAAACAGGTGTAACCAATATGTTTGGTGCTGGTACTTATTTGCAACAGGCATTTGGTGTTGACCGCAGAGAAGCAAAGAAAGTTTTATTAGAGTGGATGAATCAATATCAACCACAATGATATATCGGGTAAGCGGTAAAGTTGGAGAGTTACAGCGGACTGTAAATCCGTTGCCTATGGCTGAGTTGGTTCGAATCCATCCTTGCCCACCATTAAGGAATAATTATGAGTGATAGATTTGATTTTGAACAGCAGATTATTAAATGTTGGAATGTTGTAGATGACCTCAAAGAACTTGATGAAGGTCTGTTTGATGGTTGGTTAGAATTCAACCAAGACAATGTATCTAATCATATTCTTGGTTTGGCCAACACATATGAAATTAAGTTTAATAAATTGTGGAATCAATTTGAAGATGTCGTTATGGATTTAGTAAGAAATAACAAAATGCTTGAAGAAGAATGTGCCGCCTTGCGTGAACAATTAGAGAAAGCTGAAAAGAAAAATGCCAAACGATAAACCAGAATATAGTAAGTATATTTCATCCAATGGAAAAACCAGATATGGAAAAGTTTATTCAATGCCACAAAAACCTATTCGTATTGAATTAGGTCGTGCTGACATTCCTAAATTTTTATCGATGTTGCACGAAACACAATTCAATCTAATTGAAGCGGCAGTTGAAAGTAGAGAGAAACAGGGATTTCCTGAAGCAAATGCAGTAATCAAATATATTATGGAGAAAAAATAATGGCGACCTGGAAAATTGAACCAACATGGAAAAAATCGTTAATTGAACGACAGTATTTTACCAAAGACGGTAAAACAATCACTATTGAAACCGGTTGGCGTTGGGGTGAATTCACTTGTGAAACCGAAGATGATGAACCACCGGTGATTGTGGAGGGCACAGACCTCTATAATTGTAATTATGATGTTGAATTACAAGAATGTACCGATGGTTGTTGGGAAGAACATGAGTTTGAAGGATTCACCGAAGATGAAGAAGAAGAAATGCGTGAATGGTTGGATGAAAACTCTTACTTTGATTTAGAAGAAGATGGATGGATTCAAGGTGATTGTGAAATGATTATGAGCTGTGATCCATCTATTGAAAAGGTAGATTAACATGAATGATGAGATATTGGAACAATTATCATTGGATGTGGACACAGAATTATTAAAGTGGATGACAACCTTTGAAATTCATCCATTAAATTTAATTGCCGTCATACTGGCTCGTTTAACTTGGATAGCCAAACAATCCAATATAGAAGAAGATTATTTAAAATTATTAGAGTCACCAAAAGATATTATTGGTAAAACAGAACAAACAGATAAAATAATTCACTAATTTTAAAAATTCAATAAGTTATCATTAATAATGGAAACAATTCCAATTTTTAGTATTGCATTACATAAATTTTTTGAACCAGAACTTGCAGTTTTAGGTAAAAAAATTGTTATGGAAAATCGTGACATATTTCGAAAAATTGAAAAACATAACAGTTACACCAATATTATTTTTCAAAATATAATGAAAAATCATATAGATGAAAATTATAAAAATTTAAATGATATTTTAAAATTTAAAGAAAAAATATTATCGAATGCTACAAAAGTTTTAGAACTGTATAATTATACATATGATATGGTTGATTATGAAGTGACAAATCTGTGGTTCAATATTATGGAAAATATGAGTTTTCAAAATGCACATAATCATTATGGATTTGTTTTAACTGGAACATTTTATATTGATATGCCAGAAGAAGTTTCACCAATTATATTTTACAGCCCATTAGAAAACATGCAACCTTACAATTCAACAGGTAATATTAAAGACGAAGAAAAAAAACACAATCAGTTTAACAGCAAAGCGTGGACCGTTTATCCAAAAAATGGTGAAATGTATTTTTGGTTGGCCAGTTTATCTCACGGCGTTCCTCAAATACAGTTTTCTGGATCAAGAATTAGCTGTTCATATGATATATCGACTAAAATTTAATTTAACATACTAACAAAAATGATAACAAAACTTTGGACTTGGGATAAAAAAATATCTAAACAACTATGTGAAATTCTACTTGATGAAATAAGTCAAATGACTCCAATTAATGGTACCGTCTATGGTGAAAATGATGGTAAAAGAAAAAATAAAGTCATTTTTTTTGAAAAAAATCACTGGTTTGAAGGTGTATTATACAATCATATTAGACATGCAAATCAGTCCTCATCATGGAATTTTCAAATTGATGACTGTCAACAATTGCAAGTTGCAATTTATGAACCTGGTGAAAAATATGATTGGCACGTTGACGAAGATATAGAAACTCGTCAAGCCTATAGATATGATGGAGAGTTTTGTAGACAGAGAAAACTGTCGGCTGTTTGTCAAATAAGTGAATCTTCCGATTTTGTTGGAGGTGGACTCTTTTTAAAAGGTATTGACGATAGTGTTCTTAAAGAACAAGGTGATATTGTGGTTTTTCCATCCTTTTTGGAACATAAAGCTGAAGAAGTTAAATCTGGTAAAAGGATCACAATCGTTGCATGGGCAACAGGTGAATATTGGAAGTAAATTAATAAAATCGATTGACAGAATAAAAAAATATCATTAGACAAAACTGCATAATAGTGATAAACTATGTATAAGTAATATTGTTAGTTTTTAACTATTAAAGGAGAGAAGTATGGAACAGCAGTATGTTTGTGGTGTTTGTGGCCATGTGCATGATGAGGCCACCGAAGGTAAATGGGAAACTTTGTCGGATAATTTTATCTGTCCCGAATGTGGTTGTTATAAAGATGAATATTCGTTAATTTAAAGGAGAAAATAGTATGGCAAAAACAGTAAAAGGTACTCGTACCGAACAGGCATTGAAAGATGCATTTGCAGGTGAATCTAAGGCAAATCGCCGTTATTTGTATTTCGCAAACATGGCCGATGTAGCAGGTGCACCAGATGTAGCAGCAGTATTTCGTAGCACAGCAGAAGGTGAAACAGGTCACGCCCATGGTCACATGGAGTATCTGATTTCTGGTGGTTCTGGAGATCCTGAAACAGGTCTTCCAGCCGCTTCGGTTGCAGAAGCGCTCGAATCAGCAATTTCTGGCGAAACCCACGAATACAGCGACATGTATCCTGGTATGGCCAAAACTGCTCGTGATGAAGGCTTTGATGAGATTGCCGATTGGTTTGAAACACTAGCCAAAGCAGAACGTAGTCACGCTAACAAGTTTACAAAAACTTTGGCAGCATACAAAGCAGAACAGCAGTAAAACTGATTGGTGGCACCACTATATAATGGTGTCACCAACTCTTTCATTTGATTTTTTTACTATGAAGAAAATATTGATTACAGGCAGTTCAGGTTATATTGGTCAACACCTTGTAAAACTTCTCAAAAAAGATTATGATGTGTATGGCATTGATAAAGAACCTCGCCTCAATGATTACCTCAAATACAAAAACTTTTGCCAACACGATATCACAAACGATTGGCCAAGGTGGTTTTCTACATTGAATGATTGGCCAGAAAGATTTGATGCCATTGTGCATTTGGCAGCCAAGGTTCGTGTCAACGAATCAGTAAAATTTCCATACGAATATTACAATACCAATATCAATGGTACTGTAAATGTATTACAAGATTTTGAATTTGATAATTTTGTATTTGCATCAACTGGCACAGCAGCCAATCCTATCAATCCATATGCACTATCAAAACGGTGTGCAGAAGATATTGTAAAAGAATTCTGTACCAATTCAAACATACCATACACATCATTCCGTTTTTACAATGTGGTTGGTACTGATGGTGTCGCACCAACGAATACCGATGGTTTAATGTCCAATCTAATCAAGGCCAAAGAAACTGGTATATTCAATCTGTATGGTGCCGATTACAATACACCTGACCGTACCGCTATTCGTGATTATGTCCATGTGAATGAGATATGTGAATCAATACGAATGGCAATCGAGAAACCGGCAAACAACCTAGAGAATCTAGGTCATGGTAAAGGATATTCGGTATTAGAAATGGTTACCACATTTAAGTTGGTAAATGAATGTAATTTCCAAATAAACTATTGCCAAAGGCGTGAAGGTGATTTAGAATATAGTGTGTTGGATAATCCATCACCTTATTTGGTATCAAAATATAAATTGAGTCAACTATTGAAAGTATAATATTATGAAAGTTTATTTAAGTGGTTATCGTAGCCATTGGATTTCTCCATATACGGTCATGGAGTATATTTTCTTTTGGACTGATTGGAGTAAATGTGGTCGTAACAAAGGCGTAATCGCAGATGAAGATTATGTAGACCATCCTATATGGGTGGAGAAAT
>Ga0214921_10009666_pt1 | contig 12143 bp, 16 predicted proteins | sample LL1505_MetaG_FD_177992 | JGI IMG/M metagenome (GOLD analysis project Ga0214921, IMG submission 177992) | Freshwater microbial communities from Lake Lanier, Atlanta, Georgia, United States - LL-1505 | ecosystem: Environmental > Aquatic > Freshwater > Lake | place: USA: Georgia | collected... | reverse complement strand
ATGTCAAAAAGAAGATTCATTAACAATATTATTCCTTTATGACTTCTTTTGAGAACCCCTTTTTGAGAACATTATAAAAACGATATAGAAATATGTCATAAAGAAATAATATACTGATGAATCTTCAGACACTTCGTGACAATTTCAGACAATTTGCTGTTCTCAAATTGGCTCCAAAAACCCCAGAATTGAAGGATTTTTACAAGGCATATATAGAGGCACATAATGAGGCGTTGTTAAAATCGGTATTTCCGAATTCGGGGTTCGATTTATTTGTCCCAGAAACGACTACTGTGGTTGGAAAAATGAAGACACAAATGATATCGATGGAGGTGAAAGCCGAAATGCTAGATGGAGGAGAACATTCGTGTGGATATTATATGTTTCCAAGATCATCTATTTCAAAGACGCCTCTTATGTTGGCAAATCATACAGGGATTATTGATGCGGGATATCGTGGTCCTTTGATAGGCGCTTTTAGAAATACTACAGACAACGAATATATAGTAGAAAAAGACGTGAGACTCCTTCAAATCTGTCATCCTTCATTATGTCCTATTTATGTAGAATTGGTGGATGAGACAGAATTATCGACAACAGAAAGAGGCGAGGGTGGATTTGGTTCTACTGGAAAATAAAAAGATTTCCATTTGTTATTATATAAAATTATTATAATAACAAAATAAAATGTCGAATAAACATACCAGAATATATAAAGGTAAAATATTTACTAAAAAAGGGTTGGAACCAGGTCATAAAAAAATAATTACATTTGATTTAGATGAAACGTTAGGGGCTTTTGGAGAAATGTATATTTTATGGCAATCGTTCGGTCCTACACCGATAAATTCATCGAGTATTTTTCGAGAACTTATGAAAATATATCCCGAATTTTTAAGACCAGGTATTTTCCCCATTTTAGAGTATTTGGCATATAAAAAACGAATGGGTCAATGTTCTCATATTTTTCTTTATACAAATAATCAATGTTCTCCTATTTGGGTAGATTTAATTTTAAAATATTTCGACGAGCAATTAGAGACATCAAACCTTTTTGACAAAGCGGTGAAGGCCTTTAAAATAAATAATGAAATAATAGAACCGTTGAGAACCAGTCATCAAAAAATATATAGTGATTTGATACGATGTACGATGATACCCAAACAATCTGAATTATGTTTTATTGATAATACATATCATCAAAAAATGGAACACGACAGGGTTTATTATATACAACCGAAATCATATGAACACGGATTGTCTGCGGAAGAGATTGTCGATAGAGTCGTGAAAAAATGGACGATAACCCCATTTCCTCCGGGATTCGAAAACGGTTTGCGCGAAATGTTCTCTACTTATGTCAAAAAGAATAATTCGTCGGCTAACGAAGCAATTACTGTTTCTCAAAAAATAATGTATCATTTAAAAGAGTATTTTTTATTATCGACGAAAAAGCCGAAAACAAAAAAAATATCGTTTGGATTAGGAAGATTTACTAGAAAACGATAGGGATGCCTCTATTCTGGTCCTTTTACACCACCCCATTTCCATCCATTTTCTTCTTTTGGTTGTGATTTTATAGTTTTATTTCCCTTTTTGAACTTCATTTTTGGGGTATATTCCTCTTCCTGTTCCTCTTCTGGTTCTTCGTGCTGTTCCTCTTCATAATATCTGCGGGATTTTTTAAATTTCTTAGGTATATTATTTTTCTTTGTGTATCCGGGTTTTTGGACGTATTTTTTACCGTGTCCATATTTGGATCGATAATATGCTTTAAAATCGGGGGATTTCAATACATCACTAAATTCTTTTATTTTAGGGTCATTCTTATGAGAATGATAATATTCCCCAGCAGCTTTGGCCCACATATTTACTTTACGCGAGCGTCTTCCACCCTTTTTTATTGGTTGTTGTTGTTCTACTACGCCGGTTTCTTCCATAATATATACATAGAATGAGATATTATAAACCATCGCATAAATAAAATGGCATTTCGTAGTAGATTCAAAATGTAATACGAAGTGCACCAGTATAACAAAATGTTTTCAACCAGTAGGTATCGAAGAAGAGGAGGAGGAGGAGGATGCCATCAGAACAATTTGTTCTTCCATGGATAGTTTTTGAAATATCAAACAGTCATCAAAATAAATGCTAAAGAATCGGTTCATATTATTTTTACATAATAATTTGACCCCTTTGTTCTCTATTTTTACGTCCATTAATATCCCACCGTTGGTTAATGAACCTCCTGATCGTTTTATCCACCGAACTAATCGCCCCAATCGAAGGTCACATAAACGGTCAATCACTTGATATCCAGACAAACGCAAACATACTTTTTCAATATCCGGACAAGAAATTGTTTGTAAAGCTTCTAAAATCTCTTTGGATAAATCCTCCACCGTTTTATTTTCTAGAAAATGTTTTTCATCTATTTTATCTAAAAGAGTATCCACGTCAATCGTAGAGAACAGGGTAGGGTCTTCTCTCGCTTCTTTTATTAACCCCTGTATTCCTGACATTACTAATAATATAAAAAAAGAATATCTTTATATTATTTCATCCCATTCAAAATACGACATAATTCCCTTTATGACAACTCCATCAAATGGCATTTTGGACATCGCGTGTAAAAACCAGAAACAACACTAATAATACTTCTCTAACTATTACTTTATATTTGTCATAAACAGCAATTGTTTCGAATTTATCTTGTCCTTGATTATATTTATATTGTCCGTATAAGACAACGGCAATAACGGAAAACATCCAAAGATTTTGCGAATGAAAATTCGATATTTCCAATAAGGTTCTCTCTAAGGATAATTCCGCGGATAAATGAGAAAGAAACGAACTACCGATGGCTCTACTAACCACCATACGTTCTAAATTCGTGAGTTGAGGTAAAAACAGTTTATAAAGCATTTTTATATCAACCGGTTAATCATAAGGATTATAAATCGATTTTGTTATTTTCGGTGTAGGTGTCACAAAGGTATTATATGCTTCTATTATAACTACATTTAATAATAAGAAATTGGCACAATAAAAGATAATAGAACGGTCTAAACGGGTTATAACAAAATTGTCCGTAAATGGTGAGAACCTATATATCAAAAAGAGACAAACGCCGAATTGGACGAATATACTCAGCTTTTGTAAATAGGTTTCATCGATAAAAACGATACCAAAAAATACGCCCAAATATGCCAAATGAATAAGAATAATAATCAACGAAAATAAATAAGCTCGTTCCATTTTTATAATATAATCATATTATTCCTTTATGAAATATCGATGTAAAAATGGGGAGAACATAAAAACATATTATGAATGATTATAATGATTGCCAACAAATATAAACAAGGCGAAGAAATTCGAAGAGGCGCTTTTGGCGCTATTTTTAGAGGCACATATGAAAAAACGGGCGAGAAAGTTGCTATAAAAACGGATTTGAACCAAGCCTCCTTGAAACACGAAGTCCGAATGATTAATTATTTATATAATGCGGGGGTTCGCAAAATCCCTAGTATTTATTGGTTCGGTAATTATTTAGCCCAACCTTGTGTCGTGATGACCTTATACGAATGTTCTCTTTATGACTACCGCCTGAATGGTGTGCCGACAGAGGAGAAAATGGCGAAAATAATGTGGAAAATGCTCGAAATAATAGAGAACATTCATCAAAAGTTTGTCGTTCATAGAGATATAAAACCGCATAATTTTATGATTAAAGAAGGCGAAATTTATTTGATTGATTTTGGATTAGCCACTTTTTATATGGGAGAAGATGGACTACACGTGCCGAATGTTCCAACAGACCATATTATAGGTAGCCCTTTATTTGTAAGTTTGCGGGTTCATGAAGGTCATCGATATAGTCGGCGAGATGATTTGATTTCTTTGGGGTATGTCTATTTGTGGATGTTAGGATTATTTATAGAGAACGTTCGAGAAAAATTCGAAGGTTCTCCGCTTGCTTTGGATTATCCTGGAAATATAATATTAGCCAATCGAAAACGAGAGATAATAAAGGAATCGATGGAGAAAGGAATCAAACATTTTATCGAATATGTCTATGGTATGTTATATGATGAGGTTCCTAAATATCAAGCAACGCGTTCAGTATTTATCCTGTAGTGGCTAATGCTCCGGTAACATAACTATTAATCATATTATAGGTGGAATTTTGACCGTGAATCGATGGATTTTTTGTTTGAACTTCTACTATTTTTTCGAAATTAGAATCATTTTTTAAAGCTTGATTGAATGGACCATTAATTTGTTCTAATAAATTCAAAACGGCGGTATAATTAGAACCATAACAAGTATTGACAACACCTAAAATATCTGTGTCTGTGGCAACTCCTGATATTTGTTCAAGAATAGCACATTGGGTATTTATAGTATTGTTTTTAATAGTAGAATTAATCTGCATACTTTGCGGGTCTTTCCCTGAAAGAGAAAGTATCGAATGATTTGCTTTTTGACAATTATCGTTGGCTGTATTCGCGTAGACCTTTAATGCTCCTTGTAAATTGGTAATATCTGTAGAGGTAAGAGAACTTCCTATACCTTCCTTAAAAGGATATAACATAGAAAAAACAATAGAAACCAATAAAATAATAAATAATATTTTCAAAGTGTCTATATACGATTTTGTAGTAGCCATATACATTTAAAATATATATTTTTTAAAATTGATATAAAAAGCATCCTTTATAATTAAATATAGTTTATACTATGAGCTGTGATACTACTACTACTACTGAGAAAAAGATTGGAAATGTCAAGTGGTTTAATAATAAGGCTGGTTATGGTTTCATTACTATGGGAGAAAATACTGGTTCGCCACAGGATATTTTTGTTCATTATACTAATATCAGTGTTGGTTCGGAGCAATATAAGTATCTAGTTCAGGGGGAGTATGTCGAGTTTGATTTGACTCCTACTCCAGAGGGTGCTCACGAATTCCAGGCAACGAATGTCACCGGTATTCAAGGAGGTGCTACTCTTTGTGAGCGTCGCAGACAGTCTCGTGAGGCGGCAGATGAGGCAGAGGATGCGGCCCCACAGCGTCTAACTCGTCAGTCTTCGGCTCCCACTCGTAGACCACCTTCAAAGCGTCCACAGAAGTCGACCCCACAGGAGGTGGATGAGGAGGGATTTCGAACGGTCAAGAGAAAGCCTGTGGCTAGAAAGTAAATTCCATCCCGATTTATGCCCCCCATTTATCTCTCTATTTAATTTATGAAAAAAAAATATAAATATAGATTCAAATCTATATTTATAGATGACAGATAATATTCCAGCAAATGTCAAAAAGATGGAATTGGCAATACAATCTATGGAGGAAACGATAAAACAAAACAAACAAGTGATTCAAATTATGGAGAAACAATTTCAACAATTTAAAAAATTCGCAAATTCTTTTATCATACAATCTAAAAAAACACACGAAAAAAAACCGAGAAAGCCATCGGGGTTTGTATTGCCTGTTCCTGCTTCCCCCGAATTATGCCAATTTTTGAATATTCCAGAAGGTTCGGAGGTTTCGAGAACAGAAGTCACCAAACATATTATTGCATACATTCAAGAAAAGAATTTGTTTCATCCTGAAAAGAAAACTCTCGTGGTTCCTGATGAGGCGCTCACTTATTTATTGGGCCCTATGGTAGATTTAGATACATTAACTAGATTTACTATCCAAAAATATATGAATCGCCATTTTCTATCCAAAAATATTTTATAAAGAACCTGACTCTTATTGTCATAAAGGGGATTATTATCAATATTCCTTTATGACATTTTTAGAACTCATTTGACACACCTTATTACAATTTCTCAAAGAAATATATATGAAATATATTTCTTTGTTACAATTCCTGAATATTTTTTCGAGAACAGAACCGCCACCGACTTTTTCAGAATGGATAAAGACGGCACACGTCAGGTCGGATAAAAAAATAGTTTCATTAGAAGCCTATCAAAAAGCCAGAGGAATTACAAGAGAAAATTTGAAAATGATTTACGACCATATTTTAAACAAAGAAGATTATTTAACCCGATTTTATAAAATTTCTTTAGACCCCTGTAAAATTACACAGGTGAATCGCTCTAAATGTTCTCTCTCTTCTCCTGATATATCCATCTTAGATGCCCCTATGCCACGTGCGAATTTAAACAATAACGCCAAAGTCCAATATAAGAACGTCATTCGAAATCTCCATATTCGCGATATTTTACAGAGAACCAAATCTGGATGGTCGGGTCTACCCTCTTTTTTAGATGTTCTTCTCGACCTTTATAAACGCAATATCATCGATTATAAAATTTTGACACCCAGCGCGCTCCATTACATAAAAGGGGGCAGAATCGGTAGCGTTTTTTCGTCTTTTTATTTTCGCGCTTCTATTATGAATCCCTATTTGGTTTTCTCTTTGAATGAAAATGTTCTCCAAGGCACGCGGATTTTTACACCTACTTTAGGCTGGTCGTCTTATGCTTATGGATTTGCTGAATCCCCGAGAACACTAGAATATGTCGGTTGTGATGTCATTCCAGGAGTCTGTCAAAAAACCGCTAATTTACTCGAACTTTATCCCCGTATAAAAACGGATTTTTACTGCCAACCATCGGAAACATTATCTACCAATAAATCCTTTATGACAAAATATAAAAACCATTTCGATATTGTTTTTTTCTCTCCTCCCTATTATGAATTAGAAATGTATCCTGGTGAGAACCAGAGCACATCCACATATAAAAACTATAATGAATGGCTCGTCGGTTATTGGGCTAAGACCATCGATATTTGTCATTATGTTCTCCAAAAAGGGGGGAAATTATGTTATATTTTATCTTCCGGTGGAGGAGAGAATACCTCCGCTGATATTTTAAAAGATATGAATGACATTACTAAAAAAAGATTCCAATGGAAAACGACCCTACCTATGTATAATAAAAACGTCCATGTAACCGCTAGTTCTCATCGTGAAACCGCAGAAAAAATCGTTATTTTTATGAAAGTATAATACCCTTTTACAAAATGTCATATAAATGGTTTATATACTATTGTTGAAAAAGAAAGTCAAAAACCCTTGAATTCCAGCGAATGTTATCATAACCATAAAAATCAATAGGAACTCTGGGCCAGTTGGCCATTCAAAATTCAGGTTGTTTCTTCTTCCAATATTATAGTGTATCATATTTTCAGTCATATTGACAAAAATATATACAATAAAAGAAATAAGAATTAAATGGACATTTTTACCAGTTAAAATATACATATAGTATCCTTATATATTTTACCTACATTTTATCTTTCATAAAATTGACCGACATAATTTACAAATGAAAGAGAACATACCTTTGAAACAAATATGGAACCACAATACGAATTATCCCCTTTAGAGCTGTTTTATCAATTGGTCGACCAATTTAGAGAACACGGCCCCGATTTCGTTCGTTCTAGAGTCGAGAATGAATTTGAACCTGGCACTTTACATAATCTTAGCGGGTTTGGATACGCCGAATATAATCCGCAACAAACTCTCAGGCTAGGTCAAATAGAGCATATTATTGAAACCGTTCGGGTTCATTCTGGGAATGAAAAAGAAACTACGTGTTTGTTTTGTGGAGAACATACACATCTTGTAGATTCTTGTTGTGACCCTAGAATCGGCGAAACGTGGCAACAATTATTAGAAGAAGTCAATCAAGATGATTTAGAAGACGAAGATTTTGATTCTGTTATGGCGATGTTAGAACACGAAGTCAGTCGCGAAATGTTGATTACATTAAGCGTCCAATACGGCAAGGGACATTTTATGGAAAAACTTTCGCTACATAAATATCGAATCATTATTGCTATTAAACAATTTATCGAAGAATTAAGGACCAATCAACCGAATATATCCTTTATCGATTCTTCTACTCAATGTTCTGTTCATCTAAATGAACGAAGTGCTATAGAAGATACTTTTTGTCAGGAGTGCCCTATTTGTTACAATGAAGATTTGAAAACGATTCAAATGTCAACCCTTGGATGCCAACACCAATTCTGTCGGCCTTGTTTGGTAACACATATAGAAAAAAATCCATTTAAATGCCCTATGTGTCGAACTCCAGTAAACCAAATTGTTACCAGACAACGCGAAGATTATGACGCATTATGTGCGGTTCTAACCGCTCGTGTATCCAACAACAATAGCGAGGATGATGATAATGATAGTGTGCCTGAGTTGGATTATAATGACGAGAATGATGAAAACATACTTTTTGACGAGGATGTAGAAGAAATAATTACTACTAACATATATAATAACGGCTCTCTTTATATGAATATTTTCCCTATACAATATCACAACACCATCAGCACACTCGATTATTATGTGAATAATGAATAAAATCGATTGAATTTGTCATAAAGGAAATATATTCACAACCCCCTCTCTTCCTGTGAAAATGCTATATCCCTTTATTCGTATTACTAGAAAAACTGTGAAATCCATTACTATGAAAAACAAACAAAAATATACCATTCAAAAACGCAAGTTCTCTATAATGCCTCCACCGAATGAAGACAATAGTATATGGATTATTTTCGGCGTAGGGATAGCGTTGACTATTATGAAAGGACGCAATAATCCGCCACCCGTCGAACCAGAATTATCATAATATTTTCCTTTATGACAATAAAAATGATATATATATATATAAAATGGAAAGAGGTCTTATGATGTTGGTCCATTCGGTCATTATTGGCCTAATTCTTTTTCTTTTGATGCGTTTTGTTTTAGGACAATCGGTTTCTGTTGCTGAAGACCGAAGTATTCTAATAGGTGCTATTGTTCTCATTTATATGGTTCTTTTCGGCCATCGATTACCTGGAAGTATCAACCGAAATGTTGCCATATTTTAGGAATATATATCTATTCTGTCTGAAATATATTCCAGACAGAACGAAATAATTACGGCGGACTTGTCGCTCGAGAACGCCCCTTTTTTTTAACCTGCTTACTTTCTATTGTCGGCAGGACTTTCTCATCGTATTTCTCTATGGTTTCAAGAATCGTTGTAGGATATTCCATATCGCGCAAGACTTTCACAGCACCTTGGACCGTCGAAACACCGGGTTCAATTCTATATGTATATTCAATTTCGCCATCAGGAAGAAGCCGTGCCAACATTTGCCAGTTCGATATCCTATCTTTGGCCTCCCAACGAGAACATATATCGACATAATGCGTTGTCAAAATAAAATCAACATTATTCCTTTGTGACAACCACGATAAGAAAGCATACGCGGATTTCGACGCTTCTGCCGGATTCGTCCCCGAATAAAGTTCGTCGAAAATACAGAAATGACGTTCTCTCATTGGTGCTATGATAACAGCATCGATAATTTCTTTACATCTTCTCGATTCCGCTTGGAATAAACTATCTCGTCCAGAAGTATCCGGAATATTCAAATAGGAATGAATATGTGTATAAGGCGTGAGCAAACACTCTGAATAAAATCCGCATCCAAACTGTTGTGTAAAAATAACATTCAAAATAGTGGTTTTCAAAAAAGTCGTTTTACCGCCTGCGTTCACGCCAGTCACAACCATATTACTAGAAAGGTCGATTGAATTTGTCACAAAGGATTGATTGACTAAGGCTGGATAATATTGTTCCTTTATGACTAATCGAGAGGTGTCTTCTTCGTCATATTGAAACGAGAACTTTGAAAATGCTAATCGGCCTTCGGTTATGTTCTCATAAATTCCTTTCAAATTCTGTAAATATCCGTGGAAAGAAAAAGAATATTTCAAAGCGTTACCATAAGCGCGATTCGAATACATTTCATAATAACAACCTAGCAATCCGCCTATTTCGGCGATTTTCCCCAAAGAAGGTGTGAAAGGGCGAACACTCGAGATATATTGGCCTAATTCAAGTAGGTTCTCTCGATGTTCGTCTAAATCTTTTCCAAAAGCGTGATATGTCTCGAGAGGCTGAATAATATTCTGAAAAGTTTCCATTTTTTCGACGGTATAAGCGATATATTTTTGCATGGCACAAATTTGCCGATTTATTTTTTCGATATTTGAATAAAACCGTATACACATCATATAATTCTGGTAAATCTGATAAAGATAAAGCCCAATAAGAATGAGTAAATACATCAGGTTTTGTGCGTTAAAGTTCTCCGCACTACTTATCATTTTCCCAATAAAATGGTTTCGACTGATATCTTTGAGAACCGAAAAATACATCGAAAAAGTAATAGGATGGCCTTGAAGCCGAACTATAAAAAAGGGCATCAAAAAGAGGATAAAAGGGATTAAAAAGGAGAGAACAGGCGAAGCCATATTGACAATACTGATGGATTGTAAAAAACTGGGCAGTTTATTCACCCATCGTAATATATCCAATTCCATATAGGAATATCTTTCTAAGAATTCGGGGTCTTCTTTTACATCCCTCCAAATCGTTTTCATTTCATCATAATCCGGTGAGGTAATATTCATAGATTCCCCCACTTCTTTACATACAATTTGGGAGTCTTTCAAAAACTCAATATTTGTAGTATAAGACCGGCTCCATAAAGGAATCATATTCTCTTCAAATGGGGTTTTAGGATTTAATAAATATGTATACATCGTATTCGAAGAGGGGTCAACACCAGCTAATTCTAAATCGGTAGCAACCGTATCAGAAAGTCTATGAATATCGCCACTAGGAAGATAATCGACGGGTAATCGAAATTCGGCATCTTCTAAAGAAGAGTTCTCTGGATTAGACGACGACTCCAAAAAAGGACAGAATATCGACATTTTTTTATATAGATATTTATTCTTTTTTATTAAAACGCATTTTCTGGCTATATATAAAATGGACCGAATTCAATGGACGATTTTTATTGCTCTTTCTATTCTCCTCGTCATAAGTATATATTATATTTACCTTTATGACAAACCGAAAGAGGCGTTGACAAATAGTTCTCTAGAAAGATATATTGAGCGATTTAATGATAAGGACCATCGCAAATTCCCCTTTCGATATTTCACAGATGGAGATGATAATGTTCTCCCAATTGTCGCTGTAACAGGATTTTTTCGTGGGAAAGATGCCGAAGATTTATTCCATGAATATAAATCAAAAGGAGTTTATATTTTTGGAATCACCGCTTATAAATCATTCCCTAATAGAGAACTGATGGATAAATCAGAAGGGGAATATGAAAGAACAGATACATTTAATTATGTAAGTGAAATTCGAGATTGGCTCTGCTGTTTCCGTTCTAAAGAAGAATATGGATTTACGAGTTGGAATCAAACCGCTGATATTAGCGAATCCGATTTTTATAACGCGGAAGAAGAAGGTCAAGAGGTTCGTAAAAAATACGATTTTATTTATATTTGTAATAAAGATGATGATAGTTGCCCGATGGATGGGTGGAATGCTTTTAATAGGAATTTCGAATTGGCGAAAAAATGTTTTCCTGTGATGTGTCGCGAATTTGGATTGAAAGGCCTTATTGTTGGTCGTACTTCTTGTGGATTAGAAGATGAATATAATCCGGATGAATTGGAGGTAGTTGGATGGTTAGATTGGTTTAAATTACAGGAAAAAATGAGGCAATCGAAATTTTTATTTGTCCCGAATGTCTATGACGCATCTCCTAGAGTAATTGCCGAATGTTTGACGAAAGGGGTAGCAGTATTAATGAATAAAGGAATTTTATGCGGATTTAAATATGTAACTTATGAAACGGGCGAATTTTTTACCAATGAAGTGGATATAAAACCCGCTCTCACGAATTTATTGAATAAACAATATAAAATCTCGCCGAAAAAATGGTGGGCAGAACACTATAGTCAAGAAAAATCGCAAAGAAAACTCCGCGATTTTATTGTGAAAAATAATCCGAATGTTCTCCCTTTGGATGTCAAAAAGGTCAAATTTATACTTTAACCCCCGAATCCTTCTTCAAATATTTTCCTTTATGACAATCTTGAGAACCCTTTTCAAATATTTTCCTTTATGACAATCTTGAGAACCCTTTTCAAATATTTTCCTTTATGACAATCTTGAGAACCCTTTTCAAATATTTTCCTTTATGACAATCTTGAGAACCCTTTTCAAATATTTTC
>Ga0214921_10009665_pt1 | contig 12143 bp, 6 predicted proteins | sample LL1505_MetaG_FD_177992 | JGI IMG/M metagenome (GOLD analysis project Ga0214921, IMG submission 177992) | Freshwater microbial communities from Lake Lanier, Atlanta, Georgia, United States - LL-1505 | ecosystem: Environmental > Aquatic > Freshwater > Lake | place: USA: Georgia | collected 2015-05-28 | reverse complement strand
ACTCGCTCAATGCAACGGTACAGGAGGCTAATGTCAATCTCAGTGATCAAGCAGAACCCAAGACCGATGATTACGCTAGCGCTATTTTAGAATCAACACCAGACGTTACCAAGGTGTATCGCGATGCTCTGCGTCAGGGGCGAGATAGTTGGGGTGTGAAACGAACTGCGAGACCATTATGGTTTAAACATTCCGCTGGAATTCGTACGCGAGTACAGTCGGGTGCTGCACGCGTGAAGCGCTTTAAGCGACCAGCGTTGCATAAGTAAACCCAAAACACTAAACAAATAATCAACAGAACACTAAAATCAACGATGTCTGATACAAACTTCGACACTAAAGAGACAGAGCAAAAAGAAGGTTTTCAAGAAACCTTCATGTCGCATCTCTTTGAGTTGCGAGATCGAGTAGTTAAGTCGGCCATCGCGGTGATCATTGTGTTTGTTTCCTTAGTCTACTGGGCCCCCGACATCTTCCATTTATTTGCCAAGCCGATGTTGGATTCCTTACCAGCAGGGGGCAAGATGATCGTCACTGATGTGACGGGCTCCTTTTTTGTGCCGATGAAGGTCACCATGTTGGTTGCCTTCCTCATTGCTCTACCGATTGTGCTTTATCAAGTTTGGGCATTCATTGCCCCAGGTCTTTACACCCATGAGAGGAAGTTGGTTCTTCCATTAGTAGTAAGTAGTTACTCACTCTTTTTGATCGGCATGTCATTTGCCTATTTTTTGGTGTTCCCAACCGTATTTCAGTTCATGGCAAGCTATAACGCCCCCCTAGGTGCTGAGATGTCGACCGATATTGATAAATACCTCAGTTTTGCCATGTCGACCTTTTTAGCCTTTGGTATTACCTTTGAAGTCCCAGTCGTGGTGGTGGTTTTGGTCAAAATGGGTATTGTCTCGATTGAAAAATTACGAGAAATAAGACCCTATATCATTGTTGGCGCCTTCATCATTGCGGCGATTGTTACCCCCCCAGATGTGCTATCTCAACTTTTATTGGCGATCCCGATGTGCATTCTTTACGAGCTCGGACTGTTTATTGCTCGCTTCTACCTACCTAAAACTGAATCAACAGAAGAAAAATCAGCTTAGATCTATAAGTAATTGATTTAAAACAGATTATTTCAATAAAATTGCTGTTGCGCCAATACAACGAATAGCCATATAAAGGCCTCAAAAGGCTGTATTTACATACAAAAGCGGGATAATTCTGATTGTCCCGAAGTAATTCGGGCATATCTTAATTAACGGAGATTTAAACAATGAAAAAATCACTATTAGCAATTGCTGCAGCAGGTGCGTTTGCTGGCGCAGCACAAGCTCAATCAAGCGTGACTGTTTACGGTTTGATTGATGCGGGTCTTGGACAAGGTTCAACAACATATGGTGTCGGTGGTGCAAATAAGTTAAACCAAAACTGGGTAGGTGGCATTAATTCTAGTAACGGTTCCGGTATGGAAGCAGGTTCACGCTTAGGATTCCGTGGCGTAGAGGATCTTGGCGGCGGAACTAGGGCAGGGTTTGTAATTGAGGTCGGCTTAAATATTGGTAATGGTGTAAACTTCTCTACCACTCCAACAACAGCGGATACCAACGCAACTTTGGGCAATGCAGCATTGTTTGGAAATACACGCCAGGCTTATGTATCGTTGGCTGATAATAGCTTTGGAGAATTACGCATTGGTACTCAAGATTCGTTAGCCAAGAACTTGTTGGGTGGCTATGATCCTGGTCGCGAAGCATTGGTTACTGGTGCAACCAGTTTGTATCAGCAAGCTACGGTCCTTCGTTTTGGTCAGGCTATTACCTACCAATTACCCACTATGGCTGGCATCGTTGTTAGAGCCCAGTATGCTGGAGACTCTGGAACATACGGCACAAATGGCACCACCAACACTGCAACAACCAATAACGCAGGATCGGTTAGTGCAAAATGGACACAAGGAAAGGCTTCTGTTGGAGCGGTCTACGAAGTACGCAACCAATTTACACCAACACCAGGTACTGTAAGTACACAAGTTGCGTTGAATCCAAATCTAGCAACCACCACAAACGTACCTAGCATTGTGCAGTGGGGCGCAGGTGCAGATTATGACTTTGGTATGATTAAGCCCTCCATCTTGTACTATAACCAAAAGTACAATAACCCAGGCAATGCAGCTGCTTCAGGTGGACTGAGTGGCACTCAGCTTGGTTTTACTGCTCCAGTGGCTAAGCAAGTTAATTTAATAGCTTCTTATATCTTCGGTAACGTAACCAATAATGGAACTACCTTGTACAACACAAGTGGCTTCCAAACAATGATTGATTACAACCTAAGTAAGCGTTCTAGACTCTATGGAATCTATGGACAGACAGCTTGGAACACCAACAACGCAGGCTATACAGCAACTGTAAAAACACAGCAATACGGTGTTGGTCTGTTGCACACCTTCTAATTCGCTATTTATGAAGCTGTAACACAGCCTTACAAAAATAGTTTTTTAGCATTAAAACCCCTGTAGTGATACAGGGGTTTTTTTTTAAAACCTAAGATAGATAAGAAATTATTAAAGTTATAGAAAACAATTTAAAAGTCTAATTCAATAAGAATAAAATCAAAGAAAATCAAATTAAAATTCCATGTGTAATTGAAATCTCTTGATGATTAATCTGTATTATTCAAGTTAATGAAAAATTACAATCTACAGCAAATGTTAGAGTTGGCTGAAAAAAAATTCAGAGAGAAGCAATACCGCGAAGCAGAAAAAATCTTAAATAGAGTACTTAATCTGCATTCTATAAACTCAAAAGCCAATGAGTTACTCTCTTATATACACGGAAATAGAGGAAATCATTATCTTGCAATAACTTTTCTAGAAAAAGCAACAAGAGAAGTTGATTGCTCCGCAGAGGCACATTATTACTATGGAAAAATGCTACTTTCGCGATCGCTGCATTGGGAGGCAATAGAATCATTCAAAAAAGCAATAGAAAAAGTAGGTAATTTTTTTGAAGCATTACATGAAATAGGGACGGCGTATGCTTTTTTGGAAGATCATCAAAACGCTTTAGCTTACTATCAAAAATGCCAAATTTTAAAAAAAGATTCACCACAGCTTAACTATAATTTAGCGAAAATTTACGAAGAATTAAAACAATATAGTGAGGCCAATAAATACTATGACATAGCTATAAACTTACATCCAAAATATCTAGAAGCAATAATAAATAAAGGTAATTTACTAGCAGAGTTAGATAGACCAGAGGATGCAATAAAATATTTCAATATTGCCCTTAAAGTAAAATCTGATTGTCAAATATTCTACGATAAGGCAAACACATTACTAAGTCTAAATAGTTATGCGGAAGCAATAGATTGCTTTAAGCATGCAATAAGTATAAAACCTGATTATCAAGAAGCTTGGGTAAATATGGGTTTGGTATTGCAATTATGTAATAAGAATAGTGAAGCAATGAATTGTTATGAACAAGCATTAAAAATAAATGATAAAAAAGTTGAACCGCTTATAAATCGAGGTTATCTTCATATTAAATTAAGAAATTTCGAAAAAGCGACAATGGATTTTAAAAAAATTTTAGAAATTGATGAAACAGTAGAGTGGATTTATGGTGATTTATTTCATACAGAATTAAAATTGTGTATGTGGAATAATCTTAAAAGAAAAAAGAATTATATAGAAAATCAAGTAAGCTTCGAAAAAAAAATAATAAATGCATTCAGTTTATTAGTGATCAGTAATAATTTAAAGCTGATACAAAAAAACACAGAGATTTTTGCTAAAAAGAATCCATCAAAAGATTTATTTGTTCCATTTATTAAGAAAGAAAGAAAAAAAATCCGAATTGGCTACTATTCGGCTGATCTACGAAATCATGCAGTTGGCTATTTAATGGCCGGTCTATTTGAGCAGCATAATAGGGATCAGTTTGAATTAATTGCTTTTTCATTTGGGCCGAGAACAAATGATGGGATGCGCCAGCGGTTAGAAAAAGCATTTGATCAGTTTATTGAAGTTGGAAATATATCAGACAAGGAGGTTGCGAAGTTAAGTAGGGAGCTAGATATTGCTATTGCGGTTGATTTAATGGGCTTTTCTGGAGAATCAAAAACCGGTATCTTTGCCTATCGTGCGGCCCCAATCCAAGTTAATTATCTTGGATACCCTGGAACTATGGGAGCTAGTTATATTGATTACATTGTGGCTGATCCAATTCTCATTCCCCCCGAGTTTCAAGATTTCTATACCGAAAAAGTCATCTACTTACCTTATAGTTATCAGGTTAATGATAGAAAACGAGAGATTTCTGATCGAAAATTTAGTCGAGCTGAGGTGGGACTACCAGAAAAAGGATTCATTTTCTGTTGTTTCAATAATAATTATAAAATTCTTCCTGAAATTTTTGATATTTGGATGCGTTTATTGCAGACAGTTGACCATAGCGTCCTTTGGCTTTTGGAAGACAATTCAGCTGCAGCTAAAAACTTAAAGTCTGAAGCGATGCAGCGCGGTATTAATCCTGAAAGGTTGGTATTTGCGCAGCGCTTGCCTTCTGCTGAGCACCTAGCACGTCACGCTCTAGCCGATTTATTTATAGATACATTTCCATATAATGCGCACACTACGGCAAGCGATGCGCTGTGGGCGGGATTACCTCTAGTTACCTTACAAGGCGATTCTTTTGCTAGTCGGGTAGCTTCAAGTCTACTCTCAGCGATTGGCTTACCTGAACTCATTACCCATACACACCAGGAATATGAGTCACTGGCAATTGAACTAGCCATGAATCCACAAAAACTAGCATCCCTCAAACAGAAATTAATAAACAACCGGATGACTACACCATTGTTTGATACCAACCAATATACTAAGCATCTCGAAAATGCTTATTTACAAATGTACGAAAGATACCAAGCAAATTTGTTGCCTGAGAATATTTATGTTAAAGATATTAAAAAGTATGATTAGATATTTTAAGATATTAGTTCACTGGTAAGCAGTATTTGAGGGCGTGAAGAAAATTTTTCAAAAGATCTTTTCTCTAATGCAATCCTTTCATCATTATTTCTAGTTAACCGTATACATGTTTCGACCAATTCATCATATGGAGAAGATTCAATGCATTCTAAAAATCTTGTCTCAATAGAAGTAGAATTTCCGACTTCTCCCACCACAGCTTTTTGGTTGGATAATAAATAAAAAACTCTAACAATTTCAAAAATATGAGAGTCATAATGGTGTAAATTTAGAACAATTTTTGATCTAGATATAAATTTATCTCTATTACTTCCATAAATTCCAAACAGAACATGCACCTTTAAACCTCGAGCGATAAGTTCATCAATTATTTTTTTCCTTCGCTCTTTGATGGTGCCATAAAATAAGATATCAATATCTTGTATGTCGACACTCTTTATACGATTTAATTCAGCTTGATAGCCGATATTAAGTTTTTTAATGTTTTTAATTCCTTTGGAATGGAATATTTCAATATTTTTATCACTGTAATCCCACGTTTCAAATAAACTCGCTAAATCATAGATATTCGAAGGCCAACTGTTGTGTATATTAGAATGAAGTTGTTCGGTATTTACAAAAATAGTATCTGACGGAACTCTTTTAACAATTTCTGGGTTCAATAAAAATGCCCCAAAAACAATATTACGACAACCTGGTTCAATTTGAGAATACTGGATTTCTACTTTAAAACCAAGTTCTCGAAGAGAAAAATAGATAAGCTCAGCAAGCTCTAACCAAGCATCTGAGTGTAAAAATTTTATAATACAAACGTTATAATGTAATTTCATAAAAAAATTCTTGGAAAGTGATTTTTTCTAAAAATATTCGAATTAATATTATATTTGTAAGATATATTTATGAATCAGCAGAATCAATTATTAATGAACCAAGCAGCACAAGCCTTTCAATTTGGAAATTTGGAAAGAGCCGATTCAATTTTAAAACATTGCATAGATATCAACCCAAAAAATTGGACAGCAATGCATTTTAGAGGTTTGGTAAAACTATCTCAAGGAAGAATAGAGGAGGCAGTTGAATTATTCATTCAGGCAGTAAAAATACATCCTAAAGATTCTGTTCTTCAATATAATTTAGCAAAAGCTTTGGCTAACTGCGGTCGATTTGAGGATGCAATCCCTCACCATAAAAAATCAGTAGAGCTTGCACCAACCAATCCTGATGCTTGGCTTAATTATGGTAGGACTCTATTTGAGATTGGTGAATATGAAACATCTCTAGAATTTTTTGAAAAAACTCTATATCTTGAATCTGATTATGTAGAAGGTTGGTTGAATAAAGGCAATACTTTATATTATCTTCATAGATACAAAGAAGCCTTAATTTCCCTTGAACAGGCAATTCAATATAAACCAGATAATTCACAAGCATATATATATAAGGGATGCTGCCTTAGTAAACTTGAGCGATATGATGAAGCTCTTAAATCCTTAGATATAGCAATAGAATTACAACCCATATCATCCGCTTATTTACTTAAAGGGTCTTTGTTAAATGACCTTGGTCGCATAGAGGAAGCTATAAAATTTCATCAAATAGCATATAGCCTCGATAAGGGTAATGTTCAGATATATCAAAACACATGTTTTGCAAAGATGTGTATTTGTGAGTGGAATACATTAGTAAATGACATAAATAATTTAGAAAAAATTATTTTTGATGAAAAAAATATATCAACCCCCTTTATTTTTATATCAATATTAGATAATTTAATGCAGAACCAAAAAGCATCTGAACAGTATGCAAAACAAATCTCATCAAATATTACCGTTACAAATAGCAATATATTAAATATAACTAATAAAATTAGAGTTGGTTATTATTCAGCTGATTTTTATAACCATGCTACTGGCTATTTAATGGCCGGTCTATTTGAGCAGCATAATAGGGATCAGTTTGAATTAATTGCTTTTTCATTTGGGCCGAGAACAAATGATGGGATGCGCCAGCGGTTAGAAAAAGCATTTGATCAGTTTATTGAAGTTGGAAATATATCAGACAAGGAGGTTGCGAAGTTAAGTAGGGAGCTAGATATTGCTATTGCGGTTGATTTAATGGGCTTTTCTGGAGAATCAAAAACCGGTATCTTTGCCTATCGTGCGGCCCCAATCCAAGTTAATTATCTTGGATACCCTGGAACTATGGGAGCTAGTTATATTGATTACATTGTGGCTGATCCAATTCTCATTCCCCCCGAGTTTCAAGATTTCTATACCGAAAAAGTCATCTACTTACCTTATAGTTATCAGGTTAATGATAGAAAACGAGAGATTTCTGATCGAAAATTTAGTCGAGCTGAGGTGGGACTACCAGAAAAAGGATTCATTTTCTGTTGTTTCAATAATAATTATAAAATTCTTCCTGAAATTTTTGATATTTGGATGCGTTTATTGCAGACAGTTGACCATAGCGTCCTTTGGCTTTTGGAAGACAATTCAGCTGCAGCTAAAAACTTAAAGTCTGAAGCGATGCAGCGCGGTATTAATCCTGAAAGGTTGGTATTTGCGCAGCGCTTGCCTTCTGCTGAGCACCTAGCACGTCACGCTCTAGCCGATTTATTTATAGATACATTTCCATATAATGCGCACACTACGGCAAGCGATGCGCTGTGGGCGGGATTACCTCTAGTTACCTTACAAGGCGATTCTTTTGCTAGTCGGGTAGCTTCAAGTCTACTCTCAGCGATTGGCTTACCTGAACTCATTACCCATACACACCAGGAATATGAGTCACTGGCAATTGAACTAGCCATGAATCCACAAAAACTAGCATCCCTCAAACAGAAATTAATAAACAACCGGATGACTACACCATTGTTTGATACCAACCAATATACTAAGCATCTCGAAAATGCTTATTTACAAATGTACGAAAGATACCAAGCAAATTTGTTGCCTGAGAATATTTATGTTGAGCAAGAGCAGGTAAAGCAAGAAAGTAAAAATTATTAAATATGAATGAGAAAAAATTTGAACTCGCAAAAGCTATAGAATGTTATAAATTCGGAAAAATTAATGAAGCGAAAACGAAATTTGAAATTTTAATAAGGAAATATTCAAAAGATAAAGATATTTTATATAACTATGGTGTATTTCTAGGAGAGATAGAAGAATACCTGTTGGAACAAAAAATTTATAAGAAAATAATAAAAATTGATTCAAAAGATATAGGAGCATTAACAAATTTATCTGTCTCTTTAAATTCAACTAAAAACTATAATGAGGCAGTATTTTATGCAACAAAAGCTTTGGGAATCAATTTAAATATACCCCAGGCATATGAAGCGCGTGGATTAGCAAGAATAAATCTAGCTGAATTAGAGGATGGCTTAAAAGATCTAAAAAAATGGGTTGAATTGCTTTTAATAAAGAATGGTAATACACAAGTTAAATTATGTTTAAAAAGTTGCATTGATTTAATTGATATTCCTCCAATTTATAAAAGCAGTAATGAGATTAAATTAGTAAGAGATAAAATAGAGAAACAAATAGATGAAGTATTAAAAAAATTAGATCGAATAGCAGAAGAAGAAATTAATCAAGAAAATATTGGAAAAAAAGTTGCATTTAAATTAAATTTTTTTTATTTAGCTTATCAGCAAGAAAATGATAAAAAATTAAATATAAAAATAAATAGAATATTAAGAAAATTACTTAATATAAGTGAAAAAGAAAATTACCCTAAATATGCCTATAATAAAAAACAAAAATTAGGAATAATTAGCACTTTTCAATTCCATCCGAAGGTTTTTATTTTCGATCAAATTAATGCAATTGACCAATCTAAATATGACATAGAGTTAATTATAATAAATAATAGCTCATTCAGAATAAATAAATTAGATGACTATAAAAATGAATATTTAAAGTTAAATGCTGAAAACTATGAGGAAACAACAAAATATTTAAATTCTAAAAATTTTGATGTAATTTTTTTCCCAGACATAGGAATGACCTTCGAATCAAGAATATTGTCACTTAAAAAACTCGCGAATATAACGGTAACTAGCTGGTTACACCCAGTAACAACTGGATCGCCTGCAATTGATTATTTTTTAAGTGGAGAGTTGATGGAAAAAAATGATGCTCAAAACAGCTATACAGAAAAATTAATTAAATTGCCTGGAATTGGGTTATATATTGATCCATCTGATTATATTTCAACATCAATTGATGAAATAAAGGATAGGAAAAAATCACAAAGATTTAGAATAGGAATTATTCAAACTCCATTCAAAATTCATCCGAGAATGGATAATATTATGGCTGAAATAGGAAAAAGAATTCCAGATGCTGAATTTATTTTTATAGAGTTACAAAAAGAGTTAGATGTAAAGTTAATATCTAGAATTCAAGATAGTTTTAAAAAAATTGGAATAGATCAAAGAAAAATTAAATTAGTAAAAAGAATGGAGATAAATTCATATAAAAAATTTCTAAAAGATATTGATATCTCAATTGATACTCTAGGTTGGTCTGGAGGTAATACAACATTTGATGCATTTGGTGCAGCATTACCTGTATTAACAGTAGAAGGTGATCAGATGCGCGCGAATCACACGGCGGGAATGTATAAATTATTAAATTTAGAAAACTATATATCTATTTGTGATGAAGAATTAATTGAAAGAGCAGTTAATCTGAGTAAAGATAATCATTATTTAACTGATCAAAAAGTTCAATTATTAACTAACTTTTCGAAAATAAAAACTGAAAAGGATATTTCAAATTTTTTTAATCAGTTAAAATTTATTTAATAATACTAGAAAATTTATGAAGTTCCTGACTTATGTTTTGAATAATGTGCATTTAATAATGCATGTTCAAAATGTTGGGTATATTCACTAGAATCAAACAGGCTTTTGTTGTCTAGTGCATTTTTAAGCTTTTCTTTAATTTGGCTATACATAAATTTATTTTTTGAAAATAATATAGCTTTTTCTGTATATTCATCGAATGATTCTGAAACTAATTCCGGAATTTTTAGTGAATAAAGTAAACTTTTCCCCATTCTGCTATGAAAACTATTCCCTGCTAGTGTTAACACAGGAAGTTCAGAAAGCAATGCATCACTAAAAGTTGTTCCGCCGCCAAAAGGATAAGTATCAAGAAATAAATCAGCCAAGTAAAAGCGACTCATGTACACATCATAAGATAAACGTTCTGTAAAAATTATTCTGTCAAGACTGATACCGGCACTAGTTATTGCTTTAATAAAATTTTCTCTTGCAAACTTTTCTATGTAAACCCATAAAACAGTATTAACCGTTTGGTTTAAAACTCTAATCCACGAATTTAGAATTTGATTTGATATTTTTAAATTTAGGTTAAAACAGCAAAAAATAAAAGCACCATCTGGTAAATTGAATTCAGACCTATCGAAAAACTTTCTATTATATTTTCGAATAGAATTAGGCTGAAAACATGGAGATATGTAAATTATCTTTTCAGAATAATATTTTAAATCGTCGTTTGCAATAAGAACTTCATCTGCAACAATAAAATCATATTCCGAATTTCCCATTGTATTTGGATACCCTATGAAATTGACTTGAGATTTTGCTATTCTGTTAAGAAAAATATTAGTTCTAGCATGCTTGGTATGGCCATTTAAATCAATTGCAATATCAATTTCATAAGTGCGAATTAATTTTATAGCTTGATGATCGTCTAAATTTGTAATATCAATAAAGTGATCAAAATAAGCCTTAATTTCCGAAGTTACATAATCTGATTCTTTACAGTTTGTAAAAAACGCAAATATTTCGAACTTATTACGATTATGTTTTTTAAATAAATCTCTAGACAAATGCATAACTGCATGATCTCGAAAATCTGATGAAATATAGGCAATTTTAATTTTTGACGATTTTGTTAATGGAGTAATATAGTTATCACTAAATTTTCTAAATCTATTTCTGGTCCAGCGAAAGTTATTCTCTAAGATTATATTTGGTTCATCACAAATATATAATAAAGTAAGGGGATCTAAGTAATCCCTTACACTTTCAAATATTTTATTTATAGATGAATCAATACCATTCCAATCTAATAACGATAATTTTGTATTTATGAAATTATTTTTTAACAAAGGAATTTTAGGATCGAAATCTAGGGCTTTTGCATAACATTCAAAACCTTCAATAAGAAAACCCTTGTCAGTTAAAATGTTGCCTTTGTAAAACCAAGCTAATGCATAATCATTTTTAAAGTAAATTGCCTCTTCAATAGAAGTTAAGGAAGACTCTTTATTTCCAAGATTAAATTCTGCTAAGGCTTTACAAAACCATGCCTTAAAATTTTGGTCATCGCTAGTTATTACTTTATTAAAAACCAATATTGCTTCTTTAAATCTTCCCTTAAACAAATCAATAATTCCCTCTATTAAAGGTAAAGAATCTTGTTTTTTATATTCTTTTCTGATCTGATTTAGCGTTTCATAAGCCTCATCTATTTGGCCCGACTTATTGAGTGCATGCAAATAACTTTGCCAGAAATCATCGGAAAAGGGGGATGATTTAATTGCCTGTTTGTAATAAAAAATCGATTCATTTAATCGGTTTAAATTTTCATAGCATTCTGCTAGACCAAAGAGTGAAGGACTATGATTTGGTTCTTTGCTAAGAATAAAAATATAGAGACGAATACTACTCTCAATATTATTCATTACCTCACTATTTAATTTGGCCAGGTTAAATAACGCTTCAATATTTTCTGGTTTTAAAGAAAGCGCTTTTTTGAAAAAAATTTCAGCATTTTTTCCATTTTTTAAATTTGCATGGGCTAATCCAAGTTCAAAAAGGCCCTCAAAAAACTCTCCTCCAATTTTTATTGACAGTGTTAAGTGATTGATTGCATCTTCGAATTGCTTAATTTTGATTAATTCTTTTCCATGGTAATAGTGAGATTCGGCAGACGCATTCACATAAGAACAAGCAATATTAAGGTGTCTCAATGCCTCTTTTTGATTTCCCTCATTTCCAAAAATATATGCTAAGAGTTCAAAACATTTCGAGTTTGCCTCTTTGGTAGAAATGAGTTTTACTAATATTTCTTTTGCTAATTGGTATTGATTTGATCTAAAGTAATACTCAGCA
>Ga0214921_10009664_pt1 | contig 12144 bp, 13 predicted proteins | sample LL1505_MetaG_FD_177992 | JGI IMG/M metagenome (GOLD analysis project Ga0214921, IMG submission 177992) | Freshwater microbial communities from Lake Lanier, Atlanta, Georgia, United States - LL-1505 | ecosystem: Environmental > Aquatic > Freshwater > Lake | place: USA: Georgia | collected... | reverse complement strand
CTTGGCACGCCTCCGTGAAGAGGTGCCATCCTTTGGGGAGTGGCGTGATATCTGGGACGGTAAAGCAGGGGTAGCGAGTCTTGGTACCGGTTCCCTGACCGTCATTCAAGGTGTGCAATACGTCGCTAATGAGCGCATTGAGGTGCTCGGCCTTGGTGTTGAGCGGGTGGTACCGGATCGGCTCACCGTATCAGAGTATATCGCTCGAATAGGTGAGCTCGGTGGCTTGGCGTGTCTGCCGTGGTCGCCGGGGAAATGGCTCGGTAAACGGGGAGAGGTAGTCCGTCGCATACTGGACTCGACGGCCCCTACGACCCTTACCGTTGGCGATATCTCCCTTCGGGCTCGACTGACTCCGCCATCCCCGATCCTCCGCTACGCGACGAAGAAGGGGTTCTCTGCTCTGTGTGGCACCGATCCGCTCCCAAGGTCACAGGATGAAGGTTTGGTTGGCTCCCTTGGTTGTGAGGTTCGTATTGATCAAGTTCGAGGTGAAGGGGATCTCTCATGGGAGGACCTCAAGCTGTCTCTTCTCTCGCCCGCTCACGTACAAGAGTGGGGACGTCGCAACTCTCCTGCGCTCGCGCTGACCCGTTTCGTTTCATCGATAGTGTGATCGCTTGAACCGAAGGAGAGCGACGCTCTCCGCGACCGCTACTGGCCCGCCGGTAGTGTCGCCGTGGGTGTCTGATTCGGCGCTACCCACGGTCGTTGTCGATTAACCCCGAGCCGGGTCGCGAACTTCTCTTTGATCACGAACTCATCAGGGATCATCTTCTGTCCCTCAAGCCAGAGATAGATATGCTCAGCCGCCATGCGGTGCGCGATCTCGTTCGGGTGGCGATCGACGCCGGGGATCACCTGAAGGTGCTCTAAGGGGATCCCTTCGTAGATGTTTGAGACATCGAGGTTGGGGACCGCGAGAGAGGTCATAAGGTCCTTCACCTTCGTATGGATCGGATAGAACGGATACCTCTCATCCATCGGCATGCCGAAGAGTGGGAATACCACCGCTACGATAGGGGTCTTTGATTCCTTCGCGAGCCCCACCAATCGACCCATCGATTCGGTGAAGGGTTGCCAGGTCTTCTCCTCCATAAAGAGGCCGGAGAAGTAGTCGGTGTACGCCTGGTGCGTTTTCGTGTTGTGAAATCGGGTGAGCACGAATCCCAACGTCTTCCAGTGTCGAGCGAGGGTCTTGGTAATCCCTTTGAGTTTTAATGGCCCGAATCGGTCGGTCATGTTCTCGGTAAGGCCCGACGGTCGATGTGCTTTGATCTCCGGATCGTTCAGGGTGATCTGAAGGATGATGAGATCCGCGCCCTCGGTGATAGCCTGTTTCGTGGTATCGATCTCGTGTGAGGTTGAGTAGGCGGGCACGCCGTAGTTGATGACCTCAACGTTCCGAGGACTTCCGCTCACCTTGAGCATCTGCTGCAGCTTGTAGGAGAAGGTGTCCGTGAACTGCATAAAGGGCGCGAAGGTGAATGAGTCCCCGACCACCGCTATTCGGAAGGTTCCCGCTGGCTTTTGAGGATTATACGGGTAGTTCTGCATCGTCGGCGCACCGGGGGCCCGGAAGTAGAATACGGGGCGATCGCTCCATTTTGGTCCCTTTGGTGCGGATGGAACGAGGACCCTTACTCCGAGCTCCACAAGGCCAAGCGCCATAACGATACCCAAGAGCGACGTTCCAATAGTTATGAGAAAAGATTTAAAGGAGTTCACGCTTCCTCCTGTACGACACCATCTTGAGAACCACCCTCCGAAACACGCACACGAACCTCGTCATAGAGAGCGGCGAGCTGAGTCTCAAACGCTGAGAGGGTGTAGAGCGCCTCTGCACGTCGCTGCGCGTTCTCTCCGATCGTCCTTCGCAGCTCGGGATTATCGAGAAGGGTTCGGAGTCCTGCCGCGAATCCGGTCGCTTCCGCCGGAGCGAGAACCGAGATCTCCTCATCGAGCACCTGTCGGTGGGTGGCGAGATCGGTTGCGAGCAGCGCCTTACCGGAATGGAGATAAGAGTAGATCTTCATCGGGGTGTTGTTACCCTTCACTCGGGGGGAGACCACGATGTCAGCGGCGGTAAGGTAGTCTTTCAACTGCGAGACGGGGCGAGGCCCCAAGAAACTTATCGTAGTAGCGCATCCGAGATGAGCGGCTTTGTGTTGATACTTCTCGATAGAATCCGGTGTGCCGCCAACGATAACGAGGTGGGGTTGCGCGGTATGGTCTCGAACAAGGGCGAAAGAATCTACCAAGAGATCTATCCCTTGGTAGTGCTCAAGATTTCCCACGTAGAGGATGACCGGCTGGTCCTTCGTCAGGTGTAATCCCAAGGTGTGATTACGACAGTCGTTGAGCTCGGCGGTGAGGGGTAAGAGGGATACGTCCCGGAGCATGACGGTGTGAGGAGAGCCGTGCTTTGTTGCTATCGCTGAGAGAGCATCGCATACCGGCGCTACCGCCACACTTCCTCGCACGGCGATCCCCTCCAAGAGGTTCATGATCGGGTAGAGCGGTTTGCTCCACCACCACTTCTCCGTTACCTGCAGGGAGAGCGATGAGTCCATGTCGTAAATATACGGGATTCCCCAGAGCTTCTTGATGAGCCACGCGATGAATACGGACTCCTCAACCGCGTGAATGACGGTGTACTGATTCTTTCGAGCTTTTACGACGAGCGTGAGCGTTGAGAAGAGGAAGAACAGATCGCAGAGCAGTTTCTTGAGTGATATGCCAGGCCGGATACCCTCAAGACACCGTGGCGTTGGCGTTCGGTGGATTCCAACTCCGGGGATCTCAACGTTCTCACCCTCGGCGTAGCACAGCACGTCGATCGCGTGCTGAGAGCGCGAGGAGAGCGCGAGCTTCTTCGAGAGGGTCTCAAGGGCGATCTTAACGGCGATAGGGGTGCCGCGTTCTTGGTAGAAGGGTTGTGGTGCGAGAAAGAGTACCTTCATCTTATCTTCGTCCAAAGAGTGAGTTCTTCATGCTCGCGAGGTTGTCTCGAACAAAAAATCGGAGCTTCCGCCGTTGGCAATTAAGCCAGAGAAGTCCGTATCCCCACGAAGAGAGCGTAAGGCGCAGCACGTAGCTTCTCAGACGTGGCAGGTGACAGAACATATGGGTGAACATGTGGATCTCTGTCTTCACGAACTGCTTGCCCGATTGTCGTGGAAAACGGAAGCCGTGAGGGCCGTACGCTGGAACCGGTTTTCCTTGGCGACGAAGGGTCTCGATCACGCGAAACGCTCTCCATCGTTTCTCGGTGCCCATCATGCGATTGCACGCGAGGGCCTCTTTACGGGTTACGGGCTCGTTGATGATCGCGCCATCGGCGGCGGCTTGGTCCGCGGCCGCTTTCCCACGGTCGGTGCGTGTCAGACCGAAGCTCCAGCCCTTGTAGAAATCAACTCCGCCGTGCGGAGGCGCCATCCACGGGTCTCCCACCGCGATGTCCGCGAACTCGGCGCTCGCGTCGAAGCAGGTGAGGCAGCGCGCGGGGGTATAGAGACGGTAGACGATGTTGATGATCTCCATTGAGGAGGGGCGGTATCCGGTCTTCTCTCCGAAGTACACCGGATAGAGCGAGCCATCCTTCATCTCAAGGTGCGGGGTCCCTGGGTGCTTACCGACGCGCGAGATATATTTCGTCGCGTTCGTAACTTTATCGCCGAGGCTTCCCCAGATAATGCGAAGCGCCTCGTGCTCAACGGCGGCGTGACAGAAGAGTCCGATGGTGAGAACGATCCTCTCTTTGAGACGTTGATCGAGCTCGGCCGCTTTGGTGAATCCGTGGATTTGACACGGAAGTCCCACGAGCGCGTAGCGCCCAGGAATGTTTCGTATCTCACCGAAGACCGAATTCGTTGGGCAGATGGCGTACTTCGATTTCATCGCTGAGAGGATCTCCTCTTCGGTGCGAGCGACGATCGGCTTTCCTTTCCACAGTTGCTTGTCGTCAGAGACGATTACGACCGCTCCATCGATCTCCTTGCGTCGGAGCATGTTGAGCAGGATGCCGGTCACCAACCCACCGCTCGTTGAGCGTTCTCGAATCATCGGGTCGGTGGAGTAGGAGATGAAGGAATCGATAAAATGACCGTGGGTGGAGGTAACGTCCGCCTCTACGCCGAGGGTCTTCTTGTAGGCCTCATGGAGATCGAACTCGTCGCCAGGACATACTTTGACGCAGAGATCGCAGTCGGTGCAGGCAGAGAGGTTGTGAACCGCTGGATAGTCTTCGCTATCGAGTCCGAGCACGCCGGTGGGGCAGATACCAACGCAGGAGCCGCATCGGTGGCAGAGCCCTCCATCGATGATCTTCGCAAGTCCCCGGAGCGCGCGCGGAGTTTGATCTTCGCGATCCGTGGACCACTCCAGGGGTTCAATGAAGCGGCCTCCTTGACGGAGTTGTGTGTACGGCGCCGTGTCTGGAAGCACGCGCAGCGAGGCGGGCTTGCCCCGGCGCGAGGTTTTTTGGGTTTCACGTGACGGATCGATCGCTGAGGTCATCGCTATGCCTGCTCTCGAACAAATTTAGCCACGACCGGTGAACCAAACAGGCGAGTAATTCCGAGCCACCGCATCGGCGCCTCAAGGTTTCGCGAGAGTGGGATGCTCTTGAGCATTCGGTGAAGCGCCATCGGCCACACGAACTGCTTCTTCGCTTGTTCAAGGCGGAAGCCGTGCTTCTTGAATTCACGCTGTAACTCAAGGGCAGAGAACATTCGATACGTTCTCGTATTGCCCTCAATCTTCCGCTTCACGAAGAAGAGGAGAGGGGTGAGGATATTGACGCTCAACCACACCGGATAGTCGATTACTACGGCGTGATCCGAAACGCGACATAGCTCGGCCACCAACGTGCGCCATTGCGTACAGTGACTCATGAGGCGAAAGCTCGTTGTAAGAGCGAAGGACCTATCCTGGTAGGGGAGTTCGATCAGGTTGGCTACCTTGAACGAGATCGTCCCGCTCTCGATAAACGGAGCGAGTCGTTGAGCGCACAGGTGAGAACTTCCCACGACCGTTACCGAGCGCTCATGCTGTGCAAGTGGGATCGCTATCTGACCGTGTCCGCCTCCTACGTCGAGGACGGTGGCGCATTCACTATCGAGAAGCTCCAAGAGTGCTTGCTCCTGAACCTGGAGCATCCATTGGCCAACTGCGTCGCCGAAACGGGCCGCGTATTCGTCGGATGAAGCGTGCACGTCGGCGTTCTCGGTGTGTCCTGAGGCGACAGTGGCGTCCGTTGGATCCGGGGTGTACTCCGCCAGTGGCGACATGACTCTCCTCTCAACAGGGTGGGGTGACCGAACGGTCACGAGAATTTCCTGAAATCGGTTGGGATTATAATGGCTTAACTCACATAAAAGCAAGGCGAGGGGCTGTTCCGAACCTGCACCGCATCGTGGGTAGCCTCGCCCGCCGCCTAGTATAATATTGCGTAGTTGTTACAGGTACATAGGCCGATGTCAGGGAGTGCTGAGAGAAGGGCAGCACTTTCCCTTCAGCTGCGAAGGTGATTGGTCGATAGGTTCAGAGAGTAACTACTTTTAGGGGCAGAGGTAGCGCATGGAATTCCCAACGAAGGTGATCGGGGACAAGGCCTATATCAGAATCACGAGCGATCTCGATACTGAGACGGCAGGAGAGGCTCTGCGCTCGGCCTTTAACGAGTGCTACGAACAGGGCAAGCGTACCATTATTCTGGACCTCTCGGGCGCTCAGATTATCAACAGCTACGGCATCGGTAAGGTGCTCATGTGTTACAAGCGGCTCAAGGCTGAAAACGGCGTGCTGATGGTGAAGCCGCTCGATGGATTTGTGAAGGAAACGTTCGAGCTTTTGATGTTGGATAAGTTGCTTCCAATTGATGATTCAAATGGCCAATAGCCAGAGGGATCGATGAGGAACTTTATCGGGGCATAAGAGAGATTCATGAGCGTAGGGGCCAATCCTCCATGCATATTACTCGCTGACGGCAACGAACAGAGCCGGGAGATGTTCGGTACCTTCTTTGCGGGTAGAGGATGGGCGTACGACGTGGTTCCCGATAGCTCCGCTATGGCTGGGGCGCTTGAGAGGGGAACGTATGACATTATCATCGCTGATGTAGAGTTGTCGGGTCATGATTCGGCGAGAGTTTTACGGGATATCCTTGAGAAACACCCATCGCAAGCGATTATCGCGGTGAGTCCAAACGCTACCTACGAGGACGCTCTGAAGATGTTTCGAAGTGGTGCTACCGATCTTCTCGCGCGTCCGGTTGATTTCAGCTGGCTTGAGCGTGTCGTTCAACAGATCGTCTTCTCTCGTCGAAACGATGAGCGTGAACGGGCTACCTATCGGTTTATTAAGAGCGAGTGCGCGGAGATGTGTTTCTCGTGCGCGGATTTAGCGCAGCTCTCCTCGATATCGCTGCCCCTCGTTGGGCGTCTCGCGCAAAGCGGTATGTTGTCGCATACCGACGCGCTCAAGATTCGCCTGGCCGTGCAGGAGGCTGTTCTGAACGGTTTGGAGCACGGCAATTTAGAGCTGGATTCCCAGTGGAAAGAGGAGATCGGTGCCGATGGCAGTGATCGCTTCTCCTCGGTTCGAAATCAGCGACTCGCGGATCCAAAGTACGCGGAACGTCATGTGTATGTGAATCTAGCTTTTGGTGATGGATGTCTTGAGATTGCGGTGCGTGATGAGGGGAAGGGTTTTCTTAACGCGCATGCGGTGCAATCAAATGGAAAATTGGATTCCCTCGCATGCTCGGGTAGGGGATTGGCGTTAATGTCGAGCGCTGTTGATGAAGTGCGTTTTGATAAGAACGGTTCAGTAGTAACCATGATTAAGCGGTTGCATGAGCGAAAAAGCACGGAGGACTATGGCTCTTAAATTTCGGCTGAAAGGACTCGCCGAGACGTTCGTTGATTCAATTACCTGCCCATGTTGCGGCGTGGTGGGCACCGATGACCAAAACTTTACTACTGAACTTACGAAGGTTACCTACCAAGGGATAATCGTCGTAGTTCAATGTCGCGAGTGTAAGGAGATCTTCGTGCCCCCTACGCAACGTCTCGGGGTTCTCGATAACGAGGCTCTGCGCGGCGCTGTCGAGAAAGACAGCACCGATAGCGGCGAGGCGATTATGAGCGGCATCGCGGCGGTGAAGCTCAGCGCAGAAAAACTTAACGCCCTCAGAAAGGGTTGCTTACACTAAGCTGAACTGCAGATTGGAAGGATACACGAAGGGAGTAGCGCGGAGCGCTAGGCTCCTTACTTCGTTACGTCCGCTATCGTCAGATTGTACTTCTTAAGTGCGCCGGTGAAGCCGAGCTTGTCGATCGTCCGAAGCATGCGGGTTGATACGCGCACACGAACTGTTTTGCCCAATTCAGCCACGAACAAACGCTTTGACTGAAGATTGGACTCAAACTTGTGGTGAGTCTTGTTGTTAGCGTGGCTAACACGGTTACCGTTTTGATGGGTTACACCAGAGATATCACAACGACGTGCCATAGTACTTCTCGCAAGGTTAAAAATTCCCGCAAACCTTATATATCTTTGGGTAAATTGTCAAAGCTCGGGGGGAGATAGTGGAGTGGCAGTCTAACTGTTTGATATATATTGCTTTTTGAGTGTCTTTGGGCCCCCGGTCGTCAGGCGGTTCTAGTACATCTGAAAGCTTTGAAGCTTCGGAAGTCGGCCACTTCCCCCAGAGTTGTTCAACTCAGCGCTAGCCATGAACATTGAGGTTCCATACTCGACCTTCGCGATGACCTCGAACCACTGTCCCTGTCCGCGAAACTTTGAATTATTCGGGTCGTTCACACCGCAGCGTGCTACGAGGTCCTGGGACGGGTTCTGAATCGGGCCTCCGCCGGAAGCGGGATTCCGACATTGCTCGATGCTTTGAGCCGCCGAGGGATCCGTGACAATCGCGGCGAGCACCTCCAAGGGAGCCGCGTTGATGTTAATGTCTGATGTTCTAATCTTTGTAACGTAGGGGAGGAGTCTCTGAATTCTTCCTGGAGAGAAGCCTGGCACCGCTGGCAGCTCGTTTGCCAGGGAATCGATCGACCCAGAGTTTCGAAACTTTTGGCCCTCGGGAAGGTCCTCCTCAACGCCAGCGGGAAGGAGTCCATCCCCAGCGAAGTTGTCCTCGTCGGTATCAAGGTAGTCGATCAGATTCGAGACAAGTTGTTTTGAGTCCGGAAGGGGTGTTTTGTCCGGGGCCTCGTTCATGGGAAGGGGTTGGTCAAATCCCAATTGTTGGAAGAGTCTCAAAAGGATCGCTTTCCAGTCCTGATTAACTCCCCCGGTTGATGAATAGAGTTGAAGCAGGGGGATCTTGCCATTCGTTGACGTGATAAGGAGCGATACCCGGATGTTCGGTTCGGGAAGCGCGAGGAGCTCGCCGGGGATCTCCCGACCATCCGCGAACATCATCCAGGCGTCCTGACTTGGGTCATCGAAGTTAGTGATGTCATTTTTGATCAGAACTTGAGCGACGTTGACGGCCGACTTCAGGATGTATTCTGCTTTAATCCGTTGCTCCGCTGCGCCATTGAGTCGCATCGCGACGTAGGTTGAGTCCGTCAAGGAAATGAGGATGGCAGACGCGAGGGCGATCATGAAGACGATCATGATCAGAGCCATTCCGCGGGAGCGGGACGCTTTCTTGTAGCGTCCTGTGCGAGAGCGTTTGGTTGCCTGTGGAAGGGGAGGGGTACTCATCTTGAGTCAGTCTAAATGGTCTCACCAAAGCCGGCAATAAACCGTTTTACCGTCAAAAGCTGACTCCGCTCATGGGCCGATCGGAAGAGAACAGGCACACTGCGAGTCCACGAGGCGACGTTCGTTAGCTGTGGCCACCTTGCTGATGGCTCGACGCTTCTAATACTGCCCCCATCCCGTTTTCTGTGTGCGTCGTGGAAGGTGTTGATGGGGTTTTGGACGAGGTACTTGATATGGCTCTTCAATCCTTACGGGCGCTCTTCATGCAGCAACTTCGGTTGATGTACTCAGGTGAGCATCAGCTGTCTAAGTCCTTGCCTAAGATCCTTCAGGGGGTTTCATCGAGCGAGGTCAGGTCGCTCGTTCGAGACTATCAATTGCAGGTTGAGGAGCGGTGCGAGCGTCTTGAGGGGATCTCAAAATTGGTTGCGGAGAATCTTGGCGGGGAGCGGTGTGGGGTGATGGAGGCGTTTACTCGCCACGCTATGTCGCTTTGCGAGTTGCGGGGGGATGATCGAGTGCTTGACCTCGCTATCATGACGACCCTTCGCCAGGTGGGGCATTTTGAGAAGAGTAGCTATGAGCTGGTGCGCTCGTTCGCTGATGTGCTTTGTGAGGATGAGGTCTTAAAGACGATAGACGGGATGCTTTCGCAGGCTGAGGAGAATGAGCGCGCGTTAATCCTTTTGAGTGAGGATATGATGGATACGACCTCTCACAGCCGCTCAACTCAGGACTTCGGGGTATATCGTGTGGTTCCCCGAGGGTACGCTTCATAGAGATTAGGTGTCGGATTCCATTTCAGGTTTGTGAGGTACGTAAGGATGCGAGGACGCGAATATATCCGTAGTGTGTATAGAGATATCACGAGGAAGCAGCTTCATGAGAGCGGATATCCTCAAGGCGCCTTTTTGGCTGCCGCCTTGGAGATACTGCACCAACTCGAATCCCCGTTGAAAGAGGAGACGTTGGTGCGGCTCGCTGTCCTTGAGCTTGCAAGTGAGCGGGCCGAGGTAGCGCGTTTGAAAGCGGTCGGGTGAGCGGACTACGAGTAGGTGTAAAACCCCCGACCGCTCTTCTTGCCGTACCAACCCGCCTCAACGTACTTGATGAGCAGAGGGCACGGTCGATACTTATCTTCTCCGAGCTCTCGGTGGAGCACCTGAAGGATGTAGAGAAGGGTATCGAGGCCAACGAAGTCCGCTAAGGTGAGGGGTCCCATCGGTTGATTGGTCCCGAGCTTCATCGCGGTATCGATATCCTCTGGCTTCACACCTTCTTGTACGAGGAATATCGCCTCATTGAGCATAGGACAGAGAATGCGGTTGACGACGAACCCGGGAGCGTCGATCGCAAGGACGGTTGTCTTTTGAATCGCCGTGCAGAATGCTTGAAGCGCGTTGTACGTTTCGTCGCTGGTTTGGAGTCCTCGGATCAGCTCCACGAGCTTCATCACCGGAACGGGATTCATGAAGTGAACCCCCATGACCTTATCTGGCCGCCCGGTCGCGGCGGCGAGTCGGGTGATTGAGATCGAGGAGGTGTTGCTGACCAGGAGTGCTCCCGCTGGGAGCACCTTGTCGATCTCCTTGAAGAGAGCTGCCTTCGCGTCGAATTGTTCAATCACCGCTTCGATGACGAGGTCGCAGGTAGAGAGGTCGAATATGGAGCCACCCTTCGAGAGTCGTGAGAGGGTTGAGGCCCGCTGCGTGGCGTCGATCGAGCCTTTCTCCACGGCCTTCGAGAGACGGGTGTCGATACCCGCGATTCCACGTTCGATTGCGTGGGGAGCAGCGTCCCAGAGGAACGTGTTGTAGCCAGCCGTCGCGATGACCTGTGCAATCCCAGCGCCCATCTGTCCAGCGCCAACAACACCAACAGTTTTAATATCTTTCATATCTTTTTATCTCTCTCGTACCCCCGTCCAAGGGTCGGTCCTGGGGCATTTGTACATCGGAAATGAAATGTGCCACCATATCGATATTCGGCCCTTTTGCGGGCTCAAGACAAGAGAGTAATCGTTGTAGTGGACTGTGTGGGATATGAAGCGCGTCTTTGGTCGAGACCTGGCGATCGATTTAGGAACAGCCAACACCCTTATTTACGAGAAGGGCGTAGGAATTCTCTTGAATGAGCCATCGATGGTCGCGCTGAAGGAGGTGAACGGAAAACGTATTCCGGTTGCTTATGGCTCCGAGGCCAAGACGATGCTCGGAAAGACCCCTGAAGGGGTCGTTGTTATCCGTCCCGTTCGTACGGGTGTTATCGCTGACTTCGAGGTCGCGAGCCTGATGCTTCGTCACTTCATATCTCGGGTACGAGCCACGTGGTGGTCTATCTCAAAGCCACGGATCATGGTGGGTGTTCCCTGCGGTATTACCGAGGTTGAGAAGCGCGCGATTCGTGAGGCCGTTGAGGGGCAGGCGCGCGAGGTTCGCTTAATAGACGAGGCTATGGCCGCTGCGATCGGCTGCGATCTCCCCGTGACAGAGCCTGTTGGAAGTCTTGTCGTTGATATCGGCGGAGGAACCACGGATATCGCGATCATCAGCATGAAGGACATGGTGTGCTCTGCCTCGCTTCGTCAGGGTGGTGACGCGCTCGATGAAGCGATTGTTAACTACATGCGTCGCCGACATCATGTCCTGATAGGCGAGGCGACTGCTGAGCAGATTAAGAAATCGATCGGCACCGCGCACGCAGATTACGATGATGAGGTAATGGAGGTTCGTGGTCGTTCTCTTATTCACGGAACTCCAACTGCTCTGATGATTAGTGGTCGGGAGGTACGTGAAGCGATGAGCGAGGTGATCGGTTCGATTGTGCTCGCCATTCGACAGACCCTCGAAAATACACCGCCAGAGTTGGCAGGAGATATCATCCATCGTGGACTCGCTCTTGCCGGCGGAGGCGCGTTAGTGCGAGGGCTTGGAAAGCGGCTCTCGGAGGAGCTCGAATTAGAGGTGACGGTGCCTGCGGATCCCCTTGGCGTCGTGGCGGAGGGCGCTGGTAAGTGCCTTGACCATAGCGACGTTTTTGAGGGGGTTTGGCTTTCGTAGGTTATAGAGCGGATACTGTGTAGCTCAAGATAGAGTCGCTCGAGGAAACGCCGATGACCTACAAAATCTCGCCTCAAGCAAGAAAGATACTCGCCTAGTCCGGCCCTAGTACCTCCGGCCCTAGTACACCCTACTTTTCGACACAACTTCGGCTTGCCTCCGGCCCTAGTGCACCCTACTTTTCGACACAACTTCGGCTTGCTTTCCTCGATTACCCTGGATGTATGCCCCGGTCGAATCGTGTCTTCACAGAAAATCACGTGTTCGAGATCATTCCCCGAGCGAGGGAACATCTCCCCATGCCTCCGACCCGGACCTCGAACGAGATAAAGCTCGGTATTCTCGGCAGAGC
>Ga0214921_10009663_pt1 | contig 12145 bp, 32 predicted proteins | sample LL1505_MetaG_FD_177992 | JGI IMG/M metagenome (GOLD analysis project Ga0214921, IMG submission 177992) | Freshwater microbial communities from Lake Lanier, Atlanta, Georgia, United States - LL-1505 | ecosystem: Environmental > Aquatic > Freshwater > Lake | place: USA: Georgia | collected... | reverse complement strand
AAATGCCGAAGACCAAGTGTGCCTATTTTTCCAAAGAATTTTAAGTTTATTCATAAGACCCCACACAATGCTTGAATGCTATACCTTGTAATAAATCCTTTGGTCGTAACAGGGGGATTTGGAGTGCCCTTGTGCCAGTTCGTCAAATGTCCTATACTTGCCAATCTCTCCCCTCATAATCCATCAGGCACATATTACCTTGTTCTTTATCAGTATAATTATCATAAGCATACTGACGACACTCTTCTTCTGTGCCCTCAAAGAGTGTTTCATAACTCTTATGATCTCCATCATAAACATACTTTTCAAGAGACCATTGATCGTAGCAATCAGGGAAAATAGGCATTATCGTAGTTTCTCCTTAATGGTTCTAATACACTGATTCCACTTGTAACTGTTAGTATCGTGTTCTTTCGGCAACCATTCTTCAATTCTGGATACGAGGTCTTCAACACAAGTTGGCACATCTAAATCAATATTATCTGTGACCGAATCCAAATACCATTGAGCAATCAAATCAGTAAGAGTTTGTGGTTTAGTAGAAGATGAAACCACACCTTGCTTGACTGCCTCTCTAAATGCTTCTTTCAATCCATCAGCAACTTGCTCTGGTGTTTGAGGAGTTGGTTCCCACTCTCCTACCTTATAATCTTTCTGTGCGGACTTATAACCTGCTTGAAAATCTTCCCAAGTTGAACCATCCCAACAAGTATCACCAATATTAGTCACAGGATACCTACCATAAACTCTCTTGTATGCTTCTTCCATTGGTGATTTTGTTTTTTCCAGTTCTTCCAAGAATGAGAGTTTCTTTTCAAGCACTTTGATTTGTGCTTTTACTTTTTCAATTTCTTCTTCATTTTCAGTCATAGGAGTTTCGTATTGTACGGATTGCTGTGAGATTAGATAAGGACAAAAAGTATCAGTCATTTTAATTCACCTTCATTTTATCAATCACATAATTTGCTTGAGTAATACCATTACTATCAGTAATCTCTGCTTTCGTCATATAAAAAATAAGAGTAGAACCTTCGGCAAGTTGTTCTTCAATACCTTCCATAGTTCCATATTTTCCAGTTCTCATAGGTTCTGGAATAGATTTAAATGCGTCTTCAATAGTTTGAAGTTGTTCTTGTGTGAGTTTAGTCATTGAGTTGCTCCAGTGCGCGGCGGACATCGTTGATCAGAGAAGCTGCTTCGGCTCTTGACCATTGACGCAGGTAGGCAGAATCCGATCCTGGTCCAGGCACACGATCCAGTGCTTTGCTCACCTGCTCCTTCAAGCTCGGCGGCTTGGGGCGACGGGCTGCGCGGAGCTTGTAAGTATCCACGTTTAGGTCAGGATCTTGTAGCCATTCCACGCAAGCCTCTAGCTCTTGGTCAGCGCCCCAGCGGACGGCTTGGTTAAATACTTCAGCGTCAGTGTGCTGCTCAAACATGTGTGCCCACTGCTCTACCAGCTCAGGCGGTGGGGTGAATTGAATACGAAACTCAGACATTTGATTTTTTTGGTTAGTCATATCATAACAGAAAGGGCACCTGAAATCAAGTGTCCCTGTGTCAGTTCAAGGAGTGTCCTCATCGCAAGTTACCATACATCATCTTCAAACATTTCTCCCATTCATAAGAATTTTTATCATTACTCGGAGGCAACCAATCTTTCACAATATTTACAATCTCATTTACAAGAACATCTCTGGATTGTGTGAAGTTTCCATAATCAACCCATTCTTCCAGTTTCTCATAGAGAGTTGGTGGTTTATTTTTTTCACCCCATTCTTTGATAAGGTCAAGAGAGTTCTTGAAGTTCTTATCATTATCCTCTTCATCATAATCTTCGTTATTGAATGCCATTAAATAACCTCAATTTTATTTGCCTAATACACTCATTAAAACCAATAGAATACTCTGGCAGTCCAGGACCTTTTTTAGGTTCAGGAATATTCTCCCTAATCAAATCCCTCACTCTATCAGCAGTTTCATCCGTATCTACATCATCACCGATTTTGGAGTTCAGCAACCCCCATAACTTATCATAAAAAAGTTGAGTATCCTCTACCCTTTTATACTTCACACCCATAATGGTTGCGGTGTCTCCTTCTATGAGAACCTTTGAGATATCTATTTCAGTCATTTCACTTCCTCAATCATCAGTTTGATTTGTTTGAGATTATCATAAAGTTCTTTATTGAAATCATAACATTCAGTCAAATGTTCTATGTTGTTGTCCTCAAAGTTAGTTTCCTCACGGATTTCCCAAGACAAACCATCCATATCTGCTGCGGTTTCTGTGAGAAAGTATTCAAGTGTTTCAAGTAAAGTCATAATACCTCCAACTTTTCTTGTAACTCTTCTTTTGATGGTTCCGTCATTTTTTTTCCATCACATAAGAATAATAACCATCTCTACCCATCAAATTCCAAGGGTCAAATTTTGGGTCAGACATACGATAATCACTTTCCATTTGATACCATCCAAAATTTAATTCTTCCCAAAATGCTGCGACATCAATCTTGTCATTATACTCCACAAATCTGGAATAAATGCAACATTCCCAAGAGCACCAAGCATCCTCAATCCAGTTTTTCATCATATGCTTCCAGTTCCTGTTTGATTTGTTTGAGGTTCATTCCTGCCCAAATATCAAGGGCAATATCTGCTTTTTGAATTGCAGTCCAAAGTTTAGGGCAGTCTCTCCAATCCACAACATCCTCATCAATTGCTATAAGCAAATCAAGAATACAGATTTTATAGAGTTTTTCTGTTTCCGTCATTTGTTGTTTGCGAATTGCGTATAGGAGTATTATAAGGCATCACAGGGGGATTTGGAGTGTCCCTGTGACAGTTCTTCAAGTGTCCTTCCACTATCTGTCTTCTTTTTCCCAATACTTATCTACATTTTTTTGTGATTTTCTTTTTGCTGTTTCTCTTGACTTTGATGACTTGGTTGCGTGTTTTAGTATTTGTCGATGTCTCCAAGCAGAGTCAGATTCTCCATTATAATTTGGGTTATCAACAATATTCATAGCTTTAGTCTTCATTTTATCAACAGGTCTTTCTATATAACCTTCAACAATATCTTCTCTCCAATCCTCACTCATATTCACCATAATTGCTTCTGCTGCTTCTTGAGTATCAGCATAACCTTCATCAAGGAGGTGTGAAAGGATGATGTCGTAAATGTCTTCCATCTTATGAATACTTTTTAGTTATTTAGTTATTTAGTAGTCACCCTCCTCCACAGGAAACATAGCATCATACTCTTCATCAGTCAGTGTGAGATACTGAACATCAGCATCACGGTGTTCTTCGGCATACACCAGTTGATAGTGAGCAAAAGAACTTGGACTGGTGCTACCATATTCTACAAGTCCATCAACAAGGCAGAGGTAGTTTAGAGACATCGGTTTGTTTGTTTATAAAAGTATTATACCAGAAACCCCACCGACTTCAAGAGTCAGTGGACGGTTTATCAAGTGTCATCTTTACTCTATTGGCAGATGCTTGTGCTCGTTGTTGCCATTTTTCTAGTTTTTCAAGTCTGTCTACAATCTCTGTGAGAAGTCCAATAAGAGAAGGATAATCCAGATTTGTAATATCATCCCCATATTCTGGGTCATTATACACCCAGTAGGAGAGTTCTTTTGTAAGGTCTCTGGTGCTCATTTTTCTTTGTTGATTGTAAGAGTATCATACCACAAAGGGCACCTGTTTTCAAGTGCCCTTGTTCCAGTTTAGGAAGTGTCCTTTTTTATAAGTTAAATCCCGTCTCCAGTTTCCTGCCATTCATATGGTTCTTCAATCTTTTTATATTTCTCCTCAATTTTCTTTACAACTTCCATAAAACTATCTTCTCCGTAGTCTCCAGAGTATAAGTAGTCGCAGGCACGCATAATCTCTGCTGTTTGACGCATCAGACAAAGTTGTTTCCCCAGATACTGGATGGTTTCAGGACCATAATCTTGAACACATCCATACTCATCTGGTTTATCGTTGTTTTGAATTTCCATTTCAAGTTCATCAGCAAACTGTTGAACTTTGTAATACTCGTAACCATCGCCAAAATGACCTCCTGACATTAGTCTTCTCCACAGAGTTTTAGGTCGGTCACTGAGGTTCTCCACAATTAACAGAATAATATTCTATCACAGGGTTCTTCAAATGGTTACAAAGTTCTTTCTTGGCAGACTCAAATGAATAATAACCACCATCCCAATCACTTAGAAACCCAAACATATTCACCCAAAACAATCCAAATCTTTTGACTTGTGGGTAGTATCTGGTTTCGTTTATTTCTGATACTTTTTTGATACGGAAATTCTTTAGGTTACTCATCAGGTGTCTTTGTGCGTATAGGTTTATTGAAAGGTATCACAGGGGCATTTGGAGTGTCCCTGTGCCAGTTAATGGGATTCGTCTGGGAGAATGTATTCTACACCAATTTGTTCTAAAAGTGTGCGGGAAAAGTGGATTGTAGCATATTCTTCTGCTTGTTCCACAGTTTCACCTAAATCCCTCTCATCATAAACATCATAACACTTATATCTTTCATAACAGTGTTTGTGTTCTGCGTAATTTTTGAGAACTTTGAGAAGAAGTGTGAGTTTTTCGGTGTCAGTCATTTTGTGCTTCCTCAAATCCTCTCTTGAAGTATGGAAAACTCACAACATCACGTTCATCAGGATACCTACCCACAATTTCTTTCCATTTCTCTTCTGCTGGTGTCCGTTGAGCATAAGGAGAAACCCAGTTGGATTTTACTAAAATCGCACAGGGTATCGCTTCCCATTTACAATCCCCATTTACTATCTTCGTAGTAACATCAAGATTGAGTGTTTTCGCAAGATGTTCAATCTGTTGTTTACATAATAGTAATTGTGCGTGATTTTGTGTGTGGTGATCAGTAAATACCACATCTGTTCCAGGATTTTCAATTGCTTTTCCGAGTGACTGGAGTGCTAATCCCAATGTCCGACCTGAACATCTTTTAGAGTCTTGCTTCATAGTTCTGTTGTGTAGTTGAAAGTATTATAGGGCATCTTGAAGAAGATTTCAAGTGCCCCTGTGACGGTTAGTAATGTGTCCTTATGTTATTCTTTTTCTATTGTTCGGTAGTTTGTGGAGTATATATCACTTTTTGTGGGTCAAGATTATATTTTTTGATTAAAAACTTCTCATAAGTATTAAATTCCTCTATTTCCTTATGGATTTTTTCTCCTCGTTCTTGTGGAGCAGGTTTGGTGAGTTCGGTAACGGTAAGTTCTTTATGAGAATTACACCACTCAACTACACGAAGAATTACATCATAAACATTTGTAGCATATCCACCATCATCATACATTTGAACGGTGAACTTTTTAGTTTTACTTGTTTGGGCTTCACGAAACCATTCATATAAAAGTTCATCAGGAGGCATTTGATACATAAGGTCCTCTTTGGTGAGTTGGTCGTCAATCATTTGTTCGCAGTATTCGTAGGTTTCTTTGGGGGGTAGTCATTTCAGTTCCTCTTTATGCTTTTTTTCAATAACTCTAATAACATCCCAAATAGTATTCATTTCACCGTAAATGGGGTGCCATAACCCAACATCCGAATATCTATAACAAGTCAGATATGTTTTTCTAATCCATTTAGCAACTTCACCATATGAAGTATTTTCAGTCATAATTTCTTTGATGATGTTTCGGTTAGTCATTATTCATAAAGGCGTATAGATTTAGTCACTATCTCCGCTATTTTTTCGTGATCAATGGAACGAAGTGCTTCATTTTCTTTTCTCAATATTTCATTTTCTTTTTTAAGTTGATTAGTTAGTTCTATAATTTGATTGGTTTGTTCTCTAAAACTATACAACCAATCAAACATCATCATTGTCCCTCTCATATTCTCTATACGACCACTTAAGATTGTGTGTGACACACTTAAAGGCACCTTCAAGTGTGGTTGCGTGTCCGTCATAAATCCAGTCATTTACTTTGATGGTATAATATGCCAAAGAACCTTCTGTGGTGTAGTCCCTGATAGTGATTTCAGTCATTTGTTGTTACAGTGAAGGAAATACTGATACCTGCTGAGTGTCCCATTCTCCCACTGCACAACATCACATCCTTCATACTTGTCAACCACAACAAAGTTGGATTGGGGTGTACTTGGTCGTTTTTCTGCGTCTACTATTCCAGACACAAGATAGAAGAAAGTTGTACATAATATTCCCATAACTGCACCAAGTAGCACAGGACGAAAGTAATCGTTTTTCATTGTTCTTTAGTTTGTTTTTGAATGTAACGAGTCAACTCCATAATATCATATCTCATTTGTTGCCCTTCACCAGATTTAGCAATCTCATCATAAAGATTGGTAAGAGCAATACCAAGAATAGTAATTTGTCGTTCAGTAAGACAAAGTTTAGTTGTTTTGTGTCTGTTCATTTGGGTTGTTTCAGTGTGTTTGGGATTTCATCTACAGAAGCAGGAGGAAGCACAGGAGGTGGAAGAGTTACAGGTTGCTGAATTGTTTCAACCTGGGGTGTAATTGGTTGTTGAACCACAGGGACAACTTGTGGTTCTGTTACCTTTATAAGTTTCCTTTCTAACTCCATAACCTTTTGGTCTAATGGAGACAAAGGAACATCTTTTTGAGTATCTGCAAGTTTCCAACCAGTAGCACCAGCAGCAAAGATACTCGCAAGTGCAGCACACACAGAAACAGTTTTAGAAAAACTCATTGGTAATCATCCTCATCATCATTTGGAAAATTAAAGTAGTCATACAGAGAAGACATTATCTGCTCCTCAATGTGCTCACAGATGGATTCTTCAGTTGGGTTCTCAACGTGTTTATGAGCACGACGATACCCACGAAGAACCCCCTCGTTTATACACATTTCTAACAAGGGTCTAATTTTTGGACGCATAATAAAACATTTATTAATATAAGGTCATTATAGCGTATTTTTAGGAGTTTTGGAGTGTTCTTGTGCCAGTTTTTGGAGTGTTCTTGTGCCAGTTAAAGAACCTTCTGTGGTGTAGTCCCTGATAGTGATTTCAGTCATGTCTTAACATCCACGCAAATAATAAGAGAGGAGGAGTCATTATAATTACTATAGAAAGAGCAGGAATTAAAGTGTTTGTGCAGGTCATTTGTCTGGTTGCTTATGAGTGTATTATAAGGCATCCACAGGGGGATTGGTGGGGTATTGTGCCAGTTCAGGGAGTGTCCTTACTCATAGATTTCTTCACTATTACTGATAGTTTTTCGGGAGTAAGGGAACGAAGTGCTTCGTTTTCTTTTCTCAATCTTTCAACTTCCTTTTTAAGTTGATTGTTTTGTTCTTTTATTTGTTTGGTTTCTTCTCTAAAACTATACAACCAATCAATCATCGTTCAATCATCGTTCACCAACCACCATTAATTGTAGCATAAAACTCATCAAAACAATTTAAACCGTGACATCTCTCATTTAATCTTTCTAAACTATGGGTCATCAAAAATCCCCAAATAGAAAATGCCCCCTTAACTCTCCAATATCCGCCACGAAGTTTAATATAAAGAATATAAAGTTCTTCACTCATCTCTTATCTCCTTGAACCATTTAGCAAATTCAATCCACTTTTCATAATTTACTTTTTTTGAAGTTCCTCAGCAGGGTAGTTTTTGTTTATTTTATGAGACCAAGCAGTCATCTCATCAATAATAAGAAACCGATGCCTATTAAGCATTTCGCATATTTGTTCGTCAGTCATTACTCATCTTCTCCAACTCATCAGCAAGACGCATTATAGCATCCTTTACAAATAATTGTCCCTTGATGAAATGATGCTTTTCAATAGAAAGTTCAATATCAGGATTGGGTTCTATGTTTAACCCTTCTACTGATGTACGAAGAGCATTCGCAATAGCATTATTATTGAGGTCTTGAACCACAAAATCTACTCTTCTATTTGCGAAAGTAGAATAAAACTTATCCACAATCATTTCTGCTCTGGTTCTTCTACTCATAATTTTATACGGTCTATAGTATCGTGAGAAGGTGGGATGAACTTTTTATCAAGAATGTCTACAAGATAATCAATAGAAGCATCAGCATCTAAATCACTATTCCTCGTAAAGATGTCTTCCCACCATTCCCACAATAGTTCTTTTAGAGTAGGTGGTTTATTCTTCTCTCCCCATTCCCTAATCAAGTCAAGAGAGTTCTTAAAGTTTTTATCATCAGTAGGTTGTGGTTTCACCCAATCTAATGGATTTTCATTTGGGTGCTCTTCACACCATTTCACACTCTCACGAACAACATCCCATTTTTCGGGTTCTTTTGATTTCTCAAACTCCTCAACAGCATCTACAATCTCATAACACATATCGTAGGAATATCCAAGATTACGGATTACATCAAGGAGTGTTTCTGGTTTTGGATAAGCATTCCTGATTTTATCAAAGAGTGGTCGGGTCTCATCGTTGAGTTCCACAAATTTATCAATCTGTTTCAACTCCTCATATCTTGTTTCAAGTTTACCATCCTTGAGAAAAATATTCAAGTGCCCGATGCGACCGTCTTCCATATAAAAAGAACACCAACAATGAGAATTTGGGTCCATAACTTCCCAATGAAACATTTTGATGTCGTCCAATAAGAACTCATCGGGATTATATAGTAGTTTATCCATCAGTTCTCACCACCGAACAAAGAATACAGAGCATACCAAACACAACCCAAAAAACTCAAAAGAGATGGAACAACCACCATCCAACCAAAGATGATTGGATGTGTCGCAAGAAGATAAACAACGAGTATAATCAATAATACTGCGAACGGTAGAGTGACTGATGCTTTTACCTGTGGTTTCATTTCATTTCCTTCATAAGATTTTTATATTCCTCAAACTTCCTTTGTTTATTCAGGAAGTAAAAGAAGAACCTCAAGGTATTTTCTGCGTCAACATCTGCTCTGTGCGAAGTTCCAATAAAATCAAGACCATAAGAGATCATAGATTTTCGCAGACCACCAGAAGGTGTTTTGCCCTGAACCATTTGATTAAAGACATATAGAGTTTTTACATCAATCACTCTCCTTCCAAAAAATGGGAAGTCAATACCTCGTTCTCTAAACTCATCTTTGAGTTCCGTAGCATCATTTTCGGCACCACCGCCCCAGACAACTGGATTGACGAAACACTTATTCTCGGTAATGATGTTCCCAAGTTCTTGTGCTACTACCTGATGAGATACTGCCTTTTGTTTGATGATTTCGTCCGTGATACCTGTTAAGTTTGAGATAAAGTCTGTTATTTTTTCTTGAGGATCCAAATACCAACTATAGGTTTTTATATCATCAGGCATCACAGGAGATGCTACTGATACACCAACCTGAATAATTCTGGGTGTGGTTCCATCTTGTTTTGAATTTAGTTCAAGGTCAATTGATAGATAATTTTGAGGTCTAATTCGGTTCATAAGGATTTACCATCTGTTCTACAATTGCCGTAAAGAAGTTTAGTCGGTCAGGTGTATAATCGACATCAACTCCGTGAGGGGATTTGTGTTCATAAGAGTATTATAAGGCATTCACGGGGGTTTTGGGGAGGTCTTGTGCCAGGCCAGGAAGTGTCCTTATGATATTTTGCGTCTATTATTCTTGGATGTATCTATACCTCTTGCTTTTTGATAAGCAGCAACACCAGCAGCAGTTGAAGCATAACCAGTTTCACAACATTCCCATTTTTGGGAATTCGTTTTTTTAACGGCATCTTTGCTAATCAAGGTTCTTTCGTCTTTATCTATAGAAAAACATCCTCTTCTCAATATTACATTATTTCTCCCTGCTTTTTGTCCGTTCTTTATTTTGAATTCTTTATTATTTCCATACAATCCAATTCCCATTTGCTTTTGAGTATTATGTGCTTTTTTCCTAATAATATCGGTCTGTTCTTGGGTCATACCAAAAATACCAAGTTTTTCTTCTTTACATCTTTTACCACTTATTCTACCACCATTTCTCAAAATTGTAAGTGAAATTTTTCCACCACAGTGTTCGTTTAAGCACCACGTATCATTATTGTAAAATGGTTTGATTATTCGTTTTTCCACTTCTTGCGATTCTATCCAACCTTTATCACTAAACTCAAATAATTCTAATATTTGTTTCTTTGGAGTATAAAGTTCCCAACACCATTTGTGTGTTACAGGAGAACCCATATAATATTCATTAAACTTTTTTTCCTTATGGACCCCATAATAGTAATATGGAACTTCCTCAAAGGTAATTTTGTATGTGTATATTCTTAGACTTTGTGAAGTCATAGTTCTTCTCTGTGATGGTTCGCAATAGTATTTATACAAGAAAAGGTGCCCGAAGACACCATTTCTACCTGATAGATGCGAACCACACAGGTATCATTATTTATTACCCAATTTTACACCTATATCTTTATTAGTAATATAATCGTATAAAAGTTTAGCAAAAATTCTATGAGGTTTTTCTCTAGTTTCAATTGCAGAACTAGTAGAAACACTCCACATAATATCTAATTGTAGTTTGTCTGGAAATTCCATATTAGTATCAAATTTGAATTTCAAAGTTAGGGTCAAAATCAAGATTTAGTCCAGAAGTATTATGACCAAAATATCCTCTTGGATTACAAATCACTTCACACTCACCAATTTTGTAACGAAATGAACTGTGTGTATGTCCGTGTGAGAAGTATTTGATTTGTGGATTATCCAAAATCAAATCATCAAGGTCGCTCGCATAAGCACCATTCGCAATACCAGAATTTCGGTATTTTGGACTCACAGATTGATATGAGGGTGCATGATGAGTAAGCACCCAGACTTTCTGGTTCTTAAACATCGGTAGAGTATCTAAAAGAAACTGTTTGGATTTCTTATGAAACTTAAGAGTATCATCAGGGTTCAGTTTGCGATAGTTGGAACCAATACGAATGGTCTTATAATCATTTAGATATCTGGATGCCTCCATCATCTCCAGAGCATTCTCATTACGAAAATCAGTCCATAAAGTTGCTCCAAGGAATACCCAATCCTTAATTTTTACATAATCATTCTCAAGGATATGAATACCAGTTGGTAGATGCTCTTTGAGAACATCCCAAGTTCCTTCATAGTTGTATCCATATGCTTCATGATTTCCTGCAAGATACAGAACTTCATCAAAGTTATCAACACACTTCTTTAGAAAGTCATCATAAACTTTTTTGAGAGGTCCATTCTTCTTAAAGTGACGAGCACACAAAATATCACCCCCCAATATTAATACTTCCCCCGAACCCAAGTCAGGAACTCCGTGTCCGTATTCGCACGTCTCTAAATGTAAATCACTGCAAACTCGTACTCTCATAAGACCTCCCAGTCTGAGTCTATTTTCGTACCAAAACGATTGGCACCATCACGAATTGATACCCAAAAGAAGTATTTTCGGTTTTCTGATGCGAGAAACAATTCCCCACCACTGTCCTGCTCTACAACACACACCGGATTGTTATCCATCAGATTAGCAAATCTATTTTTTGCCTTACTAGATTTGGGTTTGACTGTAACTGTGCGAATCATTTATCAGAAGAAGCAGTTGTGCGGTTAGACATTGGTTCAGTTACCTTCAGAGATTTGATTAAGAACGTTACGAGCAAATGTCATAAAAGCATAAGGAGAGACACCATTATGCTCATAGAAATCAAGCATATCACATTGATTATAAGTATTCACAATCACCAGGCAAGCATCATAAAGTGCTGCCTGGTGCTCCTCTTTGGATTGAAAAGAAATGGCGTTGTGAGTAGGAAGCACTGGTAGTTTTCTGAATTACCTTGTTATTATATCGTATTTTTAGGAGTTTTGAAGTGTCTTTATGCCAGTTTGAGAAGTGTCCTCAAGTTTCTGAATAAACTCATACGCATCCACTAACTTATGAATTTCTATCGGAGTATTTGGATTATGAGCAACTTCCCAACGAACACCAAGATTCTTATCAGTAGCAAGAACCTTGAGGGTTTCTATTGGAGTATTGGGATTTTTAGCAACTCCCCGACGAACATCATAATCCTCATCAGTAGCAAGATCCTTGAGGGTTTCTATTGGAGTATTAGGATTATGAGCAACTTCCCAACGAACATTAACATTCTGATCAGTAGCAAG
>Ga0214921_10009660_pt1 | contig 12148 bp, 8 predicted proteins | sample LL1505_MetaG_FD_177992 | JGI IMG/M metagenome (GOLD analysis project Ga0214921, IMG submission 177992) | Freshwater microbial communities from Lake Lanier, Atlanta, Georgia, United States - LL-1505 | ecosystem: Environmental > Aquatic > Freshwater > Lake | place: USA: Georgia | collected 2015-05-28 | reverse complement strand
AGAAACTGTACTCGTGCGACTCCAGCGATTGCTCGGGTTACAGAGTCTCGCACCCGCCCACCGACTTGACCTCGAGACGGCGGGGGTGGTCCTGTTTACGGTCGTGCCCGAGGTGCGGGGGCACTACCAGTCGTTGTTTCGCAATCAGCTCGTGGAGAAGACCTATGAAGCAATCGCGCTCTGGCCCACTGATCTATCGTTTCCGCACGTGGCACGATGCAGAATCCAGGAACGTGTTGGTGCCCAGTTCATGCAGATGGAAATCGTTCCGGGCGAGCCGAATGTCGAAACTCTGATTGAGGTCATCCGCGGACGCGCTGGGTGCCTTTCGCACTTTAGGCTGACCCCGCGTAACGGGCGCAAGCACCAGTTGAGGGCGCAGCTCTCAGGGTTGGGGATGCCGATTGTGGGTGACCGGATTTACCCCGATCTAAAGCCGCAGTCGGGGCTCGCACCGGACTATTCCAATCCTTTGCAATTGTTGGCTCGTGAGGTCGCATTCATCGACCCGATTTCGGGGCAGCGGCGTTGCTTCATCAGTCGCCGCGACCTATCGGGGCTGTCTCGATTACTTCCCGTTGATTCCGAGTAATTCGACCTCAAAAATCAAGGTGGCATTCGGGGGGATTACACCGCCAGCGCCGCGCTCGCCGTAAGCGATGGCGGGTGGGCAGGTGAGTTTCGCTTTGCCGCCGACCTTCATTTTCTGGACTCCCTCCGTCCAGCACTTGATGACACCGTTTAGGCGGAACTCGATTGCTTCATTACGTTGATAAGAACTATCGAACTCTTTGCCGTCGGGTAGCGTTCCGCGATAGTGGACCTTCACCCGGTCGGTCGCTTGTGGACTGGCACCGGTCCCCTCCCGGAGAGATCGGTAAACGAGGCCAGACGCGGTGACTACTGCACCGGCTTCTTGAGCCGCGGCTGCGGTGACGGGATTTGGGGCTTGGGCATCAACCATTTGAAGCGGTATTAGGCTAATTGAAAGCGTCGCGATGAATTTTTGAAGGTTCATTGGGATTTTGAAGAGAAGAACACCTTGTGGGCCATCATGCCAGATCCGCTAGACCTGCCAGAGTTGCGATGAACCGTATGACCCGACCTCCTACCCGCCGTTTGCTCGTACCGGTTAACGCACTGAGGACTCGGCCCCGCCTATTGCTGTCAATTGGGGTTGGAGTCCTTTCTTTTTTCGCCCTGTCACATCAGATCGAGCAACACGCAGGGTCGAGGTTTCTCGTCAGCTGGAACCTTGGCGCTTTTTTATATTTGATACTTTCGGGTGTGATGATGTTTCGATCGAGCCCGGAGCAGATGCATCGTCGTGCGCTCAACGAGGACGAGGGTCGATGGATGATTCTGATTCTGGTCGTGGTTGCTGCGATCACGGTCTTCTTTGCGATCGCCTCTCAGCTCGCTGCGGTCCAGGCACTGCCTGAGTCTCAACGCTTGGAGCATGTTGCGATGGCCGGCTTGACGGTGCTCAGCTCGTGGGCTTTTACTCAGGTCATGTTCGCGATTCACTACGCTCACGACTTCTACTTGGAGCGATTGGCGCATCGCCCGGACCCCTTGGTTTTTCCAGGTTCGCCAAACCCGCACTATCTCGATTTTGTCTATTTCTCTTGCGTGATCGGCACCTCTGGGCAAACTGCGGACGTCTCGTTCCATGGGTCAGCGTTGCGCCCAATAGGCCTTTTGCACTGTGTACTGGCCTTTTTTTTCAATACCGCTCTGTTCGCTCTGGCGATCAACATCGCGGCGGGGCTGTTTAACTGAACCGCAAGCCTCTTCGGGGGCCGCTGTTTAGTCCTGGGCTCAGGCCGACGCAGGTTCGTAGACACCCTCAAGTCGATCTTCGAGTTCCTCGCTCGCGCGACGAAGCGCCTCGAGCGTCTCTTCGTCGGGTTGCCAGTATTTGCGCTCGGAGGCCTCGATGAGACGATTGACGACACGTGCCGACGCCGTTGGGTTGAGCTTCGAAAGACGCTCTCGCATGGCCGGATCGAGCATGAACGTTTCGCTCAGCTGCTGATAGACCCAAGGCTGAACTTGGCCAGTGGTGGCGGACCAACCCATGGTGTTCGTGACATGGACTTCGATCTGACGAACGCCCTCATAGCCGTGTTCGAGCATCCCTTCGTACCATTTCGGGTTGAGCATTCGGGTACGGGTTTCCAGCGCCACTTGTTCGCGCAGCGATCGAACGGTAGCTGCGCCCTTTGTTTGGTCGCCAATGTAAACCGGTGGCGTCTTTCCACCTTTGGCCACTTTGACCGCCTGAGTGATACCACCCAAGGTGTCGAAGTAATTGTCGACGGTAGTGACACCAAGCTCAACGGAGTCGAGGTTCTGATACGTCAGTTGCACGTCCGCCAACACGCTGGTCAAGAGAGCGGTCTGCTGAACAGCACGACCGGTACGACCATACGCGAAGCCTTTGCGGCGCTTGTAGGTTTCGGCGAGCTCGCCCTCGTCGTCCCAGCGGCTACTTTCGACGAGGTTGTTCACGTTCGACCCATAGGCGCCTTCTGCGTTTCCATAGACGCGTAGCGAGGCGACCTCGAGCGTGCAGCCGTGTTCCTGCTGGTAGGACAACGCATGCTTGCGGATCCAGTTCATTTCCAGCGGTTCATCGGCGGAGGCAGCCAGGAAGGCGGCTTCGGCCAGCAGCCGAATCTGAAGGGGCATCAAATCCCTGAAGATGCCAGAGAGCGTAATGACGACGTCGATCCTTGGACGACCCAATTCGCTCAGTGGGATGAGCGTAGCACCCGCGATGCGACCATAACTGTCGAACCGGGGTAGGGCGCCCATCAGCGCGAGGGCCTGTCCGATTGGGGCACCCTCGTTCTTGAGGTTGTCACTGCCCCAAAGCACCATCGCGATCGTTTCGGGCAACGGGTTGCCGTCCGCAACATAGCGATCGATCAATATTTGTGCCTGTTTGGCGCCATCCCGCACGGCAAAGGCACTGGGGATGCAGAACGGATCAAAGCCATGGATGTTACGACCTGTGGGCAGGACGTCAGGTGTTCTGAGTAGATCGCCTCCGGGTGCGGGTGCGATATAGCCACCATCGAGCGCATGCAGTAGGGCATCCACCTCGGTGTCAACGCTGAGCTTGGCATTGGCATCGGCCAAGGCTTCGATCATGGCGAGTGTGGTTTCGTTCTTCGCAATGCCGGCGATACGCAGCGCCTTCTCAGCGGTTTGGCCGGCCACGATCGATTCGACTGCTGCGCGATCCAGTTGCACGGAATGGAACGAATCAGCCATTGACAGCAACATATCCACCCGCTCAGCGGGTGAGAGCGGTCGCCCTGTGACATGCAGTCCATGTGGAATTAGGGTGTACTCCAATTCTAGAATCTGGTCGCCAAGCACTTGAATGCGATCGTCTGCCTCGCCATGGCTCTTGATGTTCCAGAGCGGCTCGGCTTCGCAAAGATTAAGTTCCGCAGCCTGTGCTTGAATCAGGCTCGCCAGTTCTGGACGGTCTGCGGAGTCGGCTGGTTGAGTGCGCCAGCGATCGATCGAAGCCTTAAGGTCATTCAAGCCTTTGTACAAACCCGCCTGGGCGACCGGTGGCGTCAGATAACTGATGAGGGTCGCGCCCGATCGCCGCTTAGCGATTGCGCCTTCGGAGGGATTGTTCGATGCGTAGAGATAAATATTGGGTAGGTCGTCAATCAGACGGTCAGGCCAACAGGTTCCGGACATCCCGCTCTGTTTGCCTGGCATGAACTCCAGCGCACCGTGAGTCCCAAAATGAAGAACCGCGCTCGCCTGGAAATCTTCTCTCAGATAGCGATAGAAGGCCGAGAAAGCGTGCGTTGGGGCCAAGCCCTTCTCGAACAGCAAACGCATCGGATCGCCTTCGTAGCCAAACGATGGTTGGACGCAAACCAACACATTGCCAAATTGTTTGCCTAGAACAAAAATCGAACTGCCATTGCTGAGCTGGCGGCCTGGAGCGGGTCCCCATTGCGCTTCGATCTCTTTGAGCCAGCGCTCACGCCTCACATGATCATTCGCGGGGATCAGGGTATGAACGTTGGCATCTGATCCGTACTGTGCGGCGTTGCCATGGAGTACCGACTCGCGCAGTTCATCCACGCTTTCGGGCATGTTGATCTGATATCCCTGGCGCTGCATGCCACCCAGGGTGTTCATCAATGATTCAAAGACCGAGAGATACGCCGCGCTACCGATGTTTCCAGCGTTTGGTGGGAAATTGAACAGTACGATCGCGACCTTTCGGTCTCGGTGCTCGCTTTGTTTGAGCGCAACCAGCTTACTGACCCGGGCCGCCAGCATGGTCGCCCGCTCTGGGCACGAATGCATATCTTGCGCGGTATCTGTGGCGCTAAAGGTGCAGGCATGATGGCACCCGGTGCAGGTAACGCCCGGCGCGCCGGGGCGACCGCCAAAGACAATCGGCCCAGTCGATCCGTCGAGTTCGGGGATCGCGACCATGATCGTACTTTCGACTGGTAGCAGTCCGCGATCCGATCCGCCCCATTGATCCAGCGTCTGGAACTCAACCGGATGCGCGGCGACATAGGGCACATCAAGACGGGAAAGGACTTCTTGCGCTGATTTGGCATCGTTATAGGCTGGCCCACCAACGAGCGAAAATCCCGTTAGTGATACGACCGCATCGACGGCGACTTGGCCGTTCTGATAGAAGAACGACTCGATGGCGGGGCGCGAGTCAAGCCCGGCGGCAAAGGCTGGAATCACGCGAAGCCCACGCGCCTCAAGGGCCGAAATCACGCCGTCGTAGTGACCGGCATTGCCGGACAGGAGATACGAGCGCAGAAGCAACACGCCGACTGTGCCGTTCGAGACACCTTTCGTTGTACCGGTTGAGGGGGCCGGAAGCGACTCTGCTGATTCGCTAAATTTCCCAGACATTTTGGGGTGGTAAACACCGACCTCGGGGTAATCCACCGGCGGCTCAACCTTGATCTTGCCGCGCAATGACTTGCGTGAGCCGTCCGCGCCGCGGTCCACGACATGACGAATCATATTCAAGACATTGACGTCTGATCCGCCCATCCAGTACTGCATCGTAATGAAATAGGCGCGAACATCTTGGGCGGTTCCGGGGATGAAGCGCAGCATCTGCGGCAGGCGCCGTAGCATCTTCATTTGGGCAGCGCCGCCGGTGGCTTTCTTCTCTTTGCCGCCACGAAGTTTCTTGAGCAACGCCATCGCCCCGTTCGCGGGCTTACTCATGTCGAAATTGCCAAAGCGGGTGAGTTTGACAACTTCGCTCGCGGACGCCATGCAGATCATCGCGTCGCAGTGTTCGCGCCGAGCCTGCAGGTCGCCTAAGATCGGTAGGAAGTGATCTTCCAGAAAGAGCATGCTGGCAATCACGATATCCGCTTTCGCGATCTCTGATTTGCAGCGCTCAATCAGGTGATCGTTGCCCGCATATTCGGATGCTGCATGCAGGCTCAGGGTCAGACCCGGGTAGTCCTTACGGAGGTGTTTCCGTGCCCGCTCGACTGAACTGGCGAGGTGGGAATCCATCGTCACGATGACGACGTGGACGGGGGACGAGCGCTCAGCTTGAGGTTCGGCTCGTCGGTGAAGCAACTCAGACGTACGATTTAAAAACATCAAAGTCCCCCCGCATTTTGGGTGATCCGCCGCCATTTGCAATGCGGTACGGCTTCTCCAACCCATCTTGTTCAGTCAATGGCCTCCAATCTAGATGGACTTCATCAAAGTGTCAACCAATGTTGACGACTAGAAAAATTGACATGACGCCTGCTAAGTTTAGGCCCGCAGAGTCCGGTCAAATAGCTGGTGGATGCGGACCCAGTGGCGCTCCGCAGACGGCTGGTCGTACATCCCCTCGCGTTGAGGGAAGACAAACCCGTGGTGAGCGCCTGGGAACCACTCAACTCGGTGGGGGGCAGTGCCCTGGGCGAGGGCGTTACTGAGCATTTCGATGTCTGCCTGGGGCGCCCAGCGATCGATTTCGGCGCAGGCGAAATAGCTTTCGCAGGGAATCTTGTGCGCCACGCGGTGGGGAGAATCGGGGGCGTCGGTTGCCATGTTGGCGCCATGGATGGATGCGATCGAGCGGAATCGGTCGGGGAAATCCACGGCTGCCCAAACCACAAAGGGGCCTCCCATGCAGTAGCCAACGGCGCCAATGCGAGACGAGTCTGCCGCGGTGTGTGCGTCGGCAAACTGCAACATCGCTTGGGTATCGCAGCGGGTGGTGCCTGCATCCAAAGATCGCATGAGCGTGAACATTTCGGCCATGGCAACTTCAGTGCGCTCCTTTAGAACGTATTCGCGCGCGTGACGGTAATAAAGGTTTGGAAGAACAACGAAATAGCCGGCTGATGCCAGACGCCGCGCCATGTCGTGAAGCTCCTCGCGTTTGCCAGGGGCATCCATATAAAAAAGAGCGACGGGAAATGGGCCTCCTTCATCGGGATAGGCCACGAAGGTGTTCATCACTCCTGCGGCGGTTGACAGCTCAACGTGCTCTTCGATCATGGTTCATCTCCTTTGCCCTGCATTTTTTTTCGACGTACGCACTCAGCGTCTGTTTGGTTCTACTTCCTGATAGGCCCATTCCAGCCAGGGCATCAGGACCATGAGGTCAGATGCCTCGACCGTCGCCCCGCACCAAATTCTTAAGCCCGCGGGTGCGTCTTTATAAGATCCAATATCGTATGCGACGTTTTCATTTTCTAGCAGCTCGACCATCGCCTTCACCTGCTCTGGAGAACGGTCGACACGCAGGCAGACGCTCGTACTTGAGCGCGTCCGGGTGTCGTTTGCCAGGAAGGTGAGCCATGGATTGACCGTCACGAAATCCTCGATGACCTTGAGGTTGGCTTCGCTGCGGCGGATGGTTCCCTGCACGCCACCGAGCGAGTCCACCCACTGCAGGGCGTCAAGGTAGTCGGCGACGCAGAGCATGGAGGGCGTATTGATTGTCTCGCCTCGAAACAAACCTTCCGATACTTGCCCGTTATGGGTCATCCGGAAAATCTTCGGCATGGGCCATGGTGGGCTGTAGTACCTAAGCCGTTCGATCGCTCGTGGACTCATGACCAGCATACCGTGTGCACCCTCTCCGCCAAGTACCTTCTGCCAGGAGTAGGTCACCACATCCAGCTTTTCCCAGGGCATCTCCATCGCGAAGACGGCCGATGTTGCATCACAAAGGGTCAGACCGCGTCGGTCCTCTGGGATCCAGTCACCGCCGGGCACCTTGACTCCAGAGGTCGTTCCATTCCAGACGAAGACCACATCGTTGTCAAAGTTAACAGTGTTCAGGTCGGGCAGGTCGCCGTAATCAGCCGAGACCACCCGCGTGTCGGGTAGTTTGAGCTGCTGAACGATGTCGTTGACCCAAGTCGCACTGAACGATTCCCAGGCCAGCACATCAACGCCCCGCGGCCCAAGCAATGACCACATCGCCATCTCGATTGCACCCGTGTCGGATGCCGGGACGATGCCGATCTGGTATCCCGCTGGCAGGCCGAGCAGTCGCGCCGATTCTGAACAGGCCCGTGCGAGGGTGGCTTTGCCAAGTGCAGACCGGTGCGAACGGCCCAGCATTTCCGTCGATAAATGGCGGACGTCATAACCTGGGCGTTTGGCGCAGGGGCCACTTGAAAAGTTCGGATTGGTGGGCTTAATGGTAGGGCGCATGAGGGTCGTCGGATGGTCGTCGGGTGTTGCCAGATCGTTTTCTGAGCTCGGGATTCACCCGCATTATTGCGCGTGCGAACAAAACTAGAAGGCTATGATGACGACATCCAATCCATCGGGTCTGTCATGTCCTTGTCCATCCCTGAGATCGTCGACCTCTTGAATGGCCGTGCTCAAACTTGGTACGGTCAGGAGGCGGTCAGTCAGTTAGAGCATGCCTTGCAGTGTGCTCATCTGGCCGAGGTTGCTGAAGAATCCCCGGAGACGATCGTTGCCGCGCTTTTGCATGACCTGGGGCATATGCTGGGTGCGAACAGTCAGCGGCCGATTTTTTCGATGCAAGCGGAGGGCGATGGGGAATCTCAGGACCCCGATCAGACTCCGCCGATTACAGACGATCTGCATCAATACATCGCGCTGCCATTTTTGCGCGGCGTCTTCGGGGATGCTGTGCTGGAGCCCATCAAACTGCACGTCGAAGCCAAACGCTACCTCTGTGCAACGGATTCGACCTACTGGGAATCTCTGTCGCCTGCATCCAAACACAGTTTGGCCTTGCAGGGTGGCATACACAGCCCCGAACAGGCTGGTGCATTTGAAGCGCTGCCATTTTCCGATCGGGCGGCGAGGCTCCGTCGCTATGACGACTTGGCCAAGGTGCCCGGGGCCAAAACCCCGGGACTGGAGCACTACGAGCAAATCATGCGGGCAGTTGCTTTATAGACCGATCACACCACCGTCGTCCTTGGTGATCACGATGGTCGCCGACCGAGGGCGTCCGGCGGGGCCATAGCTCGGGCCGACACCTGGCCACTGGCTCTGGTAGGCAAACGTCGATGCGGTACCTAACTTGGGCGTCAGTTCGCCCGGATGCTGGATATTGACGAAGAGCGTCTTGCCATCTGGCGTTTCGGTCAGCCCGGTGACTTCAGAGCCCTTGGGCGCCACGAGGAAGCGACGCAAATTGGCTTCGCCCAGTGCAGCGCCGATAAAGGTTTCTTTCGTCGCCGTGACCGGAACGTTAGCGACCATCATCGTGTTGGTGACCGTCACCTTCTTGCCATCCCCAACCGCCCCTGGCACGGCGGCCAGCAACATACAGTTGGTCTCATCCGTGAACGCGCTATCGTCGGTTTGGATCCAGCAGATTCCGGTCGCTTTGCTAAACCAAAGTCCGTCTGGCGATGAGAACGAGTTCTTGGCGGTCAGCCCAGACAGGTTGACGTCGGCAGGATGGTCTTCTTCAGAGCCGAACAGGAAAATATCCCAGCGGAATGAGGTCGCGGTCGATGCGCTATCCGTTTCCTTAAAGCGAATGATGTGGCCGTTCGGATTGCCGGAGCCTTTGTTACCGTCCGGATCTGTAAACGCCCTCGGATTGGCGGCATTCACCGTCGTTGGCGTACGGTTGGTGGCATTGTTGTTGGTCAGGGCGAAATAGATTTCGCCGGTTTTGTAATTCAGAGCCCCCCATTCTGGGCGGTCCATCTTCGTCGCACCCAATGCATCGGCAGCAAGGCGAGCGTTGACCAGAACATCCGCCTGATTCGCAAACGCATAGGTCGCATAGCCAGAAATTGCAGGGTTGCTGATGTTCATTTCCAGCCAGCTGCCGGAGCCATCATCGTTGAACTTGGCGACGTAGAGTTTCCCTTCGTTCAGGTACTTGTCCCCCGCGCTCATGCCACCGCCCACATCGGCCGCATCCCAGTTCGCAGTTGAGACAAATTTGTAGATGTACTCGTTGCGCGAATCGCACCCCATGTAGAAGGCAAGCGGGCTGCCGACTTTGGGGATGCCACAGACCGCTGCCTCATGCGCAAACCGGCCCATTGCCGCGCGCTTTGCTGGGATCGAGGTTGGGTTGAGCGGGTCGATCTCGACGTTGAAGCCAAACGTGTTGGGTTCATTCCGAAAATCATCAGCAGCCGTTGCACCAACGGCGGAAACGTTCCAGCGCGAAAATTTATCGGCGTCTGCTGCAACTGCCGGGACGACGGTATGCCAGCCCTGGGTTTGCGAGAACGTCGCGGTGACGGCCAATGGTGCGCGGGCCACTCCATAACGGGCGCGGGAGGTCACGGTCTTCGCGTCAACGGGGTTGGCGTTCTTGGGCATCGCAAAATAGACGGCCCAGTTTTCTTCACAGGCCAGGTAGGTGCCCCAGGGTGTCTTGCCATGACCGCAGTTGTTCAGGGTGCCTCGAGACTTGGAACCGGTGGGGTCCCATTTCGTAACCATGAACGATCTGATCGCGGCTAGGTGAGCGGCCGGACCGGTAATGTTGACAGTGGTGTTGGGATTGACGCGTCGGTTAAAGGGCGAATCCAGTTTGTAGCCCCAGGTCGTGCCCGTCTTGGTGAGTTCAACAATTGAGACACCGTGGTGGTTGATCTCTTTAATTGCCTCCAACTCAGGGCGAGTGCCTAAATTCCAGGTCTGGCCCGCGGAAGCAAACTGATCAAACTTCTCACCCGTGATGCCGTTCGAGGTCTGCCCGGTAGGGTGTAAAAAGTGAGCGTCGGCCGAACTCTCGTGGTTCATCGCCAGCACGGCAGTACCTGTGTCGCTCGTACTGAACTTGCCGGACGCATTGACATAAAAAATGTCCATTCCGTCATGGTGGTCGCCGATCCGGTTCGACCAGTCATCGGTTTCTGAGCCCGTATTTGAGTAGGGCGAGACGCTCGTTTTAAGGCGGTCGCCAGTTGCATGCAGCACCCGATAGCTATAGCCGGGGGCCAGAATCACATCGTCAAGCAGGCTCTTTTCGACTGGATTAAATCCGAGGGCGAGCGTTGTTTGTGCCGCCTTACTTTCGGAGTTCAGGCCGCCCGCCAGGAGCGGGATGGGGGCAAGTTTGGAAAGGGAGGGCAGGGCCGAGAGTCCAAATCCACCTCGCAAAAGCCTGCGGCGCGCCGGGCTCTCAAGCGAGCGATTCAGTACAGTCTGGAAATGCTCGTTCTCGGAGTGGTTGAAAGACTCGTCGGGATGATGGGACATTCGGGGGTCATTTTGTGAATTCAATGGCAGTCCACGGTGCCCGAGGAAGATGACAATTTCTTGACGGGTGGATATCGATTTGATGACAGTGAGGTTGGCGGCCGGCATGATTGGACCTGTAGATCATATCGATTGCGTGATCGATCGCAATCAGGGCGTCCTCCGGCGTCCAAATTCCTCTTATAATGAAGGGGATATCGTATTTCTTTCGAACTCTTTCGATATCCCTCCAACTGAGCTGGGCAAGAAATTCCCGCCCCGGCACTACGGCCCCGCGAGTATTGCGCTTCGCAAGACCCTCGGGAGCAAAGCGATCGAATCGAGCGCCATCCGGTTGCGGCGCAAGGTGGTCTCAGTTTCGATGCCACCAACGATGCAGTCCCAGTCATCGTTGTTCAGCTTCTACGGCTTTTCGAATGACCTCGTGCAGGGTCAGAAATGGCGAATTGCTAGTTGCAACAATTCCAGTTTTGGTGTCGAACTGAGTTGGGGCTGAATGCGGCACACCTAGCCTTGCATGCGGAGTTGACACCACCTGATGGAGCCAGTTGCCTGCTGTCTATCCAAGTAAACGCTGGGTCTCTTTGTGAAACAATGAGTTTTCGGTCGGTCAACTCTGGAGCCAGCGATGGATCATTCGCATGCTGAACCCACCGCAAGCCCTGAAGTCGTTCGACAACTCGCCCCGACTGGGAGGCTGCGTGCTGGAATCAATCTGAGCAATTTTCTGCTTGTGACTGATCGTGCTGAAAATGGCGACCCGCAAGGCGTGGCGCCTGATATGGCCGCCGAAATTGCCAGTCGGCTCGGAGTTGGGCTGGATCTGGTGCCATTCCCCAATCCTGGATCGCTTGCCGATGCTGCGGACCAGGACGTCTGGGATATTGCGCTGATCGGCGCGGAGCCCGCTCGGGCCGAAAAAATCGTCTTCAGTGCCTCTTATGTCGAAATCGATGCGACCTATCTGGTTCCGCCAGGATCATCGATCTGGGACGTGTCGGAAGTCGACCAGCCTGGCGTGCGAATCGCGGTCGCCGCCCGAACTGCTTACGATCTCTGGCTTGTTCGAAATATTCGCCATGCGCAGCTTGTGCATGCAGATGGCTTTGATGCCACCCTCGAACTGTTTTTGCGTGAAGGCCTCGAGGCAATGGCTTGCCTTCGCTCGCGCCTCTTGTTTGACGTCGAAAAGGTGCCCGGCTCAAGGATTCTTGAAGGCCGCTTCACCGCCGTTCAGCAATCACTCGGAACCCAGAAGACCAACCCCGCTGGGGCACGGTTTTTGGCCGAATTCGCGGAATACTCGAAAGTCAGCGGACTCGTGGCTCGCTTGATTGAACGCCATCAAGTTCGGGGTTTGACGATCGCTGCGATGGCGCGGTGAGGGTCCGCCTCCTCGCAGCCCACTTGTTCTTGGTGACGGGGTGGGCTTGGGCTCAATCAGACT
>Ga0214921_10009659_pt1 | contig 12148 bp, 9 predicted proteins | sample LL1505_MetaG_FD_177992 | JGI IMG/M metagenome (GOLD analysis project Ga0214921, IMG submission 177992) | Freshwater microbial communities from Lake Lanier, Atlanta, Georgia, United States - LL-1505 | ecosystem: Environmental > Aquatic > Freshwater > Lake | place: USA: Georgia | collected 2015-05-28 | reverse complement strand
CCTCCTTGACTTATTCAGCCCAGCCAGTTCAAACTCCTCTGACACAACTGCGTATTTGTCAACAACGACCATGTCGCCATTGAAACCACCTCTTCGTTGTCAGTGCCTGTCAAACCAACGTGGCTTTTCACTGATAGAACTGTCGGTGGCTTTCATATTGGTGGCAGGTTTGGTCGTGTCTACCTTCCAAATATTGAGCTACCAAGATTGGACAGACAAAGCCAAGCAGCAGGCTGAGCAAATCAGATCTGTCAACGAAGCTGTGCAAGCCTATGCTGGCAAGTACGCCGAGATACTGAGCAACAAGGATTTACCTTCATCCTGCATGACAGTTTTCAACAAGGCAGTAGGCGCAGAAGACCAGTTGAACGCTGCAGCCGTAGAGGCAGCGCCTGAGACTTGTAAACGTTCGAAGGATAAGGATTTACCCGTCGACCTGAATAATGTCATGCAACCCAGTTTGGATGAATTGAAACAACTCAAACTGCTTGACATCAATCGCAGTTACGCGCCTGTCTTCGCCACAGAAAAACGAGTCGTTACCAAAGGAGCCAACGGTAACATTTTTTTATCTTCTGGCTATTCTGTACTCATCACCAGAGTATGCGTTCCCAGTTCGTCTGTCGTAGAAACTTCTTCCAAATACTGCAAAACTCAAGAAGGCAACCCGGGTTATTACGATTTAAAAACACTGGTCTACAACAGCCAACCTTTTAATGACAAAAATATCAAGTTCGGTGCAACCAATATGCTTTACACCGTGCTTAAAAAGGCGGGAGACAATGCCTACATAGCTGCTGACGGGTTGGTGAAAGTAAGCAATGAAAGCAACCCTTATCCCTTGGTTGCCAGCAATTCAAATGGTGAGATCGATAACCCGTTAAAAGACACCGGTGGAAAGAGCATCAAAAATATCATTGCAATAGCTGGTGGTTACTACAGCAGTTGGCAAGCTAACTATCTGCGTCAAGATGGTGGCAACAGCATGCTTGCCAAACTAGACATGGCCAATAACGACATCGTCAACGCAAAAAACATCAGCGCTGCCAGCCTTTCCACCACAGGTGGCATCAACACTGCCAATGTTTCAGCCACGGGTGATATTTCCGGGTTCACTTTTGTGGTGAACAAGCAGTTGAACATGAATAACAAGGACATTGTGGCCGCGAAAAATATCAGCGCAACCAGTCTTTCTACGACTGGGGATATCACTACTGCAGCCACTCAAAAGCTTGAAACTGGTTATGTGAAACTTCAGGGTACGGCTATCGAAAATAATGCTTGCAGTTCTGATTTAACCAATTCATTGTCATTAGACAAATCTGATCCGAGTAAATTATTGCGCTGCGATGGAACTACAAAACAATGGGTCTCCTTATTAAAGGGCACTATAAGTCTTTACGCCAGAGTTTGGGTAAAAGGTTTGTATGGAGATTATTTTGATTCACAAATTATTTGTATGGAAGATTACAACAAATATATTTATGCCATTGAAAGTATTACTATTGATCCTAACAAAGGCGGATATGTCTATGACGCTAGAGTAGAGTGTGGCAATAGCGCTTTGTACGGACGTAAAACACTGCAATTTACAACGAAGTCAACCAATTATTCTGGTGTGTTGTGGAGTGTCTGGAAAGTAAATTAATCAGTCACTTCAACTATTTCATCATGAAATATTTCATTTGGCTTCATGTGTTGCTAGGGCTATGCCAAGCACAAGCCCACTGTTTCAAAGAAGCGTCGGCAAGATACCAGGTGCCCGCACCATTGCTCAAAGCCATAGCCCGCCATGAGTCGGGCGGACGCATACACATCGTCAACACCAATACCAACGGCACACGCGACATCGGTCTGATGCAAATCAATTCGGCGTGGTTGCCAGTGCTCCAGCAACACGGCTTGCAAGAGCAGGACTTGTATGACCCTTGCGTGAATGTGTTGGTAGGGGCGTGGATTTTGTCCAACAATTTTCAAAAACTTGGCTACACCACCCAAGGGCTTGGCGCCTACAACGCGGCGACGCCATGGAAGCGCGAGAGGTATGCGCGGCAAATTTTGCAGTCTTTTGGGTATTGATTTTTTTTGATATATAAGACATCATCATTACTTGTTTTATATTAATAAATTACTCATTTGTCATGAAAAATCTCAACATCATCACCTCTGAATCCATCGGTACCCGCAACTATTTGGGACAAGGCATACATTTAGGAGGACAGCATATTGATTTCTTGGTGTCACAGGGTTTCACTGACGAACAAAAATCGACCTTGGTGCAAGGCAGTTTTCTGATTGCCTTGAAAACCCGTGTGTATGAACACGTCATCGGCTTCCCGCAACTGGAACTTCTCAATACCGATTTGATTTATTTGTTACGCGTTAGCAAATCCAAAGGTGTTCCTGACGAAAGCAGCCATTTATTCAACTTAAGCAAGGTCATTATTGACAACCGTATCCAAAGCCTTGCACCGCCAAAGCAGCAAGGTGAACTTGATGCAGCCAACACAGAGCTAAGAAAAAATCTTTTCTTCGTGTTGGAGTGCGACATCATGGGTACCTTCCAAGCCAGCACTGACCCTGCCAATGCCATCAATTTTTCTTCTGATGTCGGACAAATCAGCCCTGCCGTGGTTTTTCATTTGTACCAACCAGACTCCAAACTCACCAACCTGTTACTTAACGGCATGCTCAACCCTGAACAGCGCATCGATTTCGGTTTGTTCAGGCCCAGCGAAAACGAGAGTTATTTGGAAAATAAAGAGCCTGTCTACATTTCCATGTTGGACATACGCGGCAAGCGCACCGCCATGTTTGGTAAAACCCGCATGGGTAAATCCAATGTGGTCAAACTGGTGGTGCAAGGCATGCTGGACGTCACCCAAGAAGTTCGCAATGTAGGACAACTGATATTCGACGTTAACGGTGAATACGCCAACAGCAACCCCCAAGACGGCGCCCATGCCATTGCATCAGCTTATCCCGACCGTTGCACCTCTTACTTTCTGACACCGCGCGGCAACCATGTTGAAACACCTAAATTACTGCGATTCAACTTCTATGAACGCACCTTCGAAGCCCTGAGCGTGATGCGCGAGTTGCTGCCCCCTTCAACAGCCAACTCCGAATACGTCTCTCGCTTACTGACTTGCCGATTACCCAATTTGACCAGAACTGAGTACGATTCAGAACGCAAAGTCGGCAACCGCATTCGCAAAGTCATGCTGTTTTGGACCTTGCTGGATATTTGCGGGTTCGAAGTCAATCCGCAAAGACTGCAAACGCGCATGGAAGCCATTGGTGTCACGCAACCCTTCAACCCCAGTTTTCCTCAATTGCTGCGCTTGTCGGCCTACCAAGCCATTCGCAATTCACCACCGCCGCCTTTGCCCACCACGTTCGCAGACATGGTCACCGAAATCAGCGTGGTGGCGCGTTTCAGCCATTCCTACCAAAACGATCCGAGTTTGCGTCGCAACGGCCAATTCATTTTCGATAGCGATGAAGAAATCATGATCGGTTTCATGTTTCCGCCTGTCGGATACAGCCCGTTTGTTCTTCGACCTTGTTTGCAATTTCACTCGCCTGAAGCAGGCGATTTTGTGACGGAAATTTTGTACAAACTGGGGCAAGGCGAAACCGTTATCCTCGATTTGGGCAGTGCGAATGAGCAAATCATTCGCTATTTCAGTCGCAGTTTGTCTGAAGCTGTGTTCCGCGAACAAGAGGCCAAATTTGTGTCGAGTTCGTTGAACAACAACTATATTCAAATCTATTTTGAAGAAGCCCACATGATCTTCCCGCCCAACGCTGGCAACACCATCGACGTGTACTCGCGTTTTGCCAAAGAAGGCGCTAAATTCAACATTGGCATTGTCTACAGCACCCAGTCCCCTTCTACGGTGAACCGAGACTTGCTGTCACAGACTGAAAACTTCTTCATCGGCCATTTGTCCAGCTCGATTGATACCGATCAACTGGCTTTTATCCAACACGCGTTTCACGATGTGGGCGATATCATCATGCGCCAGCGTACCCGTGGTTTACTCAATGTACTGACGTATTCACACCGCTACGTGATTCCCGTTCAGGCCAACAAATACAACGGTGAGTCTCGCTTGGTGCCCTGAGGGTTTCCCTCAAGTGTCTTTAGACACCTTGATACTGGGGAATTTGGACGAAAAATCTTTAGCTTTGGCCGCCACTTTCACGGCGAGTTGACGCGCCACCGATTTGTAGATGCCTGCGACTTCGCCATCGGGGTCTGCCACCACACTGGGCAAGCCGCTGTCGGCTTGCACACGTATGGCCATGCTGAGTGGCAGCGCACCCAAGTAAGCCATGCCTTCGGCCTGAGCCATTTTTTTTCCGCCCTCGACGCCAAAAATATGTTCGGCATGGCCGCACTGGCTGCACACATGCACAGCCATGTTTTCCACTATGCCGAGAATCGGCACGCCGACTTTTTGGAACATGCGTATGCCTTTCATCGCATCAATCAATGCAATGTCTTGCGGTGTGGTGACGATGACCGCGCCGGTCAGCGGCACACGCTGGCTCAGCGTCAATTGGATATCGCCAGTGCCAGGCGGCATGTCCACAATCAAGTAGTCGAGCGCACGCCAGTTGGTCTGGCGCAGCAACTGCTCTAAGGCCTGTGTTGCCATGGGTCCGCGCCATACCATGGCTTGGTCTTGTGCCACCAAAAAACCAATGGATATGACTTGCACACCGTGGGCCTCCAGCGGTTGCATGGTTTTGCCATCGGTGCTCTCGGGGCGGCCTGACAAACCCATCATCATCGGCTGGCTGGGGCCGTAAATGTCCGCATCCAATAAACCCACACTGGCACCTTCAGCGGCCAGCGCCAGCGCCAAGTTTGCGGCGGTGGTGGATTTACCTACGCCGCCTTTGCCCGACGCCACTGCGATGATGTTTTTCACTTGGGGCAACAACGCCACGCCAGGCTGTGCTGCATGCGCCACTACTTGACTGCTGACACTCACCTTCACCGAGTTGACACCCGCAATTTGTGACACCACATGCTCCAGTTGTTGCTGAAACGAAGACCACAAACTTTTGGCGGGATAGCCCAGCACCAGATCAAAAGTGACAGCACCGTCTTGGATGCGGATGTTTTTGATGGCTTTGGCCGCCACAAAATCCTGACCTGTCAGCGGGTCCACCACGGTTTGCAAGGCGAGGGTAATGTCTTGTTCGGTCACGGCCATAACTGCTCCAGCTTATTCAATGCGAAAAGCGTCTAGTCTAGCCAAGCACGCCGTCAGTTGAAACGGGCAGTGATCATGACCGCTTTGGCAACACAGGTCTGTGTACAGGACAGTCGAACGAGCGACTCGCTGCGCGCCGCATAAAATCGCGGTTTCCCTCACCTAGCTATACCTACCCATGAGCCAGCGACACCTGTTTGTCACCACCGCCTTACCTTATGCCAACGGCAATTTCCACATCGGCCACATGATGGAATACATACAGGCGGACATCTGGGTGCGCTTTCAGCGCATGCAAGGGCATGCGGTCAATTTCGTTTGCGCCGATGACACGCACGGCGCACCCATCATGATTGCCGCCGAAAAGTCGGGTAAAACGCCGCAACAGTTCGTCAGCGATATCGCGGCAGGGCGGCAGCAGTACCTAGACGGGTTTCACATCAGCTTTGACAACTGGCATTCCACCGATGCGCCGGAAAACCATGCACTGGCGCAACAGATATACCGCGACCTGCGCGATTTGTCGATGGAGCAAGGCGGCACGCTGATCGAGCGCAAAACGATAGAGCAGTTTTTCGACCCTGAGAAAAACATGTTTTTACCGGACCGATTCATCAAAGGTGAATGCCCGACATGCGGCGCGAAAGACCAGTTCGGCGACAACTGCGAAAACTGCGGCGCGGTGTATGCACCCACCGATTTGAAAAACCCTTACTCCAGCTTGAGCGGTGCCACCCCGGTGCTGAAACACGCCGAACATTTTTTCTTCAAACTCTCTGACCCGCGTTGCGTGGCGTTTTTGCAGGACTGGACGCAAAACGGCAAACACCTGCAGTCCGAAGTGGCAAACAAAGTGAAGGAATGGTTCAGCGTTCGAAGCAACCCTGACGGTTCAACCAGCGAGGGTTTAGGCGACTGGGATATCAGCCGCGACGCGCCTTATTTCGGCATTGAAATACCCGATGCGCCAGGCAAATACTTTTATGTGTGGCTGGATGCGCCGATTGGCTATTTGGCTTCATTGAAAAACTGGTTCGACAAAGGCGGCCCCAAAGCCAATCATGGAGACACCCGCAGTTTTGAAGCATACATGGCCGCAGAAGATACCGAGCAATACCATTTCATCGGTAAAGATATCGTCACCTTTCACACGTTGTTTTGGCCAGCCATATTGAAGTTCAGTGGCCGTAAAACGCCTGACAAAGTGTTTGTCCACGGGTTTTTGACCGTGAACAATGGCGAGAAGATGAGCAAGAGTCGGGGCACGGGACTCGACCCGTTGAAATACCTCAAGCTCGGCATGAACCCCGAGTGGCTGCGCTATTACTTGGCCGCCAAACTCAACGGGCGCAACGAAGACATCGATTTCAACGCAGATGATTTCATGGCGCGGGTCAACAGTGACTTGGTGGGCAAGTACATCAATATTGCTTCTCGTGCGGCGGGTTTTATTGCCAAACGGTTTGAGGGCAAGTTGGGTTCTGTCAGCGATGACGGGCAGGCGTTGTTGGCACAGCTGCAAAACGCATTGACAGCGATTGCAGACTTGTTCGACGAACGCGATTACGCCAAGGCTTTGCGCGACACCATGGCATTGGCTGACCGAGTGAATGCATATGTGGACGCCAACAAGCCTTGGGAGTTGGCCAAGCAAGCAGACATGGAAGCTCGCTTGCAAGATGTGTGTACCACCTGCATAGAAGCTTTCCGCTTGCTAAGCACCATGCTCAAACCGGTGCTGCCGCAATTGGCAGCGCAAGTGGAAAGTTTTCTGAAGATTGAGCCCCTGACATTCAGCCATGCGGCCAAGCCCTTGGGCGCGGGTCATGTCATCGGGAACTATGCGCATTTGATGCAACGTGTGGACGAGAAAATGTTGGGTGCTTTGTTCGAAGTAACCGATAAATTGGCGGAATTGGGGTCAGAGCCTGCGGAATTGGGGTCAGAGACCGAATTTTCCTCCGGAAAATCGGTCTCTGACCCCAATTCCGCAGGCTCTGACCCCAATTCCGCAGGCTCTGACCCCAATTCCGCTGACCCCAATTTACCTATCCCCGGCGGCGAGGACTTCGCTCCCACTATCTCTATCGACGACTTTGCCAAAGTGGATTTGCGCATTGCGCTGATCGTCAACTGCGAGCCAGTACAAGGCAGTACCAAGCTGCTGCGCTTGACGCTGGATGTGGGCGAAGGCCGCATGCGCAATGTGTTCAGCGGCATTGCCAGTGTCTACAAGCCCGAGGACTTGATCGGCAAACACACGGTCATGGTGGCCAACCTCGCACCGCGCAAAATGAAGTTCGGTGTGTCTGAGGGCATGGTGTTGGCTGCCTCTCATGCAGACGAAAAAACACATCCCGGCATCTACGTGCTCGCGCCTTGGCCGGGTGCGACGCCCGGCATGCGCATCCATTGAAACGCATCGCATGAACACACCTGTGCACTACGCGGCAGTGTTGCTGGCCGCTGGTTCGGGTTCGCGCATGGGGCTCAAGCCTAAATCGCTGTTAGAACTGAACGGTGAACCGCTGATTCGGCGCAACGCACGCCAACTGCTGGAGGCCGGCGTGACGCAACTGGTGGTGGTTCTTGGTCACTATGCAGCTGACATCGAAGCACCGCTGCAAGAACTGCCATTGCAAACAATTTACAACCCCAACCCCGACTTGGGGCTGGTGTCCTCACAGCGCCTAGGTTTACAGGCCGTGAACGCCCACATGGATACGGTGGTGATGTCTCTGGCCGATCAACCGCTGGTCACCACCCAAGACATACAACTGCTGATGCAAGCATTCGCTGAGCGATCATCCAACACGCAAATGCTTTTCCCTTGGGTGAACGGCCAACCCGGCAACCCGGTACTGCTCAGTGCGCACGCCCGAGCGGATATTTTGGCCAATGACAGCTCCTATGGTTGCAAAGAATGGCGGCAAAACCATGCGGCTCAAACCCATCAACTTGTGAGCGACAACCTGCACTTTGTCACCGATTTGGACCACCCGCAAGACATCGCAGAACTCGAAAAAAGGCATGGCAAACAACTGCAATGGCCGCCGGCTTGGACTGACTGATGCGAATAGGCTTGCTGGCACGGCTCTGGGCCGCGCATGAAGTGTCGCACTGACAAACCGTTGCCCCGTTTGCCACTGGGTAGAATCTTGCTCTTACTTGGAATCCATCGCTTATGTCATTGTTCAGCCGCCCTGCTTACACTTCTGAAACCACCGATTTTTTGCAGCAACTCAAAGCCGCTAAACCCACGTTGGAGGCAGAGCAACGACAAGGTCGCGCCCTGTTGTGGGATCAACAGGTGAGCCGACAAGATCAAACCGAATTCAAGGCCGGTCGCGTCGCCCAAAAGCCCTATGTTTACCTGACTGACACACCCAAGTGAACACGCCCATCATGGCGAACTGGCCCTCTGGGCCAAATGCCGATCTGCCACATATGCCCTCGGTCATAGACCATGTGGCGGTCGCACGTTTGTATGGCGAACCACTGTTTGCCATGCCTCAGGATTTATACATTCCACCTGATGCGCTACAAATTTTTCTGGAAGCCTTTGAAGGCCCGCTGGATTTGCTTTTGTACCTGATTCGCAAACAAAACTTCAATATCCTTGATATTCCAATGGCTGGCCTGACACGTCAGTACCTCAGCTATGTAGAGGAAATCCGAAAAACCAATTTGGAACTCGCCGCCGAATATTTGCTGATGGCGGCCATGCTGATCGAAATCAAATCACGCATGCTGCTGCCACCCAAAAAAGTGGCCGAAGGCGCAGAGCCAGAAGACCCGCGAGCCGAACTGGTGCGCCGATTACTCGAATACGAACAACTGAAATTGGCTGCTGCACGCCTACATGAAGTGCCTCAATATGGGCGAGACTTTTTGCGAGCTCAGGTCTATATCGAACAATCCTTGCAGCCGCGTTTTCCTCATGTGGATGTGCCTGATCTGCAAGCCGCATGGGCAGATATACTGCGTCGCGCCAAGTTGATTCAGCACCACAAAATCAGCCGCCAAGAGTTGTCGGTTCGCGAGCACATGAGCCTGGTGTTAAAAAAATTACAAGGTCAGCGTTTTGTTGAATTTGAACAATTGTTCGACCCTGAACAAGGTGTGCCTGTGTTGCTTGTGACCTTCATTGCCCTGCTTGAGTTAGCCAAGGAAATGCTGGTCGACATCACCCAAGCCGAAGCCTACGCGCCCATCTATGTCCGACTGGCGTACGCGCCAGCCCAATGAAACACTGAAGGAACTTTGCCATGAGCGTTCAACCCTCTGCCCCTGCAGCCAGCAAACGTCCAGCCATGACCATGCACAGCCTGATGAAAATGCTGGCTGAGGGCGAAAAAATCACCATGCTCACCGCTTATGACGCCACTTTTGCGGCCGTGGCAGATTTGGCAGGTGTAGAAATCATTTTGGTGGGAGATTCACTGGGCATGGTGTGCCAAGGGCATAACAGCACCTTGCCTGTGACGCTGGAAGCCATGCGTTACCACACGGAATGCGTGTCGCGCGGTTTGCAAAAACAAAATGGCCGACCGATCGTGTTGGGCGACATGCCTTTTGGCAGTTACGCCACACCCGAACAAGCGTTCAAAAGCGCGGCGGTGTTGATGCAAGCAGGTGCACACATGGTCAAGTTAGAAGGCGGTACTTGGCTGGCACCCACAGTGGAATTTTTGGTCACACGCGGCATTCCTGTATGCGGCCATTTGGGTCTGACCCCACAAAGTGTCAATACGCTCGGCGGCTACAGGGTGCAAGGTCGCAGCGACGCCGCAGCCCAACAATTGATGAACGATTCGTTGCTGTTGCAAAACGCAGGCGCACAAGCCTTGGTGCTGGAAATGGTGCCGGCCGTGCTCTCGGGTGAAATCACCCGCGCACTGACAACTTGCGCGACTGTGGGCATCGGTGCGGGCGTGGACACCGCCGGACAAATTCTGGTGTTGCATGACATGCTTGGCGTGACCCAAGGCAAGGTGCCCAAGTTTGCCCATAATTTCATGACCGATAACGGCAGCATATTGGGCGCCATTCAAGCTTTTGTAGAGGCTGTCAAAAACAAAAAATTTCCAGTGAATGAACTTCACGCCTGGTAATTTTTCATGTTGATTGCGCGTACGCTGACCGAGTTGCGTCAGCATTTGTCAAACTTCAAACAACCCGCTTTCGTGCCCACCATGGGCAATTTACACGACGGGCATTTGGATTTAATCCGCACGGCCAAAACCCTGGGTGACGTGACCGTCGCCAGCATTTTCGTCAACCGTTTACAGTTTTTACCGCACGAGGACTTTGCCAGTTACCCGCGCACGTTTGACAGCGATTGCAAGCAATTGCGCAGTATCGGTTGCGATCTGTTGTTCGCCCCGGACGAAGAGGTGTTGTACCCGCAAGCACAAACCTTCAAAGTGCAGCCTGACCCGACATTGGCAGACATACTCGAGGGCCAATTCAGACCGGGCTTTTTCACCGGCGTGTGCACCGTGGTCTTGAAACTGTTTCACTGTGTGTTTGCACACAGCGGTGGTTTTGCTGTGTTTGGGCAAAAAGACTACCAACAACTGATGATCATCAAGCACATGGTGGCGCAACTGGCTTTGCCGGTGCGTGTCGTGGGCGTTGCCACCACCCGTGCTGCTGATGGACTGGCGCTGAGTTCTCGTAATGGCTACTTGAATGCCGCTGAAAGAGTGGAAGCGGTGCAACTGTCTATGGCCTTGAAACAGTTGGCGCAAGCCGCACGCACTGGGTTTACGAATGGAATATTGGATGTGGCGGCTGCACAGGCCTCGGCCATGGCACTCTTGCGCGACAGAGGTTGGCAGCCCGACTACATCAGTTTGCGCCATCAATCAGATTTATCACCCGTGACAACTGTCAGCGCACAGCCGTTGGTGGTACTGGGTGCTGCTAAATTGGGCAAGACCCGCTTGATTGACAACCTAGAACTCACCCTTGGAACCACGCCCCATTAAGACAGCCACCGCATCCTTGGCTGCCACCTGACCGTCCAACACGGACACCACGGTATGGGCAATCGGCATGTCTACGCCGAGCAATAAGGCGCGTTGAACCACTGTTCTGGCGCTGTAAACCCCTTCGGCCACATGACCCAGCGACTGCAATACTTGGGGCAATGTCTTGCCCTGAGCCAGCGCCATGCCGACTTGGCGATTGCGCGACAAATCTCCGGTCGCAGTCAGCACCAGATCGCCAAGACCGCTCAATCCCATGAAGGTTTCTGCTCTGGCGCCCAAAGCCACACCCAAGCGTGTCATCTCGGCCAAACCACGGGTGATCAAGGCAGCGCGTGCATTCATACCCAACTGCAATCCATCACACAAACCAGTGGCTATGGCCATGACATTTTTCACAGCACCGCCTGTTTCAACACCGACCACATCGTCGTTTGCGTAGACACGCAACTTGTCTGCATGAAAGGTCTGCACCAGCATGTCTCTGACATGTGCATGGCGGCTGGCGGCCACCAAGGCGGCTGGCAAACCACGGGCGACTTCCTGTGCAAAACTCGGTCCGCTCAATACACCCGCCTGCAAACCAGGCGCCACTTGTTGCTGTACTTCGTGCGCCATCAGGCCGTAAGCGGCGGATTCCCCTTTCGTCACAGCCTCAAACCCTTTACACAACCATGCCACGGGCAACGAGGGCGCCACATCTTTGATGTCTGTCAGTAGTTGACGCAAGCCGGCCATGGGAACTGCCAGCAACAGTAAATCGTGATCCGAAATCAGTTCGGACAAAGGGAGATGACTTAAGTGCAGTTGCTCCGGCAGCGGACAACCGGGCAAATAACGCTGGTTGACACGGTGACTGAGCAAGTCTTGGATGTGTGCGGCCTGCCTGCCCCATAAAGTGACTTGATGCCGGTGGCAGGCCTG
>Ga0214921_10009657_pt1 | contig 12149 bp, 13 predicted proteins | sample LL1505_MetaG_FD_177992 | JGI IMG/M metagenome (GOLD analysis project Ga0214921, IMG submission 177992) | Freshwater microbial communities from Lake Lanier, Atlanta, Georgia, United States - LL-1505 | ecosystem: Environmental > Aquatic > Freshwater > Lake | place: USA: Georgia | collected... | reverse complement strand
TTCCAGTTGACTCAACTGTGAGTGAGTTCATATCTAGAACACCCTTCGCGTTTGGAGATACATCTGTCCAACCTTCAATCGGCGCACCGTTTGAGTCAAGGATGGTTACCTTGAGTTGAGAAGCAGTTAACCCGTCGGGGATGTTGAATGTAATCGTGTCCCAAGTGAGCACACGACCACTTTCATTACAAGCCATACGAGGTGCAACAGCGCTGTAAGGCATCTCAACGATTGGGTAATCCAGAGAACAACCAGCTAGACCAGTCTTTCCATTGAAGGTTGTGAGTTGGCCCTTGTTACCGTTGGTCCACATACAGTTAGGAATCGATGGGTCTGGGATAATCGCGTAGATTTCTCCACCAACAGCACTGCCAGAGAAACCATCACAGGCTGCAGCTGTCTTGAAATCGAAACAGTAAACATCGTTTCCAGCTGAGTCAGATGGCCCAACAGGAAGGTAAATCTTGTTGTTCTGCTCGGCCCAGATTCCGGCGTCGTTAGTGTTCCATTCCGGAATCGCGTGTGCTGTCATCCAAGTCGAGAGTGCTGTTGGAAGAACATCCACAAGAGCACCTGAAGAATTAATGCACTGCTTGCTAGAGAACAAACACATTCCCTGCAAAACACCAGCAGCATTTCTGACTGGGAACATCGGGAATTGTGCTGCAGTGTTTGAAATAGTTAATTCAGTTCCGCACAATGCGTTGGTAGCAGGATCGTAACAACCCATCTTGTTCCAGGTTGCCCAATAAACTTTTCCATCACCAGCGGAGCTAACACGGCCCCAGTAGTAATTGTTGGCTGCTGCACCGCTGTTAGGAAGAGCAAATCCGCTGTTCGCACAGGCAGCACCCGCTGCGATGTCGAAGCAAAGCAAGTTCCAGGTCTTTTGGTTGATTACGTAAACTTTGTTTTCAATTCGAGTTGAAGTCTCCATGTCGAACTGACCGCGTGAAGTTTCTAGAGGCACGAATGCTGTTGCACAAAGTTTTGGGTGAGCCTTGTCGCTGTAGTCAACACAAACCATACCGCTCTTAGCAGATGAAATCTGGTATGCCTGAACCCAGAGAGCCTGTCTTGTTGCATCCCAGTAAGCTTCCGAATATCTTCCAGTTTGGTAACCGGTGAAAGAGGTCGCTCCTTCGTAGCAAGATGCACCCGTTGACTTAACGTGACAGTCAACTCGCAATAGTGAATCGTGGTGGAATACGTTGTAAACGCGGTCACCTCCGAAAGTAACTGAGAAACCGTCACCACCTGAAGAACCTTGGAAGTTTGATTGGGTAACGACAACCTGGCTGTTTGCCTTGGTCTCGAACAGGTTCTTTCCATTTGATGAGACATCGCCGACAGCTCTAACACCTGTGACAGTAGTTAGATCAGCTGGAACTTCTGCTGACCAAGTTTCACTGTCGGTGGTGTATTCCAAAGTCCAGCCCTCAGGCAAAACAATGGATGCTGGATCTGTGAGGTGAAGTGATTCTTTAGACCAGACCGAAGCCAGGCTTTGACTGATTGAGCCTGAGGCATCAATTGGGCTTGACGAGGTGACCTTGATTGCATCACCGGATTGAATTGCTGTTACTGCGGCACCCTCTTTAGTGACTGCAACAGTTGTGTCGGCAGCCATTGCCACAGTTGGCAAAGCGACTAGAGCAACAACTATGCTCGCAGCGAGGAATTTCCCCTTTAGGTTCATGATTTTCTCCATTATTTTTTATGTTCAAGCGCTATCTGAAGAGAACCACCGGGTGCTCGCAAGTCGCTTTTTCAATGACAAGTCTGCCACATGGAAACATCATTCAGACCGAAAATCTGCGGTGAGAACGAACTTTTTATAAGACCTATTTTTCGGAAATGAGCCGAACTAAGGCTGAAGCGATACCCGTATAAGTGTTAGGTTTTAGCAAAATAAGGCGGTCTTTTGCCTCTTGGCTGATGTTTAGGTTAGAAACGAACCCGAGTAGGTCCTCATTTGCTATACGCCGCCCGCGAGTTAGCTCTTTCAAGAGTTGGTAAGGGTCGCTGATATCGCTTTTTCCAGCAGCCACCTCAGCCCTAATGACAGTCTGCACGGCTTCGGCCAATACTTCCCAGTTTTCAGCTAAGTCAGCCTCGAGAACTGGTTGAGATAATTCAAGTTCGCCTAGTCCACGGGCCACGTTATCTAGAGCCAAGAGTGAATGGCCTAAACCTAATCCGATGTTCCTCTGCGATGAAGAGTCAGTGAGATCTCTTTGCAGCCTTGAAGTTACTAGGGTATTAGCCAAGGAATCAAGAATCGCGTTAGATAACTCAAGGTTTGATTCAGCATTCTCGAAGCGGATCGGATTTACTTTGTGAGGCATTGTTGATGAACCAGTAGCGCCTGCAACGGGAATCTGCTTGAAGTAGTTCATCGAGATATAGGTCCAGATGTCTGTGCAGAGGTTGTGCAAAATCCTGTTAAAGTGCGTCACTGCAACATACAGCTCCGCCTGCCAGTCATGAGATTCAATTTGTGTCGTTAACGGATTGAATTTCAAACCTAAAGACTCGACGAAGGCTTTTGATTCGTTAAACCAATCGACATCAGGGGCTGCGACTAAGTGAGCAGACCAGGTGCCAGTCGCGCCTGAGAACTTCCCCATATATTCAGTCTTTTCAATTCTTTGAATTTGTCGCTCAAGTCTGTGGACAAAAACGGCCAGCTCTTTACCCATGGTCGTTGGCGTTGCCGGCTGCCCATGAGTTCTGGCAAGCATTGCGGCATCCTGATACCTAAGGGCTAAGGCTCTGATGGTATCTATCAAGTTTTTTGCCTTAGGAAGCCAAACATCATTTATCGCATCATGAATTGTTATGGCGTAAGAGAGATTATTGATGTCTTCACTTGTGCAACCAAAGTGAGTAAGTTCCAGTAAGTCTGCGCGACCCAAGCTAGTAAGACGATTTCTGATGAAGTACTCAATTGCCTTCACGTCATGTTTGGTTTGTGCTTCTGTGGTTGCTAACTCGAGAATGTCATCGTCGTCGAAATTTGCAACTAGATCTCTGAGCTGTTGCATAGCGACATTATCAACTGGTGTATTAGTGCCCAGCAGGTTTCGGTTGGCTAAAAAGATAATCCATTCAACTTCAACCAGGATGCGGGCTCTGTTCAAGCCAGCTTCGCTAAGGTGCGAACCTAAGCCAGATACGACTGCTTGGTAGCGACCATCTAGCGGGCTGAGTGGTTGATTTGAAAGTTTGCTCACATGTCTATATTGCCCTGAATTATGCACAGAAACGGCTAGTTAGCCAAGGTTGTTCAGAAAGTTTAGGCAGATTATTGCAATGAACATATTCAATAATCACTTGGCTATCACAGTTGCATTGTTACAGCATGCGCAACCTAGCCCACACCTTTGGCAAGGTGCAGCGGCAGACACCTGTCGACTCGAAATGCAAAAACTTACACATCAACTTAAGTCTTTGATGTGGCAGATGCAGTTACTCGGGCTAATTCCATGAATAACCAAATCACAACCCCGATAGTTGCTCCAGTCGTAGTAGTTGCCTCGCATGAGGAGCTAGTTAGAAGCGCGAGAGATCTTTGGGCGGTGGCGGTCAGTTTGCTCACCGAACTCACTCCAGATAAATTCGCGACAGCACCATGGGCTGCCGGCCTATTCACTGTTGAATTACCTTTTATACTTGCCAAACTTTGGCATTTGCAACAAGGAATAATCTCTTCGGCACATTCATACATGCAAACCGAGACGATGCTGCAAACAGTTATTGAGACAATCGATGTCCCAAAGCTGTTGCAAGAATTCAGTTCGTGGGCAATTGAGCTGGCCCCGTTAAAAGATTTACCATTTGGCTTTAGCCAACATGTTCCGCCGGTAAGCATCATGGCACCGACAAGCGTTGACATCATTCAGCAAAGATTTCAGGAAACTACTTGGTCGAACCAGAGCCTCATTAGACAGGAAACTTATCAGCTATTTGGTGGTGGATCATCCCACTGGTTCTATTTGCCGAAAAATCATGACTGGGCAGTAGTTAATAGTTACTCGCCGCCAAGTCCAATCGATGAACGACTGGAGGATTTCATCAGGAACAGGGTTACAGATTCAAGTCAGATCTATTACGTAGCAGAGAGTGAAGGTGAACTTGTAATTCCGGACGGCAAGGCCAGACAACTTCACAGCGATGTTACTGGTGGTGAGGTGAATGTCTTCCGGATGGAGGACTTAGAGAATTCTTAGGGCCTTGAAGATGCCCCGGCCAATGAAGGAGCAGACACTCATTACTAGAGATGCCAAAATAGCCCAACCTAGTGAGGTTACAGTCAAGCCAGTTGAGGTGAAACCATCGATAGTGAAGGTTTGCGGGCTTATTTGTTGGCTTATCCAAGCAACTAGGAGCAGTAATGCGCCATTTATGACGAAAGAGATCAAACCAAAGGTAACTATGTATAGCGGGATAGCAATCACTTTGATGACTGGGGCAATAACCGAGTTAATTAGACCGAAAATAGCTCCAATCACTAACAAAGTCAGTACCAACTGCCACAATTCGGTGCCACCGTATGGGTGCAATTGCACGCCTGGGATGATTGCAGAGACCAGCCAGAGGCCTAGGCCATTTATAACTGTGGAGACTATAAAACGTTTCATGGTTCGATTGTGCCACCACTGAAGTAAATTGGTCTTTGTGACTGCCCAATCTTCTGAAATTCCCATGGTGCAACTGTTATCGGTTGATGGCGATTTCAGTGTTCCTAAAGAGCACGCTGGCTATGCCGAATTTGTTAGAGACCTTAGAGAAGCTGATTTTCTCAAGTTCTACAGAGACATGGCACGTATCCGTCGGTTTGACAATGAAGCAACAGCTTTACAACGTCAGGGGCAGATGGGACTTTGGGTTCCAGCCATAGGGCAAGAAGCCGCCCAGATTGGTTCTGGTTACGGCGTTGGGCCAAACGATCACATCTTCCCTTCTTATCGTGAGCATGGAGTGGCCATCACCCACGGAGTCGACCTGATGTCAATTGTGAAGATGTTTCGAGGCGTCAACCATGGTGGTTGGAACCCTAACGAAACACGCTTCCACCTATATGCAATTGTTTTAGGAACTCAAGCACTCCACGCAACCGGTTATGCAATGGGGTTGAACTTTGAGGGGCGAGTCGGAACTGGAATTCCAGAAAATGACCTTGCTGTAATCACATACTTCGGTGACGGTGCAACTGCTGAGGGAGATATCAGCGAAGCATTTCTATTTGCGGCGACACATAAAACTCCTCAGGTGTTTTTCTGTCAAAACAATCAATGGGCTATTTCCTCACCAGTAGGGACTCAAACAACGGTTCCACTTTTTAAGCGCGGAGAGGGCTTTGGTGTTCCAGGCGTTCGAGTTGACGGTAACGACGTTCTTGCTTGTTATGCGGTGACTAAAAAACACATGGATGATGCAAGGGCTGGTTTAGGCCCAACGCTGGTTGAAGCTCTGACATACAGAATCGGTGCTCACACCACAAGTGATGATCCTTCTAAATATCGCGATGCTGATGAAGTTGCGCACTGGCAAGCTAAAGATCCTATTTCACGTTTTGAGAAATTCTTACGTAAGCAGGGAGTCGGGCAAGATTTCTTTGATGAAGTTGAACAGGCTGGTAACGACCTTGCAGCCGAACTTCGCGAGGCAACTTTTGCTTTGAAAGAGCCTGCGCTCGAGGATATGTTTGATCACGTTTATTCAGAACCACATCCGCTCATTGAAGAGCAGCGTGCTTGGCTATTGGGTTACGAAGAATCCTTAGGCGGACACAATCCGAATAATGATGGCGATAACTCTTTAGGTTACGGAGGCACTGCCTAATGAGTAATTCTGTGGAACTTGCAATTGCAAAAGCAATCAACGCCGGTATGCGTAAGTCGATGCAAGAAGACGAAAAGGTTTTAGTTTTTGGTGAAGATGTTGCGCAGCTTGGTGGTGTGTTTCGTGTTACTGAGGGATTGTTAGATGAGTTTGGAGATAAGAGAATATTCAATTCTCCAATCGCTGAATCAGGAATTGTTGGAACGGCAATCGGTTTGGCAATGCGCGGCTTTAGACCAGTTGCTGAAATTCAATTCGATGGTTTCATCTATCCAGCTTTCAATCAGATCGTAAGTCAGTTAGCAAAGTTAACCAATCGTTCCGAAGGCTCGTTTCAGATGCCGGTTGTGATTCGTGTTCCTTATGGTGGCGGCATTGGTGCTGTTGAGCATCACAGCGAATCACCGGAGGCATACTTTGCTCACACTGCCGGCCTTAGAGTTGTCAGTCCAAGTAATGCCAACGATGCTTACTGGATGATTCAGCAAGCCATTCAATCTAAAGATCCAGTGATGTTTTTTGAGCCCAAGCGACGTTATTGGCAGAAGGGCATGGTAAATCTTGATCAAGCTCCACAGCCCTTACATTCTGCGGCAACACTGCGACAGGGTAAAGACGTAACCATCGCCACCTACGGTCCGATGGTGGTCACAGCTCTGCAAGCCGCCGAGCTAGCGGCCAGCGAAGGAATCAACATCGAGGTAATCGACATGCGCTCGATGTCACCAATTGATTTCGGACATATTGTTGAATCAGTGAAGCGAACCGGAAGATTAATTGTGACTCACGAGGCTGGAACTTTTGTGAGCATCTCATCCGAGGTCGCCGCCAAAATTGCAGAGCTTTGTTTCTATCACTTGGAGGCACCAGTAATTAGGGTAGGTGGATTCGATGTCCCTTACCCAGCAGCAAAGCTCGAAGAACTATATTTGCCAGATGCCGACCGCTTGATGGAAGCAGTCGATCGAGTGTTGGCTTACTAAGGCGGAATGAATAATGTCTCAACTTGCTTATTTTAATTTGCCGGATGTCGGCGAGGGATTAACCGAAGCTGAAATTGTTACTTGGAAAGTTAAAGTCGGTGACGTTGTTTCTGTGAATCAAATTATTGTCGAAATCGAAACGGCGAAATCTTTAGTAGAGCTGCCATGTCCATTCGCTGGCACAGTTACACAGTTGATGGCTGGCGAAGGTGACACAGTTAAAGTCGGAAGCCCAATTATTGCTGTAACAGTTAGCGAAGCAACTTCAGCTGTGAGTGCTGCAACATCAATGCACGAAATTATCGCAAGTAATGCAGTTGTAACTGAAGCGATTCAAACGGTTAGCGATGTTGCAGCTTCAAGCGTAGAAGAAAAACCTCAACCGAATCTCGTCGGTTACGGAGTTTCATCTGCAGCACCTAGCCGAAGAAGAGCGGCGGCGGGCATTGCGGCAACGCAAGCAGTTGTGAGTAATGCTGCACCTGCAACAGATTTGATTGCTGTTGTGCCAACTACCGATGCTGTGTTAGCTAAACCCCCGGTTCGCAAACTAGCTAAAGACATGAATGTCGATATTTCTAAAGTTAAGCCAACTGGGCTATCTGGGGAAGTAACTAGGGAGGATATTCTGGCGGCAGCTCAGGTCGCCGGTGTTTTCAAAAACCAGACAACCCCTGAACCAAAAACAGAGCGGGAAGAGCGAATTCCTGTTAAGGGTGTTCGTAAAGCAATTGCGTCGGCCATGGTGCAATCAGCATTTACTGCTCCGCACGTGAGTATTTTTGTTGACGTTGATGCAACCAGAACAATGGAATACGTCAAGCGTTTGAAAGCAAGCGCTGATTTCGCTGGAGTTAAAGTAACGCCACTTTTGATCATGGCTAAAGCGATGATCTGGGCGGTTAGAAGAAATCCGACGGTTAACTCAACTTGGACGGACACAGAAATCATCGTTCATAACTACGTCAACTTCGGAGTTGCCGCAGCGACTCCCAGAGGCCTTATCGTTCCGAACATTAAAGACGCCGACCAGCTCTCAATGTTGGAGCTAGCGATGGCGCTCGAGAAGCTAGCTGCTACTGCGCGTGAGGGCAGGACAACTCCTCAGGATATGGCGAATGGAACTATCACCATCACGAACATTGGTGTCTTCGGTGTCGATACCGGTACTCCAATTTTAAATCCGGGTGAAGTTGGCATTGTTGCCTTGGGTTCAATCAGGCCCAAGCCTTGGGTGGTAGACAACGAGATCTTGGTTCGTCAGGTGACAACTATCGGTGCTACTTTCGATCACAGAGTGGTTGATGGTGACGTTGCTAGCCGATTTGTGCAGGACGTTGCTTCGGTTATCGAGGAACCGGCACTTCTGCTCGACTAAGTCTTATTGATATCCATTATCAGTAAGGCTAGACTCCAAGTAAGAAGCCTTGGAGGCAAATGTGCACCTAATCCAATTTGCAACAGAAGCTACATCGACAGACACTTCATTATTGGGGGAAGCCTGGTCAATTTTCACGGATCCTGCCCACATCATCGCTGAACTTTCTTGGACCATTATTCAAGACTTCGTAATTATCTGGCTACTCTATGGAACAGTTTGGAAGAAGATGGTGCTTCCTCGCCTAAGAAGAGAAATCCATAAAGAAATTGATGAAGAACACAACATTAGTCACGATGACGACTAGCGACTCTGTTCCATCTCGGAGACAAACTTGGCAAAAGGATGCCGTATTACATGCTTTGGGCACGTCTCAAGGATTTGTTTCAGCTCAACAATTGCATAGACAACTAACTCAACATGGCTCCGCAATAGGGTTAGCAACCGTTTATCGAACTCTGAATTCCCTAGTGGCCGACGGGCTTGCGGATTCACTAGTCGGCAGAGAAGGTGAGAGCTTATTTAGGGATTGCTCTAAGGACCATCACCATCATCTAATTTGCAACGGCTGTGGGGTTGCGGTTGAGATAGAAGCCAAGCAAGCAGAGGCCTGGGCAAGTAAGGTAGCTAAAGACCATGGCTTTACCGATGTCTCTCACACCATAGACATATTTGGTCTGTGTAAGCAGTGCACTAAGTAGGGTTAACTAAAAGGTTAGAGACGGGGGAACATGAGTTCTGTAAGTGCATCAATCAAGCAAATTAAAGAAATTAGAAAGCTTCTAAAAAGCCTTTCAATTGTGCTTGGAGTTCTGGCGCTGAGCCCACTGATTTTTATGTTTTCTGTATATCTGATCCCACCTTTGCGGTCACTCTCTCCACTATCCCAAGCATATGTAAACAACATGGGCTTCTTGGAAGTTGCGATCCTTTCTTTGGCTATGACTTTTGTCGCCTTGGATTTTGCTCTTAAGCCTCGCATCAAGGATCTGGAAAAGAGTTTGGAATATGAAGCTCAACCAGAGGTTGCCGGTGCACTGATCGAGGCGTACTCGAGAAATCTTCGAAAAAATGTAAAGGCCCTGTTTATTGTCGGCTCGGCTTTTGCGCTCAACGGGTTGTGGAGTTTGCTCTCTGCCATTAACTATGCGAGCCCATCGACCATTGTTGTCTCGGGGCCTCTTCCCGTGGTCTGGATTCTCTCCGCGTTCCAACCCATCATCGCAGCTCTTGCCTTCATTCTTTTAGCCGTCTTGTTGGGAAAGCAGGCAAAAACCCTTCTTTTTGGACAAACAGATCCCGAAATAACAGATATTTTGCCTGATTAGGACTTGCACACACCACCCAAACAGGTCTAAACTTGGGTGGTTGCCCGAAATCTTTGGGTCAGCCACAATCAGGTCGTAAATAGGACCTACCACCATTTTTAGCACGGAGGAAGACGATGTCTGCTTACTGCCAGGTCACTCAGACCAGTCCGCAGTTTGGACACGCTGTTTCGCACGCTCAGAACAAAACTAAGCGTCGTTTCAACCCAAACATTCAGAAGCGCACCTACTTCGTGCCTTCACTAAAGCGCAACGTGACTCTAAACCTATCTGCCCGTGGCATCAAGGTTATTGATGTTCGTGGCATCGAATCTGTTGTTGCTGAGCTAAAAGCTCGTGGCGAGAAGATCTAAGGAATAGACCATGGCTAAAGACAGAGACATTCGTCCAATCATCAAGATGAAGTCCACGGCGGGCACCGGTTACACCTACGTAACCCGTAAGAACCGTCGTAACGACCCAGACCGTATCGTGCTAAAGAAGTACGACCCAGTTGTGCGTAAGCACGTTGAATTCCGCGAGGAGCGCTAAAAATGGCTAAGAAGAGCAAGATTGCACGCAACGAACAGCGCAAGGTTGTTGTTGCACGCTACGCAGATAAGCGCGCAGCACTAAAGAAGGCTTTGGTTGACCCTAACTCAACAGATGAGCAGCGCGAAGCTGCACGTCTAGGCCTGCAGAAGCTTCCTCGTAACGCATCTCCAACTCGAGTACGCAGCCGTGACGCTATTGATGGCCGTCCACGTGGTGTTCTAAGCAAGTTTGGTGTCTCTCGTGTTCGCTTCCGCGACATGGCTCACAAGGGCGAGCTACCTGGTATCACCAAGTCTTCTTGGTAAATCCAACAGTTTTCAAGAAATCCGCTGCCTAAAAACAGCGGATTTTCTCTTTAAATGGCCTATATCCCGCTAATCCACAGGAAAAGATTCTAAAGAGTTATCCTCAACACGCCGAAACCCTAATAAATACAAGGGTTCTAGCCGTATAGGGTAAAACCGACATCCCGTCAAGCACTTTGAATGTCCAGGAGGACCAAATGTCAGCACTAAACAAGAGCGAGCTAGTAGCCGCTATCGCAAGCCACACTGGTGAATCACAGGCTGCAGTCAACCGTACAGTTGACGCATTCTTCGAGATCATCGCAACAACTGTTGCTAAGGGCGACAAAGTAACAATCCCAGGTTGGTTGTCAGTTGAGAAGGGTTTCCGCGCAGCTCGTGCAGGTCGTAACCCACAGACTGGTGCAACTATCCAGATTGCTGCTTCAAACACCGTAAAGGTTTCTGCAGGTAGCAAGCTAAAGGCTGCAGTTAAGTAATTCAAGTTACACAAGCAGACGACGCACTTCGGTGCGTCGTTTTGCTTTAACTTAGGCTTATTCAATGACCACAACAACAAGCTCAAGGACTTATGTCCTTAGTTTGTTGCTACTCGGTTCAGCCGTTGGTTTAGTGGTTGGAATGTTTGTAGGCGGTGCAGCAGCACCGAGTACTTTAGGTGATGTTGGGAATTCACTTAGATGGATTACCCCCGCACTTAGATCAATAAATGATTTAGCAGAAGCAGTAACCATTGGGTCTCTGGTCTTTGCAGCTTTTGCACTAGAGGCAAAGAGTAAAGCTTTTACTAAGACAGTTTCTTTAGCAGCAACAGCAGCAGCCGTGTGGGCTTTAGCTGGAACAGCGTACTTAGTAACCACTTACCTTGCTATCACTGGTTCACAGTTTTCCTTCGAGAAAACCTTTGCCGATCAGTTCTATATTTTTCTGACCGATATTCAATTAGGGCAGATGCTTGCCTTGAATGTTCTAGCGGCATTCGTTTTATCGATTATGGCACTGCTGGTTAGAAACCTCTTTGGTGCCGCAGCTCTTGCAGGACTTGGTTTACTTTCCTTAGTTCCAGTTGCACTAAGTGGTCACGCTGCTGGTTCTGCATCACATGCCATGGCGGTGAACTCTTTAGGTCTTCACCTGGTTGGAATCTGTATTTGGGTTGGTGGCCTAGTAGCTCTTTATATTTCTCATAAAAATGAAGAGCAAGCAACTCTAGTTTCTAGATATTCAACTCTTGCGCTATTTAGTTTTGGTTTAGTTGCCATTTCTGGTTTTGCTTCAGCGCAGATCAGAGTTGGAACTATAAGCAATCTTTTTACTACTGGCTATGGTCAAGTGGTTTTACTCAAGACCTTGGTTCTTGTAATTCTCGGAGTCTTCGGTGCTCTTTATAGGAAAAGGTTTATTGCCAAATTACAAGAAACAGCAACTAAGTTCTGGAAACTAGTTCTAGTTGAATTCTTGTTATTCGGTTCCGCTATTGGTTTAGGAACTGCACTCGCTAGAACTGCTAACCCAGTTACTGACTATCCAGGTGGGACTCTAACTCCAGCTGAAATACTTACAGGTTCTAAGCTTCCCCCTGAGCCAACAGCAATGACTTGGCTTGTTACCTTCAAGCCAGATTTGATCTGGCTATTGGTAACAGCAGCCTTGGCTGGTTTCTATATCGCTGGAGTTATCAGACTTCGTAAGCGCGGGGACAGTTGGTCAATTGGAAGAACGATCTCATGGTTATCAGGTGTTGCCCTGTTGTTCTATGTCACTAACGGATACT
>Ga0214921_10009656_pt1 | contig 12150 bp, 14 predicted proteins | sample LL1505_MetaG_FD_177992 | JGI IMG/M metagenome (GOLD analysis project Ga0214921, IMG submission 177992) | Freshwater microbial communities from Lake Lanier, Atlanta, Georgia, United States - LL-1505 | ecosystem: Environmental > Aquatic > Freshwater > Lake | place: USA: Georgia | collected... | reverse complement strand
ACCCCTAGTTTGTCGGTGGCAATGTGTTCGTGCCGGCGCTGCTGACCGGCAACGCGGTGCTGTACAAGCCATCTGAATACGCCACCCTGACCGGGCTGGCCATGGCCCGCCTGCTGCATGGGGCAGGCGTACCGGCCGACGTCTTCATTGCGCTGGTGGGCGGCGCCGAGGTGGGTGCGGCCTTGCAGGCGCAGCCGATCGACGGCCTGTTTTTCACGGGCTCGCACGCCACCGGCGCCCGCATCGCGCAGGCCCTGGGGCCGCGTATGGTCAAGCTCCAGCTCGAACTCGGCGGCAAGGATCCCACCTATGTGTGTGACGACGCCAACCCGCAGGTGGCGGCCGAGTCGCTGGCCGATGGCGCCATGTACAACACGGGCCAGAGCTGCTGCTCGGTGGAGCGCATCTACGTACACGAGGCCATCTATGAGGCCTTTGTCACTGCGTTTTTGGCCACGGTGCACAGCTTCAAGGTCGGCGACCCGGCTGCGGAGGACACCTACATCGGCGCCATCACCCGCGCGCCGCAGCTCGACGTGCTGGAGGCCCAGGTGATGGATGCCGTGGCCAAGGGCGCTACGCTGCACTGCGGCGGCCAGCGCCTGCCCGGCCCGGGCAACTGGTTTGCACCCACGGTGCTGACCGGGGTGGACCACAGCATGACCATCATGCAGGAAGAGAGCTTTGGCCCGGTGATCGGCATCCAGAAGGTGGCCAGTGACGCCGAAGCCGTGGCCCTGATGAACGACACCCGCTACGGCCTGACCGCCGGCGTCTTCACGCCCAATGAGGCACGGGCCCGCACCCTGCTGGCGCAGGTGAAGGCCGGTACCGTTTACTGGAACTGCTGTGACCGCGTCAGCCCCCGCCTGCCCTGGAGCGGCTACGGCGACTCGGGCGTTGGCCTGACCCTGTCCGCCTACGGCATACAGACCTTCACCCGACCCAAGGCCTGGCACCTGCGCAAGGCATGAGCGCAGAGGGTTTCGCCGCCGGGCCGCCCCAAGGCGAAACGCGCCCCCTTGGGGGGCAGCGCAGCACACGCAGTGGCGAGCGTGGGGGCAACATCACTTTTTTTGATCTGGACCACACGCTGCTCAGCGGCGACAGCGATGTGCTCTGGTGCGACTTCCTGATCGCCCAGGGCCTGCTGGATGCGGCGGAGTTTGGTGCCCAAAACGCCGATATGGACGCGCGTTACCGGGCCGGCACCGTTGGCCTGGACGAGTTTGCCAATTTTTATGTCGGCACCCTGGCTGGCCGCTCGCCGCAAGACTGGGCGCCGCTGCGCCAGCGCTTTCTGCACGAAGAGATCGTGCCGCGCATTCCGCCGTCGGCGCTAGCGCTGGTGCAGCAGCACCAGGCGGCTGGCGATCTGGTGGTGATGACCACCGCCACCAACCGCTTCATCACCGAACTCACCGCCGCGCACATCGGTATCGCGCACCTGATTGCCACAGAACCGGTGGTCGCCAATGGCGTATTCACCGGCCGCACCACCGGCATGCTCAATATGCGCGAGGGCAAGGTCACCCGGCTGCATGCCTGGCTGCAAGCCCGGGCGCAGGCGCTGGACCAGTTCAACAGCAGCGCCTACAGTGACTCCATCAACGACCTGCCACTGCTGTCGGCGGTGCAACGGCCCGTGGCGGTGGACCCTGATGCCCGGCTGCGCCAAGAGGCTATGCAGCGCGGCTGGCAAATCCTCGAACTGGTGCGCTAGAAATCGCCTCATTATTCTGGTGGCCTACCCATGAGCCTCGTTAAATCCAAACAACGCGAGCCACGCGGGGCTTACTCACTATGGGCTGTATGACACGGTGGTTGCGAGGGACTGAAGCTGCTAGACCCTACCGCCGGCCCTAAATCTCGCCAGCCGCTGGGTGCGTGAGCAGTGCACTGAGTGGCAGAGTCAACGCAGCTGGACATCTGCCAGCAGGCTGATGTGCCCGTCATGCCGGGCTTTGACGTAGTAGCGCTCATCGGCAGTGATCAGCACCGCGTCCGGCGTGTGCAAAGCCACTGCGTGGTACAGGGTGTCAAACAAGTGATGCTGATGGCGCATGGCCAAATCCAGCGCTGTGGCGTAGATGGCCGGGTTGGCCAGGGTACGAAATCGGATGTCCAGCAAATCAAACAGGTCTTTGTGGGCCTCATCCGGCTTGAGCCGGGCCAGGACGGCCGCCACTTCGGCGACAAAGTGGTCTGGCTGCACCATCAGTAGCAAACCCAGCACCGATTGCTCCAGGACTTGCAATGCCTTTTCTGTGTGTTGCTCATCAGGGTTGCCGGGCAAAAACCATTTGACGGCCACACTGGCATCCAGCACAACGATCACGGGCGACCTGCTTCACGCGCGGCGCGAAACTGCTCATCAGTGATGTGGGGTGCATGTTGCCGGCGCTGCAGGATGCGCTCATAGGCGTCCTTGCTGCGTTGCTGGCTCTGGGCGCGCTCAACGGCTTCGCGCATCAAATCGGCAATGACCGCGCTTTTATTCATCCCTTTGAAGGTGGTGTTGAAAGCATTTTTGATGTCCTCAGGGACGCTGAAATTGACGGTGGCCATGGCGATTTTCGAGTTGTTGAAATATTCAACAACATTTTCGGATGGGTACTTTGGTGTGTCAATGGATTAGCCTGAGATTAGGGTTGGCTCGCTTGGCCAAAGCGCGTGCGGTTGACAAAGTAGGCTTCGCAGCTAGGGGCAAAAACCCACGCCATCGTTGGTCTCATTTGCTTGCATTTCATATCTGCTGCTTTGATGCGAATTTTGATACAAAATTGCATCAAAATTTATTCGGAATGAAACGTGAGAACCACTGTCACGATTGACGACGCCCTGTACGAGAAAGCCTTGGAGCTTGCTGACCCCCAGATGGACAGGGCCGACATTTTTCGGGAAGCCATGAAAACCTTTGTGCGCGTGCAGGCGGCCAAGCGATTAGCGGCGCTGGGCGGTGCTGTGCCTGAGATGCAAGACATTCCGCGGCGGGGCACACCGGCGGCCTTGCCGTGACGGTGTTGGTGGACACCTCGGTGTGGGTCGATCATTTCCGCCGCCACAATGCCGTGCTGGCTGAGCTGCTCGCGCTTGATCAGGTGTTGACGCATCCCCTGGTGGTGGGTGAACTGGCTTGCGGCACACCCCCGGAGCCGCGTCTGCGTGCCCTGAGCGACATGGCGCTGCTGCTGCCCTCAGATCAGGCCGCACCCGATGAGGTGAGAGATTTCATCGAAAGAGAAGCACTATTTGGCCTGGGCTGCGGCCTGATTGACTTGACGCTGTTGGCCTCAACGCTGTTGACGCCAAGTGCCCAACTCTGGACGCTGGACAAGCGCCTCGCTTCCCTGGCCGCGCGTTTTGGCGTTGGCTTTGCTCCGACTGGCTCTTGAACGCAAGCCAATGTCCTCCCGCCAGCGGCTGTCAACTCGTGCCCCCTGCCCCTGCGGCAGCGGCCAGACCTACGAGGATTGCTGCGGACTCTGGCACACCGGCTTATCGCAGGGCCGGCATGCGCCAACGCCCGAAGCCTTGATGCGGTCGCGCTACAGCGCCTACGCGCTGGGCCTGCCCGACTACCTGCTGGCCACCTGGCACTCGGCCACGGCGCCGGGCGAGCTGGAGTTGCCCCTGGTCAAATGGTTGGGCTTGGAGGTACGCCATGCGCAGGCCTCTGCCGATGCTGGGGTGGTGGAATTTGTCGCGCGTTGCCGCGACAGCGGCCGCGCTCAGCGCATGCACGAGACCAGCCGCTTTGTGCGCGAGCAGGGCCGCTGGTACTACGTTGACGGCATCGTCGATGATCAGACATGAAATCGCCCTCTAAGCCCCGTCATTAATGGATAGTTTGCTACATATTTAGAAGCAAAACCTGATGAGGTGAAGGTTTGGCTGCCACCCGTGCCAACCTGGGATCGGCGTTTTGGAAATCGGTCAGAATGGCGCAAGACTGCCCGAGCAACCCATAACGGAGACCCACCATGCGCCTGTTTGCCGCGTCCATCGGTACTGAAACCAACACTTTTGCGCCGATTCCCACGGCACTGGAGAGCTTTCATGAGGCGTTTTACGCGCCGCCCGGCCAACACCCCGAGGACGCCAAGTTGTGCACCGCGCCACTTTGGGTGGCGCGACGTCGCGCCCGGGCCGAGGGTTGGACCCTGATCGAAGGTTCCTGTTCCTGGGCCGAGCCGGCCGGCCTGGTATCGCGCCAAGCCTTTGAGCAGCTGCGTGACGAGGTGCTGGGCCAGTTGCGCGCCGCCCTGCCGCTGGACGGCGTGGTGCTGGGCTTGCACGGCGCCATGGTCGCCGACGGCTATGACGATTGCGAAGGCGATCTGCTGGAGCATGTGCGTGCCATCGTCGGGCCGAACGTGCCCATCGGTGTCGAATTGGACCCCCATTGCCACCTGACCCGCAAACGTGTGCGCAATGCCACCCTGATCATCTGCTTCAAGGAATTTCCCCACACCGATTTTGTGGCGCGTGGCGAGGAAGTGGTCGAACTCACCCTGCGCGCGGCCCGCGGCGAGATCAAGCCGGTGATGTCCGTGTGTGACTGCCGCATGATCGGCAGCTTCCCGACCACCATCCAGCCGATGCGGGCCTTTGTGGACAAATTCAGCGCGCTCGAAGGCAAGGACGGCGTGCTGTCGGTGTCGGCGGCGCATTGTTTTCCCTATGCCGACGTGCCTGAGATGGGGGCCCGTATTCTGGTCATCACCGATGATCGCCGGGCCGACGGCGACCGGCTGGCCCAGTCGCTGGCCGAAGAGTTTTTTGCCATGCGCGGCAAGACCCTGCCGGCCTACCATACCCCCGACGAAGTCATCGACCTCGCGCTGGCCGGCAGCGGACCGGTGGTGATTGCTGATCCCTCCGACAACCCGGGTGGCGGCGCGCCTGGCGACTCCACCGTGATCCTGCGCCGACTGATCGAGCGTGGCGTCAAAGGGGCTGCACTGGGGCCGGTGTGGGATCCGATGGCAGTACGGCTGTGTTTCATGGCGGGTGTGGGCGGCCAGTTGCGCCTGCGCTTTGGCGGCAAGACCGCCCCCACCTCGGGCCAGCCGATCGACGCGCTGGTGACGGTCAAATCGCTGGTGCGCGAGGCCTACCAGACCTTTGTGGACGCCGCCATGCCCCTGGGCGACAGCGCCGCCATCGAGTTTGACGGCATCGAGGTCGTGCTGATCACCAAGCGCAACCAGGCCATGGGCGCTGACCTGTTCACCGGCATGGGCGTCACGCTGGCCGACAAGCGGCTGGTGGTGGTCAAGTCCACCAACCATTTCCACGCGGCGTTCGCGCCACTGGCCAGCCGGGTGCTTTACTGCGACTCGGGTGGCCCGATCCCGCGCGACCACCGCCAGGTGCCCTACACCCGGGTCCAGCGACCGATCTGGCCGCTGGACGAAGACGTGCGGCCGGTGTTGCTGGAATGCTGAGATTCACCATCACTTTTTGTTTCACCAGGAGAAACCATGACCCCCTATGACCGCTTGAAGCAACTCGGCCTGGAACTGCTCACCCCGGCTGTGCCGGTGGCCAACTACGTGCCCTTTGTCTTTGCCAACGGCTTTCTTTACCTGTCGGGTCAGGGCCCGCGCAAAGCCGATGGCTCGCAGCACACCGGCAAGGTCGGTGCCGACGTGACGGTGGAGCAGGCCTATTTGCATGCGCAACTGACGGGCCTGAACCTGTTGTCGGTGGCGCATATGGCGCTGGGCGACCTGGGCCGGGTGCGTCGTGTGGTCAAGGTGCTGGGCATGGTGAACGGGATCCCCACCTTTGGCGACCACCCCAAGGTCATCAACGGCTGCTCCGACCTGTTCGTCAATGTCTTTGGCGACGCCGGCAAACACGCCCGCTCTGCCGTGGGCATGGGCTCGTTGCCGGGCAATATCTCGGTCGAAATCGAGGTCATTTTGCAGGTGGACGGCTAGCCACGCTGGGGCAGATGAGCGATGGATAACACCATGGTCCATGCGATTGCACAGGAGGCGAAACGCGACATTCGGCGCGAGCTTGGTCTGCGGCCCATCATTAATGCCTCCGGCACGATGACCGTGCTCGGCGCCTCGATCATGGTGCCCGAGGCCATCGCGGCGATGACCGCCATCGCCAGCGAATTTGTCGAGATGCAGCAGCTGCACCAACTGGCCTCCGAGGCTGTGGCTCAGGCCACCGGGGGCGAGGCTGGGTTCATCACCGCCAGTTGCGCCAGCGCCATCACCCTGGCAGTGGCTGCCACGCTCACGGGCGAGCGGCTGCTGGCCATCGAGCGCCTGCCCGACACCACCGGCCTGAAGCACGAGGTGCTGGTGCAAACCGGCCACATGGTCGGCTACGGTGCCTCACTGGAACAGACCATTGCCATGACCGGCGCACGTGTGGTGCCGATCGGCACCGTCAGCATGGCGCGCGACTACCAACTTGACGAGGCCATCACCGACCGCACCGCCTGCGCCGTGTTTGTCGTCTCGCACATGACGGTGCAATACGCCATGTTGAGCCTGGAGCAGGTCTGCCGCATCTGCCATGCCAAGGGCGTGCCGGTGATTGTGGATGCCGCCTCGGAGTACGACCTGCGCGGCTTTTTGGCCCGGGGCGCCGATCTGGTGGTCTACAGCGGCCACAAGTTTTTGGGCGGCCCGACCAGTGGCATCGTGGCGGGCAGCAGAGGGCTGGTCAACGCCGCCGCCTTGCAAAACCGTGGCATCGGCCGGGGCATGAAGGTCGGCAAGGAAAGCATTGCCGGCGTCATCGCCGCCCTTCAGGTCTGGGCGCGACGCGACCACGAGGGCATCCGGAACCGTGAACGGCAGGCGCTGGCGCTCTGGATGCAGGTCCTGGCGCCCAGCGCCGAGTTGCAGTGCCGCATCGTGCCCGACCCAACGGGCAATCCGTTGGACCGCCTGCGCGTCAGTGTGCCGCCAGGCCGACGCTGGACGGCCCGCCGGCTGGCCGATGCGCTGGCCGCAGCCAACCCGCCGGTGATGGTGCGCGACTACCAGACCGACCTGGGCTACTTCGACCTCGACCCCTGCAACCTGCACCCTGGCGAGGCGGAAAAAGTAGCCCAACAATTGGTCGCTGTCTTGGGGCTGTGATGCTGCGATGCAAGATTGTTTGCCGCTTTTGAATGTGCTTAAATGAATTCGGGCTTAACAACACGGTCTCACGGGCAGCTGTCAACGGGTAGCTTGCACCCCCCGGCCGATCAACAGGAGAACTCTTTATGACCAGCTCACGGCGTTCCATTTTGAAAGCGGGCGCGGCAGCCGCCGCCTTGACCGGCATCGGTGCACCCCACGTGGCACGTGCCCAGCAAAAGCCGCCACGGCAAGTGCGCATGGTGCCGCACGGTGACCTGAATGTGTTGGATCCGATCTGGACCACGCAAAACATGGCCGCCTACCACGGCGCCATGATGTACGACACGCTGTTCGGCATCGACGCCAACTTCAACCCGCAGCCGCAGATGGTTGGCAAAACCGACATCTCGGCAGACCGCAAGACCTACACCTTTGAGCTGCGCCCTGGCCTGAAGTGGCACGATGGCACCGATGTCACCGCCCGCGACTGCGTGGCCTCCATCCGGCGCTGGCAGGCCAAGGACGGCGCTGGCCAGCACCTGTTCGAGCGTGTGGCCGACACCCCGGTGGTGGACGCCAAGACCTTCCGCATCGTGCTCAAGGAGCCCTATGGTCTGTTGATCGATGCACTGGCCAAGACCAGCACCCCGCTGTGCGTGATGATGAAGGCCGAGATCGCCGCCACCGACCCCAACACCCAGATCACCAAGCACATTGGTTCTGGCCCGTTCAAATTCATCGAATCAGAGTACCGACCCGGCAGCCGCGTGGTGTACGAGCGCAATCCCGACTACGTGCCGCGCAGCGAGCCAGCCTCGGGCATTGCCGGCGGCAAGCGGGTACTGCTCGACAAGGTCATTTGGGACATCATCCCCGACGCGCAAACCGCGGCCTCAGCCCTCATGGCAGGCGAGGTCGATTTCTTCGAATTGCCGCCGATCGACATTCTGCCCACCCTCACAGCCACGCCCGGCATCAAGACCGAGGTGTTCAGCAAACTCGGCAATGTGGGTCAGGTGCGGCTTAACCACCTGCACCCGCCGTTCAACAACCTGGCGGCACGCAAGGCAGCGCAATTGGCCATCAGTCAGGAAGACATTCAGCGCGCCGCCATTGGCAATCCCCAGTATTACCAGACCTGTGGCTCGCACTTTGCCTGCGGCTCAGCCATGGGCGTCGAAGACGGCTCGGAGGCGCTGATGCTCAAGGCGCCAATGGCCGAGCGCCAGGCCAAGGCGCGTGAGTTGCTCAAGCAGTCGGGCTACGACGGCAAGCCGATCGTGCTGCTGCACGCCACCAACATCCACATCATGAACCAGACCATGCTGGTGGTGGCACAAAACCTGCGCCAGGTTGGCTTTAACGTGCAACTGGCGTCCACCGACTGGGGTGCCGTGGTGACCCGCCGCTCCAACCAGAACCCGCCCGAGCAGGGCGGCTGGAACGTGTTCTACACCTACAGCGGCGGCAATGCCACCTCCAGCCCGATCAGCCTGTTTGCGCATGCCGCCATCGGCAAAAAAGCCTGGTTTGGCTGGCCCGAGAACGCCGACATCGAAAAAATGCGGACCGAATGGGCCTACGCAACCAACCTGGATGCGCGCAAAGGGGTGGCTCGGCGGCTGAACAAGACCATGATGGACTATGTGCACGATGTGAAAACCGGGCAGTGGGTGCAGCCTGCGGCCTACCGGGGCGACCGCCTGCGTGGCCTCATTCAGGTGCCCGAGGTGATTCCATGGTGGAACGTGGAGCGTTACGCCTGAGCTTAGGCTTTTCCCAAAGCCGTCACCGCCAGCATGGGGTGACGGCGTCGCCGGATGCTGTCCTACATTCTCCGCCGCCTGCTTGGTGTGATCCCCGTCATGGTGGTGGTGGGGGTGTTCGTGTTTTCCCTGTTGCACCTGGCCCCGGGGGACCCGGCCGCAATCATCGCAGGTGACAACGCCACCGAGGCCAATATCGCCCGCATTCGCGCCAGTCTGGGGCTGGATCGGCCGCTGCTGGAGCAGTTTGGTAAATGGGCCTGGGCCACCGTGCACGGTGACTTGGGCGTCTCGATGTTTTCCAATGTCCCAGTCACCGAGCTGGTCCAACAGCGCATGGGCCCCACGTTTTCCTTGGCCTTCACCACCATGGCCGTGGCGGTGGTGTTGGCCGTCACCCTGGGTGTGCTGGCAGCATGGAAGGCCGGCTCCCTGCTCGATCGCGCGGTGATGGGCCTGGCAGTGACCGGTTTTTCGGTACCCGTCTTCGTCGTGGGCTACATCATGGTTTATTTCATCGCCTTGAAGTGGCGCTGGTTACCGGTGCAGGGCTACACCCCGATGTCAGAGGGGCTGTGGCCTTGGTTGCGGCACTTGATCCTGCCCTCCTTCGCTCTGGGGCTAGCCTATGTGGCGCTGATTGCGCGCATCACCCGCGCCAGCATGCTCGAAGTGCTGGCGGAAGACTACATCCGCACCGCCAGCGCCAAGGGCGTGGCCACCCTGCCCATGCTGTTGCGCCATGCGCTCAAAAATGCGGCCGTGCCCATCATCACCGTGGTCGGCATTGGCGTGGCGCTGCTGATTTCTGGCGTGGTGATCACCGAGAGCGTGTTCAATATTCCGGGCATTGGCCGCTTGGTGGTGGATGCGATCTCACGGCGTGATTACCCCATCATCCAGGGGGTCATGATCATTTTTGCGGCCATTTACGTGCTCATCAATCTGGTCATCGACATCAGCTACAGCTTCATCGATCCGCGGATCCGCTACAGCTGATGAGCACAAACCCCATGAGCGACCGCGGCAAGATTGGCGACTTCATTCGGCGCAACCCGACCATCGTGGTCGGGGCGACGCTGCTGGTGCTGATCACGCTGGCGGCCCTGCTCGCGCCGTACATTGCCCGCGACCCGATCGCCTTCGAGCCGATCAACCGCTTGCGCGGCCCCTCGGCCGACTTCTGGCTGGGCACCGACAGCCTGGGGCGCGATGTGTATGCCCGCATGATCTACGGCGCGCGCATCTCCTTGCTGGTTGGCCTGCTGGTGGCGCTGATTTCGATCATCAGTGGCGCTGTCATCGGGCTGCTGGCCGGCTACTTTTCCAAAGTTGATGCGGTGGTGATGCGCCTGATGGATGGCATCATGGCCATTCCGTCCATCCTGCTGGCCATTGCGCTGGTGGCGCTGCTGGGATCGAGCGTCAAGGTGGTGATCATCGCCATTGCCATCCCCGAGATTCCACGCGTCACGCGATTGGTCCGGGCCGTGGTGTTGTCGGTGCGCGATTTGCCCTTTGTCGAGGCCGCCCGCTCCAATGGCACGCGCGTGACCAAGCTGTTGCGCCGGCACATCCTGCCCAGCACGGTGGCGCCGCTGATCGTGCAGGCCACCTACATCTGTGCGTCCGCCATCCTGACCGAGGCGGGCCTGAGCTTTCTGGGCGCCGGCACACCGCCCGAGTTCCCCACCTGGGGCAACATGATTGCATCGAGCCGGCTTTATTTGCAGATCGCGCCGTGGACTATTTTTGCGCCCGGCATCTGTCTGGCGCTGGTGGTGCTGGCGGTCAATCTGCTTGGCGACGGCTTGCGTGATCGCCTGGACCCTCGAATTTCACGGCGGATGTGATGGCCCCCATTCTCGAAGTCGACAATCTGCACACCCATTTCCGCACGCGCGATGGCGTGGTGCGGGCGATTGAGGGCCTGTCTCTCACGGTTCATGCGGGCGAGGTGCTGGGCATTGTGGGAGAAAGCGGCTGTGGCAAGTCTGTCACCGCTTTGTCGGTGATGCGACTCATCCCGTCCAGCGCCGGCGGCATTGTGCAGGGCCAGGTGCGCTTTGAGGGCAAAGACCTGGCCAGCCTGAATGACGCCCAGATGCGCAAGATTCGCGGCAACCAGATTGCGATGGTGTTTCAGGAGCCCATGACCTCGCTCAACCCGGTACACACGGTGGGTGCGCAGATTGCCGAAGCCGTTCGCATTCACCAAGGCTTGCCGGCACCGGCGGCCATGGCGCGCGCGGCAGAAATGCTGAACCTGGTGCGCATCCCGGATGCGGCCAGGCGCCTTCAGGACTACCCGCACCAGTTCTCCGGCGGCATGCGCCAACGCGTGATGATCGCCATGGCCCTGTCCTGCAACCCCAAGCTGCTCATTGCCGACGAGCCGACCACTGCCTTGGACGTGACGATCCAGGCGCAGATTCTCAAGCTGATGATGGAGCTCAACGGCCGGGTCGGGGCCGCCATCATGCTCATCACCCATGACCTGGGCGTCATCGCGGAAACGGCGCACCGGGTGGTGGTGATGTACGCGGGGCGCAAGGTGGAGGAAGCCACGGTCCAAGACCTGTTCGATCACCCGGTGCACCCCTACACGCGGGGCCTGATGGCCTCGATCCCGCGTGGGCGGCAGGGGGTGCGCACGCGACGTCTGAGTGAAATTCCGGGCATCGTGCCCTCGCTCAAAGAAACCGTCCCGGGCCAGCCCGCCTTCGCTGGCTGCGCGTTTGCCCCGCGCTGTGGCTTTGCCACGGCACGCTGCCATGAACAGGCGCCGCCACTGCGCGATTTCAACGCCCCACACGGCGTCGATGCGGGACAAGCCAAGCCCATGCCGGGCGCTCACCTGGCGGCCTGCTGGGAGATGGACAGCGTGGCCCGATCACCCCAGGGAGCTGGCCATGGCTGAAGTCCTGCGCATCGAGAACCTGAAAAAACTTTTCCCGGTGCGCCGGGGCGTGCTGCAGCGCGTGGCCGGTCACGTTCGGGCGGTCGATGGCGTGTCCTTCAGCATTGCCGCGGGCGAGACACTGTGCCTGGTCGGTGAGTCCGGTTGCGGCAAGTCCACTGTTGGCAAAACCATTTTGCGGCTGCAGGAGCCCTCCGGCGGCCAGATCTGGCTGGGCGGGACCGACGTCACCCGGCTGGATGAAGAGCAGATGCGTGTGCACCGGCGCCAGGTGCAAATGGTGTTTCAAGACCCCTACTCATCCCTGAATCCGCGCATGAGGGCGGGCGAGATCATTGCCGAGCCGCTGGAGAATTTTGGTATT
>Ga0214921_10009654_pt1 | contig 12150 bp, 13 predicted proteins | sample LL1505_MetaG_FD_177992 | JGI IMG/M metagenome (GOLD analysis project Ga0214921, IMG submission 177992) | Freshwater microbial communities from Lake Lanier, Atlanta, Georgia, United States - LL-1505 | ecosystem: Environmental > Aquatic > Freshwater > Lake | place: USA: Georgia | collected... | reverse complement strand
CGCCCCCCCCCCCAAGAGCCACCGTTCAAAACAGCCCGTCGATCCGGCCCTCAGCATCCAGGCCAATGGTCTCGGCAGCCGGGACACGCGGCAGGCCAGGCATGGTCATCACCTCGCCGCAGATCGCCACCATGAAGCCCGCCCCGGCGGAGAGCCGGACATCGCGCACGGGTAGTGTGTGGCCGCTGGGCGCGCCGAGTGCCGTGGGGTCGGCCGAGAAACTGTATTGCGTCTTGGCGATGCAGACTGGCAGGGCGCCGAAGCCCTGGGCCTCGAAGCGCTTGAGTTTTTCGGCGGCTGTGGGGGCCAGATCGATGCCGGAGGCGCGGTAAATTTCGCGGGCGATGGTGGTGATTTTCTCGGCCAGGGGTTGTTCGGCCGGGTAGAGCGGGGTGCAGCGTGCCTCGCCGCTGGCGATGCGGGCCATGACCGCGCGGGCCAGATCCTGCGCGCCGGCGGCGCCATCGGCCCAATGGCGGCAGAGGATGGCCTCGGTGCCCATGGCGGCCATGGCGTCGATCACTGCCTGCTGTTCGGCGGGGGTATCGGCGGTGAAATGGTTGAGTGCCACGACCGGTGTGATGCCGAATTTGCGGATATTCTCGACATGGCGGGCGAGGTTGACCACGCCGCGGCGCACCGCCGCCACATCCTCCTTGCCGAGGGCGGATTTGGCCACGCCGCCATGCATTTTCAGCGCCCTAACGGTGGCGACGATGACCACCGCATCGGGGGCGAGGCCGGCGATGCGGCATTTGATGTCGATGAATTTCTCGGCGCCGAGATCGGCGCCGAAGCCGGCCTCGGTGACCACCACATCGCTCAGATGCAGGCCGAGCTTGGTGGCCATGACGGAGTTGCAGCCATGGGCGATATTGGCGAAGGGCCCGCCATGCACCAGGGCCGGGGAGCCGGCGAGGGTTTGCACCAGATTGGGCGAGAGGGCATCGCGCAGCAGGGCCGCCATGGCGCCCTCGGCCTTGAGGTCCTGGGCGGTGACGGCGGCGCCATCGCGGGTGTAGCCGACGATGATGCGGCCGAGACGGGTTTGGAGGTCCGCAAGGTCATCGGCCAGGCAGAGAATGGCCATGACCTCGGAGGCGACGGTGATGTCAAAGCCATCCTCGCGCGGGAAACCGTTGCGCACGCCGCCCAGGCTTTGGGTGATCTGGCGCAGGGCGCGGTCATTCATGTCGAGTGCGCGGCGGAAGGCGATGCGGCGGGCATCGAGCCCGAGCGCATTGCCCCAGTAGATGTGGTTGTCCAGCATCGCCGCCAGCAGATTATGGGCGGAGGTGATGGCGTGGAAATCGCCGGTGAAATGGAGGTTGATATCCTCCATCGGCACCACCTGGGCATGGCCGCCGCCGGCCGCACCGCCCTTCACGCCAAAGCAGGGGCCGAGGGAGGGTTCGCGCAGGCAGATCATGGCGCGGTGGCCCAAGCTGTTCAGCGCGTCGCCGAGGCCCACGGTGGTGGTGGTTTTGCCTTCGCCGGCCGGGGTGGGGCTGATGCCGGTGACCAGGACGAGCTTGCCGGGGGGGCGCTTGGCGCGGGTTTCGGCGACGAAATCGAGGGCGATTTTGGCCTTGTACTTGCCGTAGGGCTCCAGCGCCTCGTCGGGGATGCCGGCGCGGGTTGCGATGGTGGCGATGGGGGCCAGCTTGGCTTGCCGGGCGATGTCGAGATCTATGGACATGGGTTTCCTCCGCTTGCAGCAACATCTGCGCGAAAGGCGGCGAGGCGTCCACCGGGCGGCGCGACAAAATTGCCGCTGGACTACCGCATTCTTATCGCTAGTTTAGGTTCGCCGGGCGTAACAAGGCGTATCCCGCGCAAAAGGGGCTAGATTTCGCATTATGGACGGTCTCAGCAAGGTTCCCGAGGAGGCGGCGGGGCATGGCGCCGATGCAGCGCCGATTTCACGCATTATCCAGGAGGTGCTCGCCCGCTTCCCGGGTGAGCGGATCAGCCTGGCCGATATGTCCGAGGTGTTTGGCGACCGTGCCTTTGGGCTGCTTATTCTGCTGCTCTGCCTTCCTTCGCTGATCCCTGGTATGGCGAGCGTCTTTGGCACGCCCATGCTGGTGCTGGGGGTGCAGATGGGCATGGGGCGGCGCACGCCCAAGCTGCCTGGCTTTATCGCCCGGCAGACCATCAAGCGGTCCGACCTGATGAAGCTGGGTGGGGCGGATTCGAAATGGCTCAAGCGCATCGAGGTCTATGTGAAGCCACGGCCGGGGTTTTTCACCGGCCCGACCGGCGACAGGCTGGTGGGCTGGCTGACGGTCTATACCGCGCTGATGCTCATCCTGCCCGGGCCTGGTACCAATGGCCCGCCGGCCTTTGGCAATATTATCATGGCGTTGGGCGTGGTGGAAAGCGACAACCGGGTGATCGGGCTGGGTGCGCTGGCCACGCTGCTGGGCTGCCTCTTTGCCACGGCGGTGATTGTGGTGCTGGGCTGGGTGGCGTTCACGGCCATGGGCTACGTGCTGTAGCCACCCGCTGGCGCTGTGCCGCGACTGTGGTACGGTTGTCCCATGCGACGGTGACCCGGAAGGGTTGAAACGGGAACGCGTGGATGGGGGAAACCCCGGTGCCGCGGCTGCCCCCGCAACTGTAGGCGGAGATCTCGCCCCTGATGCCATTGGTGCCACCGGCACTGAGAAGGCGGGGCGAGCGGGGCTATCCCCACTCCGCGAGCCAGGAGACCGGCCTTCGCAGAGTTGTCTCGCGCGTATCGGGCGGGGTGCACCGATGCCACGAAACACGTGCGGGGAAGCCTGCGCGCATTTCGTTTGCGGGTTCGACGAGCACTGCCCCGCCGGTCATCCGGGCGGCGGGGAAACCCTTGCTCGGAGTTCAGCTGATGCGATTTCTTTTGCTTGTTTTGACTGCGCTGTCCGCGCCGGTTTGGGCGCAGCAGGCCATCCCCGATACAATCGTCACCGGCACCCGCATTCCGGTGGCCGTGGAGCGCGTGCCGGCCGCCACCAGCATTATCACCCGCGCTGATATTAAGGATTTCGGCTATCGGACGCTGGCTGATGCGCTGGCGACCGTGCCGGGCGTGCGGGTGGTGCCGCAGGGTGGGCCGGGGGCGCTGACCAGCGGCTTTTTTCGCGGCACCAATTCGCGCCATGTGCAGGTGCTGATCGATGGCGTTGCCGCCAATGACCCGTCTGACCCGAATAATGCCTTCAATTTCGGCTCGCTGATGCTGGCGGGGGTGGAGCGGATTGAGGTGCTGCGCGGGCCGGCCAGCGCGCTTTATGGCAGCAGCGCGATTGGCGGTGTGGTCAATATCGTCACCCGCCGTGCGCCGGCGGATAAGCAGGCAGAGGTCTTTGGCAGTGTGGCCGGGGGCAACCAGAATACATTTCGCGCCGATGGCGGCGTGGCTGGCACGGTGGGGGATTTTGATTATTTGGCGATGGGGCAGAGCCTCTCCACCTCGGGCTATAATATTACTCCGCAGCGGCTGCAGCCGCACCGGCAGGAGACCGATGGCTATCGCGGCGTGGCAAGCTCCATGCGGCTGGGCTGGAACCCGCTGCCCAATACCCGCATTGAGGGCACGCTGCGGTTTCAGCAGAGCAATTTCGGCCTGGATGGTTTTCTCGCCGATGACCCGAATTATTCTGCCGAGGAGCGCCGCTGGTCTGGGCAGATCCGCGGCGAGACCAGGTTGTTCGATGTCTGGACCACGGGGTTGCGGGTGGGCGTGAGCAATGACCGCCGGCGCTACGCCAACCAGCCGGATAGTTTTTCGCCCGCCACGGCTTATGATTTGTATCGCGGCAACCGCAATGTGGTGGATTGGGGCAATCAGTTGCGGCTGCCTGATCTGGGCGGCTGGGGCGGGGATGGCGCGCTGGGCTTTGGCTATAATTACATGCATGAGACCAGCAATTCGGCCTCAGGCAGCGCGCCTTACCGCAGCAGCGTCAATGCCAGCCAGGATAGCAATGCGGGGTTTGTGAACCTGCAATACCGGGTGTTGCAGCGGCTTGACCTCTCGGCCGGTGGGCGGGTGGATGGCACGGCGGGCTTCGGCAGCGCGCCCACCTATCGGGTGGGGGCGGTGTATGATCTGCCGGAATATCGCGCCCGGCTGCGCACCGCGCTGGGCACTGGCTTTGCCGCGCCCAGCCTGTTTCAGCGCTATGGCGTCACCGGCTTTGGTTTCCGCGGCAACCCCAATCTGTTGCCTGAGCGCAGTTCGAGTTGGGAGGTGGGGGGTGATCTTGACCTGCCGGCTTTCGACAATCCGCGCTTTCTCACCGCCACGGCGACGTATTTCCAGTCCTGGTTTCGCAATCTGATCAATGCCAATGGCAGCTTCACCAGCTATGTGAATGTGGCGCGGGCGAATATTCAGGGCACTGAGTTGGGCCTGACTGCAAGGATCAGCCCCTATGTCGAGCTGCGCGGCGCCTATACTTGGACGCTGGCGCTGGACAGCGCGACCAATAGCCGCCTGCTGCGCCGACCGGAGAATGTTTGGTCGCTGAGCGGGCGGATCACGCCGATCCCGCGCCTGGTGATTGCGCCGGAAATTCTCTTCGTGGGGCGCAGCCCGGATTATGTGTATGACAATCTCGGCCAGGCCAGCCAGGCGACCCAGGTGAAGGGCGGCACCACCGCCAATCTGGTGGTGAGCTATCAGGTTCAGGAGCGGATCTCGGTCTTCATGGAGGGCCGCAACCTGGGCAATGTTCGGTATGAGCCGGCCAGCGGCTATGTCATCCCGGGCCGGACATTGCTGTTTGGCACGCGCTTCACCCTGTAACGCCGTCAAAGGCCAGGGCTTGCGGTGGGCTTGTCCACAGTTTTGTCGCACTGGGATGAATCCACCGCTTGTGTTCGGAACACCCTCTCGCCTACCGTATATGGTGTTAGGCATGGCAAGGGGGGACTGGATATGGATTGGACAGTGGAGGCCATCGACCGTCTGCGCGCTCTCTGGGCGGAGGGGCACAGCACGGCCGAGATCGGGCGGCGGATGGGCGTTTCCAAAAATGCGGTGGTGGGCAAGGCGCATCGCCTGAACCTGCCGGCGCGGCCCAGCCCGATCCGCCGCGATGTGGTGGCAGCGGCCAAGCCTGCCCCTGCCCGCCGGCATACCCTGCCGCCGCTGCGCGCCGCCCTGCGCGAACCGCTGCCGCAGATCGCCGCCGCACCGCTGCGCCAGCCCGCACAGGTCATGACCGCGGCGCCGCCTGCCGCCGTGCCAGTGGCGCGGCCTGTGGCGGCCGCGCCCCGCCCCTTCCCCCGCGTTGGCGGCAAGAGCTGCTGCTGGCCGATTGGTGAGCCTGGCACCTCCAGCTTCACCTTCTGCACGGCCGAGGCGATGGTGGCGAAGCCCTATTGCCCGGAACACGCGGCCATTGCCTATGTGAAGGTGCGCGACAGGCGTGAGGACGCCGCCTGATGCAAGCCTTGCCAGACCGGGGCTATGGTTATGCCCCGGGTGTGTTCCAGTATTCCTGCGGCGTGGTGGCCCTGCCGGGCTTTCGGTTGGAGCGTGCCCGCTTCCGGGTGCCGGTGCCGCTGGCCCAAGGGTTTGCGCGGATTAAGGCGCATCTTGAAGGGCTGGGCCTGCCGCTGACGGCGTTTTGCGCCTGCGAATTGCGCAGCCCGGCGCCGTTCACCGAGGCTGGTTTTGCCGCCTTCAACAAGATTTATGCCGGCACTTTGCAGGCTTGGGGGGTGTTTCTGGGCGAGACCAATCCGGTGGCGCGCAGCAATGTCTGTCCCGAAGTGGCGCCGCCGGGTGAGCCTGGGTTTTTTGCCTTCACCTATGCCCGGCCGGATGCCGGGGCTGGGGCCAGCTTTGTTGTTGCCGGCAATGGCGAGGCGCGTGAGGGTGGGGCCACCTATGAGGAAAGCATCGTGGCGCGGGGGGATACCTCGCCGGCCGGGCTTTCGCTGAAATGCGCCCATGTGATGGGGGAGATGGAGCGCCGGATGGGCGTGCTGGGCGTGAATTATGCGCAGGCGACGGCGGTGAATCTTTATACCGTGTTTGATCCGCATCCGATTTTGGCGGCTGAGGTGCTGGGGCGCGGGGCGCCGGCGCTGGGCGTTGAATGGCATTATTGCCGGCCGCCGATTGTTGGGCTGGATTGGGAAATGGATTGCCGGGGGATACCGGTGGAGCTGGTGATCTAACAGGGTGCTGAAAAACCCTTGATGGCAGGGGAAAAAAGCGAAAGGGCTTTGCCCTTTCGCGCTCTCCCACCAGGGTCGACACGTATGTCGACGATTTTCCTGGTCCTTTGAATGGTTTTTCATATCAATAAATTGATCGAAGGTGGAGGAAACTCAGTTTCCTCCTGGGGTGCTCGAGGGGCAAAGCCCCTCGAACTTGTTGTCCCTCACTGTTCGTTTCTCCACAGCCAGCTAAGGGCTTGGAGATGCGGCCCGCTGGCCGCTACCATCCCGGCGCATGAGCCGCCGCCACACTGAGATCACCCCGGATTTGATGCTGCGGGCTTATCGCGCCGGGCTGTTCCCCATGGCCGAGGCGCGGGGGTCTGCCCGGCTGTATTGGCTTGATCCGGAAATGCGCGGCGTGTTGCCGCTGGATGGGTTTCATCTGCCGCGCCGGCTGGCCCGCACCGTGCTGGGTGGTGGGTTTAGCGTGACATGCGACAGTGATTTCCGGGCGGCTATCGGCCTATGCGCCGCGCCTGCGCCGGGGCGGGAGGAGACCTGGATCAACACGGAGATCGAGGCGCTGTTCACCGCGCTGCATGAGATGGGGCACGCCCATTCCATCGAGGTCTGGCAGGGTGGCGCCATGGTGGGCGGGCTGTATGGCGTGACCCTGGGCGGGGTGTTTTTTGGCGAGAGCATGTTTTCCCGCGTGCGGGATGCCTCGAAGGTGGCGCTGGTGCATTTGGTGGCGCGGCTGCGGCTGATGGGGTTTTCGCTGCTCGATACCCAGTTCATCACTGGGCATCTGGCGCAGTTTGGCACGGTGGAGATCCCCCGCGCGGCGTATAAGGCGCGGCTGGCGCAGGCGGTGGATCAGGCGGTGGTGTGGGAGACCTCGCCCGCGCCGGAATTGCTCAATCAGGCGATACGCGGGCTGCGCGCTCCTGCTCCAGAAGACGCTTCTTGCGGGCCAGGCCCCAGCGATAGCCGGTGAGGCTGCCATCCTGCCCCACCACCCGGTGGCAGGGGACCGCGAGGGAGACATGGTTTTGCGCGCAGGCCCGGGCGACGGCGCGGGTGGCGCGGGGCATCTCCATGGCGGCGGCCAGGGCGGAATAGCTGCGGGTTTCGCCGAAGGGGATGCGTTGCAGGGCCTCCCACACCCGGCGCTGGAAGGCGGTGCCGCGCAGGTCGAGTGGCAGGGATAGGGCGGCTTTTGGCTCTTCGATATATCCGATGATGGCGCGCATGGTCTCCGCAAGGGTCTCGGGCGCTGCTTCCACCCGGGCGGCGGGGAAGCGGTGGCGGAGGTCGCCTTCGAGGGCGGCGAAATCCTCGGCGAAGCCGATGAAGCAGATGCCGGCCCCGATGGCGCCGACCAGCAGCGGGCCCATGGCGGATTGGGCGCGGGCGGTGAGGATGGTCTCGCCCTGGCCGCCGCGCCGGGCGGCGCCGGGGGTCATGCCGAGATGCCGGCCGGGGGTTTCATAGACCCGGCTTTCGCTGCCGAAGCCGGCCTCGGCCACTGCATCGGCGACGCGCGTGCCCTCGGCCAGGGCGGCGGAGAGGCGGCGGCCGCGCACGCTTTCGGCATAGGAGCGCGGGGTGACGCCGGCGATCTCCTTGAACAGGCGCAGGAAATGGTGGCGGGCATAGCCGGCTTTTTTCGCCAGGGCCTCCAGCGAAGGGATGGTGTCCGCGGTTTCGATCATGCGCATGGCGGCTACCACGGCCGCGCGCTGCATGGCGGCGCGCTCGCCCTTGGGGTCGCAGCGTTTGCAGGCGCGGAAGCCGGCGGCTTCGGCGGCGGGGGCATCGGCGTAGAAGCGGGCATTGCGGCGCAGCGGTGGGCGGGAGGGGCAGCCGGGGCGGCAATACACGCCCTGGGTGGTGACGGCGTAGAGGAAATTTTGCGCCGGGCTGCGGGCGAGGATGGCCTGCCAGCGGATATCGTCGAGGGTGGGGGCGGACTGGTCCATGCGCGGATTATGGGCGGGGGGCGGGGGGCGGGCCATCCGGGGGTTGCGCTGGCTTACGCGTCGTCACCCAGGGCCTTGCGGCGGAGGTCGCGCAGCCGGGCCTCGCCGCCGCGCAGCCGGGGGTGGATGGCCAGGGCGGCCTCGATGCTGCGCAGCGCGCCGGTGGGGTCGCCGGCCTCCTCCTGCCATTGGGCGAGTTGCTGCAGGGCCTGCCAGTGGCGGGGTTCCAGCCGCAGCACCTGTTGCAGGTCGCGCGCGGCGGCCGGGGCGTCGCCGGTGGCGTGATGGGCGAGGGCGCGGCCGAACCAGGGCTCGGTGGCCGCGGGGGCGAGGGTGATGGCGGCGTCGAAATCCTCCAGCGCCTCGTCGGGCAGGTCGCTGGCCAGGTTGCGCTGGCCGCGGCTGAGCAGGAGGGCGATGGCGGGGGTGGCGCGGGCGGATAGGAGCTGGCGGATGCGCTGTTCGACGATATGCGCGCTGGGCTCGTCGGGGGCGGCGCGCAGGGCTTCGAAGGCGCGGTCGAGTTCAGACACCGCTGGCATGGGCTGGGCCAGGGCGGGTGTGGCCAGGAGGAGGAGGAGAAGCAGCAGCCGCATGGCGGCAGGATGGCGAGCTAGCCCCCTGCCGCGCAAGGCTTATCGCGCCAGCCGCAGCCCGGCGCGGGCGACGATGTCGCGGAATTTTGCCACCTCGGCGCGGATATAGGCTGCCGTGCTCTCGGGCGTGCTGCCGCCGGGGGTAGGGTCGAGGCCGGCGGTGATCAGGCGTTGGGCGGCCACCGGGTCGGCCAGCACGGCATTGATCTGGGTGTTGATGTGGCGGACCAGGCCCGGCTCCATGCCGCGGGGGCCCAGGATGACGTTCCAGGTGGAGATGTTGAAACCCTCCAGCCCCAGCTCCTGCATGGTGGGGATATCGGGGAAGAGGTGGTGACGGTGCGGCGTGGTGACGGCGAGGCCGCGGGAGATATTGTCGCGCAGGGCGGGGGCGGAGCTGGCTAGCACTTCGAGTGCGTAATCGATCTCGGATTTTGCCAGGGCTTCGAGCACGGCCGAGCCGCCGCGATAGGGGATGAATTCGGTGTTGAAGCCGCCGGCGAGGACGCGCATGAACTCGCCAGTCAAATGGCCGATGCCGCCAGCGCCGGAGGTGCCCCAGGAGAGTTTGCCGGGATTGGCGCGGGCATAGGCCCAGAGTTCTGGCGCGGTGCGGAAGGGCGAGGCATAGGGCACGGCCAGCACCATTGGCGCGTCGCCCAGCACGGCGATGGGGGAGAAATCCGCCACCGGGTCATAGGGCGTGGCGCTGGGCAGGGCGGCGGGGTTGGTTCCGTGGCTGGAGGCGCTGGCCAGCAGCCAGGTGTAGCCATCGGGGGCGCGGTTTTTCACCCATTCGCTGCCGATGGAGCCACCCGCGCCGGCGCGGTTTTCCACGATCACCCGGGCATTGGTGCCGAGGCGGGAAGAGACCCGCTCGGCGACGATGCGGGCGACGATATCGGTGCTGCCGCCGGCCAGGAAGGGCGAGATCAGGGTGATCGGCCGGTCCGGCCAGCCGGCGGGTTGCGCCGCCGCTGCCGCCGGGGCGAGGGCGAGCAGCGCGCGGCGCTTCATGCGGTGAGGCTTTCCATGGCTGCGGCCACGCCGCCGGGGCGGTGCGGGACACCATTGAGCTTGAGCGCCATTTCGACGCTGGCGAGGGTGCCGAGGATCATCGGCTCATTCAGGTCACCCAGATGGCCGATGCGGAAGACGCGGCCGGCCAGCTTGTTCAGCCCAGCGCCGAGCGAGACGTTGAAGCTGTTGCGGGCCGTGGCGCGCACCTTGTCGGCGTCATGGCCTTCGGGGACGAGGATGGCGGTGACGCTGTCGGAGGCGCGCTCGGCATTTTGGCAGAAGAGGGTGACGCCATCGCCATTGCCGGCCCAGTGGCGCACGGCGGCGCGAACGGCCTTGGCCAGGCGGGTGTGGCGGGCGAGGACACCCTCGAGGGTTTCTTCCTCGATGAGGCGGAGCGATTCCTCCAGGCCATAGAATAGGCTGGTGGGGACGGTGCCAATGAAACTCTTGTGGCGGCGGCCGCCCATCTCGGTCCAGTCGAAATAGTGTTTGGGGATGGTGGAGGTTTTGTGGGCCTCCAGCGCCTTGTTGGAGACGCCGGTGAAGCTCATGCCGGTGGGCAGCATCAGGCCCTTCTGGCTGCCGCCGACGACGCAATCGATGCCCCAGGCATCCATCTCGAAGGGCAGGCAGCCGAGGGAGGAGATGGTGTCGGAGAGGAAGAGGGCCGGGTGGTTGGTGGCGTCGAGCGCGGCGCGGACTTCGGGCAGCGGCAGCATGACGCCGGTGGCGGTTTCATTCTGCACGGCGCAGACGCCCTTGATGCGGTGGCCGGTATCGGCGGCCAGCGCGGCGCGCAGGGCGGCGAAATCAACGCCGCGGGTCCAATCGGCGGCGAGGGTTTCGATGTTCAGGCCGAGGGCGCGGCCCATCTTGCCCCAGGATTCGGAGAAATGCCCGGTCTCGATCACCAGCAGCGTGTCGCCGGCGGAAAAGAGGTTGGCCATGCTGGCCTCCCAGGCGCCATGGCCGGAGGCGGTGTAGAGGAAGAGGTGCTGCTCGGTCTTGAGCAGGCGCTTAAGGCCGGCGACGCATTTTTCATACATCGCGAAGAAGGCGGCATCATTGAAGTCGATGCTGGGCCGGGCGATGGCGTGCTGAATGCTGTCGGGGATGTTCGTCGGGCCGGGATTGGCGAAGAACATTCTTCCGCGCGGGGCGATGGCGTTCATGGTGTTTCCTTTATGGCGATGGGCGGTTGGGTGGGGCGGCGCTCAATCGCCGTAGGTGCTGATCTCGATAAGATTGCCGTCGGGGTCGCGGCAATAGACGCTGTTGATGGTGCCGAGTGCGCCGGCTTTTTCCACCGGGCCTTCGACGATGCTGATGCCGCAGGCGGTGAGGTGTTTGGCGATTTCCTCGGCGCTGACGGTGACGATGAAGCAGAGATCCTGGCTGCCGGGGGCGGTATTGGCGCCGGTGTGCCATTTGACGATGTCGTGGTTGTGCGGGCGCAGATTGATCTTCTGGCCGCCGAAGCGCAGCGCGGTGCGGTTATCGCGACCGAAGGTCTCGCGTTCCATGCCCAGCACGCGCTGGTACCAGGAGGCGGAGGTTTCGACATTGCTGCAATTGATGACGAGATGGTCGAGACGATCGACGGAAAAGCGCATGGCTCAATCTCCTTTGCGGCGCTTGGCCGTGACTTCGATTTCGATCTTCATCGCATCGGTCTGCAAGCCGGCATGGATGAGGGTGGAGGCGGGGCGGGCCTGGCCGAGATAGCGCTTGATGACTGGCCCGCAGGGCTCCCAATCGGCGCGGTTGGGCACGATGAACAGCACACGGACCACATCATCGAGGGTGGCATCGGCCTGGGCTAGGGCGGCGGCGATGTTTTCGAAGGTCTGGGCGGCCTGGCCGGCGACGTCATCGACGATGGCCATGGTGGCGTAATTATAGCCGGTGGTGCCGGAGACGTAGATCATGTCGCCATCGACGACGGCGCGGGAATAGCCGATTTCTTCTTCGAAGCGCGAGCCGGAGCTGATCAGACGGCGGGTCATGGGAAATGCTCCGAGAGGGTGAGAAGGCCCGATTTGGAGAGGGCGCCGGGGGCGTGGAACCAGGTGATCTGGATGATGAAGAGGTCGCGCTCCTCGCCATGGCGGGTGATACGCAGTTTTTGGCCGGGCTGAGGGATGCCGTCGAGTTCGACGGCATCCAGGGCTGGTTGGCCGGCTTCGCGGAGGGCAAGGTCGAAGGTGAAGCCGGTCATGTGCAGCGCTCGGCGCGGAAAAAGCGTTCTGTGCTGGCGGGGAATTTGGCGAGTTTATCGGCCGGCCGCACTGGGCGGGTGACCAATTCGCCGCCGCAATTGGGGCAGCGCATGGCCAGTTTCTGCTCTGCACAGTCACGGCACCAGGTGCATTCGAAGGAGCAGATCA
>Ga0214921_10009653_pt1 | contig 12150 bp, 14 predicted proteins | sample LL1505_MetaG_FD_177992 | JGI IMG/M metagenome (GOLD analysis project Ga0214921, IMG submission 177992) | Freshwater microbial communities from Lake Lanier, Atlanta, Georgia, United States - LL-1505 | ecosystem: Environmental > Aquatic > Freshwater > Lake | place: USA: Georgia | collected... | reverse complement strand
TTTAGTATTAGTATGGATGAATTATGCTATTTACGAGTCGACGTAACTTGATGATGTAAAAAGTGTCGGAATGTGTAAACAATGACGCAGTGTTAATGCGAATATAAATGACGGCAAAAAATAGGTTATAATATTACTATAATATATAGATAAAATGGGTAGTAATGTTATTTTAGTTCGTCGAATAGTTGTTTTAATAGGTGTTTTAATAGTAGTAACGACATTGATTATGACTATCATTAATATTGATCGCTATACAAAAATAATTCCCTACATAAACCGTATTTATTAGCAGTATTTATTTTATCAATTATATCATTATTTGTTTGTTTAGTAGCATTAATATTTTTTATTTCTTGTGATGGTGTACCAAAAATATTACCATTTGTAATAAGCATATGTATGGGAATGTATGTAGTATTTTCCTTCATAGATTGTCGTATTTTGGAAGGAAAATCAATAAGTGCTTCGAATTCTGAGTCGCATGGGTCGTCGGGGTGGTGGTCGTTATAATATCTTCGAAATAGTAGTAATACAAAAAAAAATAAAAATAAAATGAAGCCAAAAAATAGGTTATAATATTACCATAATATATAGATAAAATGGGTAATAAGGTTATTTTAGAAAATATGGTAAAAACTATAGAAGATTCATTTGATAATTTGTTAATTGTAATAAGTGTTTTAATAGTAGTAACGACAATTATTTTGACAGCTGTAGATTGTTGTAAATATGCAACAAATAATAGCACCATGCACAACAACTATTTATTAGCAGTATTGATTTTATCAATTATATCATTATTTATTTTTTCAAGATATTTTATTATTTGGTTATATTATGGAAAATCCAATATTCATCTTGGTATATTTTTGACGTGTGGTATTGTATTTTGTATGTTTTGTCTGTTTATGAATTATGCTATTTACAAAGAAAATTAATAATTCCTTCGAATTCTGAGTCGCATGGGTCGTCGGGGTGGTCGTTATAATATCTTCGAAATAGTAGTAATATAAAAAAATAAAAATAAAATGAAGGCAAAAAATAGGTTATAATATTACTATAATATATAGATAAAATGGGTAATAAGTTTATTTCAGTTGATAATTTGTTAAGAGGAATAACGATTTTAATACTCGGCATGATATTTATGTCATTTATTTTGACTATCATTAATATTAAAAACTATAAATCAGTTTATAATGAATGCAGTCATAGTGAGTTTTCAATTGTAACGTTGAATTTATCAATCACATCATTAGTGATTATGTCACTAATGGCGTGTTTTGTGTTGTTGGAATCAATGTTTGATGGAACAATAGATTTGGTTATGATCGTAGCATTAATAATTCCTATTATATTATTTTCATTATTTGTGGTGATGAATTATCATATTAAAAAAGGAGCCGATCATTTATTATAAAGTATGGTTGATGGTTAGTCTCGCGGTATCCAGTTTTTGAAAGGATGTAAAAAGTGTCGCAAGGTGTGTCCAAGTCACCCTCCCCGGTATCACGAAAAGTATGTGTCGCAAGGTGTCGTCGCAAGGTGTGTCCAAGTTTGGCTCCACCTATCCACTTTTTAAAAGTGGAGCAAATCGCCAGTTTTTTCAAAGGTGGTAAAATGAGGTAAAAGGAGGGGTCATAGGGGAACCATGGGTTCCCATAAAAAATGAGGTAAAAAGTTTGGCTCCACCTATCCACTTTTTAAAAGTGGAGCAAATCGCCAGTTTTTTCAAAGGTGGTAAAATGAGGTAAAAGGAGGGGTCATAGGGGAACCATGGGTTCCCATAAAAAAAATTGAGAAGTAATAAAATTAAATAAAAATAAGTATTATAAAACTAAAAGGTTGTAAGCAAGAATGTCAACAATGTCAACAATGTCGTCAATATCGTCAATGAAGTTAAAGAAGAGTTTAATGGATGGTATGGTAAAGATGAACATAGAACTATGTAAAGGAGCAATCCATGAATGTAGTAAAATGTACAACTTTGACGGAGAAGAAGCAATAAGACGAATTTTCCAGGACAGTGAAGTAGTAAAAGAGAAAGTCGTAAAAGAGAAAGTCGTAAAAGAGAAAGTAGTAAAAGAGAAAGTAGTAAAAGAGAAAGTAGTAAAAGAGAAAGTGGTAAAAGATAAAAAGAGTGAATTACCAATGCCTTTTAACAATAAAAAAAAAGAAGAGTGTTGCTCAGGAATTCGTTTAAACCATGGTTTATACACCCAATGTGAAAACAAAAAAGGTAACGAAAAGTACTGTAAATCATGCGATAAACAATCAAAAAAGAATGAAGACGGTAAGCCAGATTACGGAGACATAGAAGACCGTTTAAATGTAGGTTTATATGAATTCCGAGATCGCAAAGGTAAATCGCCAACTGAATACCTAAAAGTGTTAAAAAAGCTAAATATAAATGTAGAAGACGTCTTGAAAGAAGCGTCAGCTGAAAACATAGTGATTGAAGAAGAACATCTAAAATTACCGGAAGACCCGAAACGTGGAAGACCAAAAACAGATAAAAAGGTAAAAGAGTCATCTGGCAAGAAAGGTCGTCCAAAGAAAGAATCAAAGGTAGTAGATGTGAAATCGTGTTCAAGTGAAGAAGATCTGTTCGCAAGTTTAGTGTCAAATGCTGTAGCAGTGTCTTCAGGTAATCAAGTAGAATTATCAAGTGGTAATGATGATAATGAAGAAGTAGATATAGTAACAAAGTTTGAACACGAAGGTAAGATGTATTTGAAATCAAAGAAGTCAGGTATTCTCTACAATATGGATGACCAAGAGATGATAGGCAAATGGGATGATACAACAAAGAGTATAAAATACATAGAAGAAGGAGAGCTATCCGATGATGATATCGATGAAGATGACGAATAATGTAATTAGTAATTAGTAACTTGTAACTTGTAACTTGTAAATAAATGTTTTTTTCCTGTATTTCGCGCTAATGTTGTGTGTGTTTTCTCTCTAAAGTATGAAACTATCATTGTAAAATATAAGGTAAAATATAAGGTATTGTGAATGTATTTTTCATCACTGGTTTCTATTTTTTATGACTGGTTTCTATTTTTTGTGACTGGTTTCTATTTTTTGTCACTGGTTTCTATTTTTTGTGACTGGTTTCTGGTATGATATAAATGTTCTGATTTATACCATATGACACGATGATTCCGTGAATCCAACCCTAGCACCCCGGCACTCGATATAGCACTCGATATGGATGCGAAGCGTATGATAGAGTGTATGATAGTGTGTATTCTATAGTATGATATAGTATAATATATTATGATAGTGTATGTTAAACCCTAAATAGTGTATTAAACCCTTAATAGTGTATGTTAAACCCTAATAGTGTATTAAACCCTTAATAGTGTATTAAACCCTAATAGTGTATGTTAAACCCTAAATAGTGTATGTTAAACCCTAAATAGTGTATTAAACCTTATGACTGGCTCCACCTATCCACTTTAAAAAAGTGGAGCAAAATGATGTGAATCAGGTAAAGGGGGGGTCGGGCTTTGGCTCCACCTTTTCCAAAGGTGGATATTAATAAAATTGAAATCCTTTTCTAGGATTATAGCCAAAGTATATTTAATAACTGCTGCGCAATAGTTTGAAAATTTACCAACAATATGTCAACAATCCCTTGTTCACCTTATGTTAGAGGAGGAATGCTGTTTGCTAACAATTTAGTTGATCATGCCGAGTTTTTATCAAAAAAAGAGACTGCTAAGGTAATTCAAAAATACAACAAAGAGAGAGGAGATGAACGTTATGATTGGTTGATTCATTTACCCAGTACAAACATTGATGGAATATGTGTTCGCCTTGATTTTGTGGGAAACCATGATGGAATGTCATTGGTTGTTCATAGCGATAATGTTTGGTTCTATAAGAAAAAAAGACTGATTACTATGGAAACCGTTTACACATGTAAGCCTATTTTATTTAAAAAAACATATATTGAAAAACCAAAAAAATATACATTACAAAATTATATACAAGTATTAGAGCTTATTAATAAAGATATTCATGCTATGAAATTCGATAAGTTGGAGGGTTTATTCTATACCCCAGATCATAGTACATCTCTTACTGTTCCTCGTAATGAAGATGACAAATTGGATTTCTTAGTATGTAACCAAGAACAACCAGAAGATTGCTGTGTTTGTTTGGATACGACCAAGACTACAACCCCATGTGGCCATAAATTATGTATTTCATGTTGGAATATGATCAAGGTATGTCAAAACAAATTACCTTGTCCTATGTGTAGGGTCAATTTAAGACAGAAAGAAGCATTAGCTGGTTTATTCCCTAAAGGATATATTGGTATCGATGATTACGAAGAGGAAGAAGTTTACGAAAACAATGATAACAATGATAACAATGATATTTCTAACGTATTCGCAAATGATGAATACGACGATGGTAATATTGAATTTAATGATATTGGTTTTGATGAAGACGATGGTTTTTATGATGTTGATGAAGATGATGAGTATGATGAAAACATGTTTATACGCGGGCTAGTTAGAGATGCTACTAGATAGATGGAGTCGCATGGTTTGAACCCTTTGTACCCTTTTGAAGCCTTTAAATAAAATAGATGATATGTAATTTTAACCAAATAAAGGGACACTTGTCCATTTTTTTATCCACCTTATCCACCTTATCTACCTTTGGAAAAGGTAGAGCCAAAAAGCCAAAAGCCAAATCCACTTTTAAAAAAAGTGGAGCAAAAGCCAAAAGCACGTTATCTACCTTTGAGAAAGGTAGATTTTACTCTTTTTCAATGCCAACAACCTTAGCTATTTTCTTTATGATTTTGGTGTTTTTTTCATAGTCATCGTCTCCTTTACCTCCCATGGCTTCATAAACTATTTTATTGTATTGACTGTTTTTCTTGGAATCATATTCTTCACAATCAGGATATTTCTCTCTGAACTCCTTAAACATACAAATATTCTTATGCGCAATTGTCCTTATTGCTTTTCTCAATTTTGTATTTGCTTCTTCCTCTTTCTCCCAGATATTGTCTTCTTTTACATACATAACTTCTCTCTTTTGATCAGTACAATGGACAGGTCGTTTATCAATGTCTAAAGCATTGAGGTTTTTAATGATTATATTGGAGATTCCTTCAATATAACCAACCTTGCCTACATTCTCCAAGTCGGATACTTGTAGTTTAACCGATTCTATAAAATCACTTATGTTCATAGCATCTTTACACGTTTCATTCAAGAAAAAGTTAAGATTAAATGCTTTATTATGAGAATTTATATTGTTATTATTGTTACTATTATTAGTATCGTTTGTAATTATACCAGCATTATTATTACCAATTTTACAAATATCCAATATTTTGTTTTGTAAATCGTGGTTTTGTTTTACAACTTCAAGGACCAAAGACGTCAAATACTTTACATCACTTGATTGAGAAGAGTTATCAATAACAGAATCAAATTTACAATTTTTTTTATGTTTATACAAACCTTGTCTGTGTTTATAAACTTTACCGCAATTACATATAAATTCTGGGTTTTGGGAGATATTTATTTCGGCGTTTTGTTGTAATCCATTGTAATCCAAATTGTAATCCTTTGAATGTTTAGATGTCTTTATATGACGATTCCATTCCGACAATTTACAGCATTTAAAGTCACATTTCTCACAAATAATTTTTGGGATTTTTTTGGTGGTTTTTTGTAATCCAAATAGGATTACATTAAAAACGCCTAAATATTTCCACAAAAAAAAATCGCAAAAATTATGCTAACAAAATGAAATTTATTATTTTTGTGACCATACCTTAAAATCGCATTTCAGTCACAAAACTTGTTTTTTTACAAAGTCAATCGCCCCTTTTCAATTTTGGACATTTTTTTTGTCCATTTTTGAAAACCCAAAATACTTTTTGGAGTACTTTTCTGCAATAAACACTTTTACACCATTTCTCATTCAATACGCCCATTATGGGTGTTTATTTGAGTGAGAAAAGTAGTCATCTTTGCGCATCTTTAATGTGAAAAGGTGTAAAAAAGTGGAATTAGTTAGTTAAAATTACAGTTATAAAGGACTATGTTAGTAGTTACATTTGAGGATATCTTTTGGTTGTCTTCGTTGACGTCTTGTGTTGTTAGGAATACCACAATCTTGATAGAATTGGTGTTTGTTGAAGATGCTTAATGTTAGTTGTTTGAAAATAGCTAATCCAAAGTATGCTATTCCACCGCTATTTAAAGCCTTCAAACCGAGCATCTCGCCATCTGTAAAAGGCTCGCCTTTGGTCTTTCTGTCCACCCAGGTTACCAGTGTTTTGAAATCCTCAATGTTGTTAAAGAAGAAGTACTTGAAATAATGTGTCTCTTTTTCACACGATTCTACGTGATATTATTGTCACTAGTTTCTATTTTTTGTCACTCATTTCTTTAGGTCGCTTTTAGGTCGCTTTTAGGTCGCTTTTAGGTCGCTTTTAGCTCATGGTATTGAAAGTCTATGTTCCTCGGGAACATTCCGAGAACATTCTCCGCGAACCCTAGCACCCATGGCGCTGGAGAATATCACTGTGTATGGTGCGAAGCGTATGATAGAGTGTATGATGGACGCTACATTATATCCACTTTCTTAAGTATTGTCTTTTTCAATGCCAACCCGTTTGGATATTTTATGAATAATTTTATTATACTTGACATTATCATCGTCACCTTTTCCACCCATGGATTCATAAACAATCTTATTAAATAGATCATTTTTCTTGGATTCGGAACTATCACAATCAGGATATTTCTCTCTGAACTCCTTAAACATACAAATATTTTTGTGAGCTATTTGCCTAATAAGCTTCTTCATTTTGGGTTTGCTATCTTCTTCCTTTTCCCATTTATCTTCATCTTTAATGTATATAACTTCCCTTTTTTGATCAGCACAATGAATAGGTCTTTTATCAAATTCCAACGCATTCAAATTTTTAATGATTATATTGGAAATACCTTCAATATAACCAGACTTTCCAACATTTTCAAGGTCAGCCAAATCCAATTGAACGTTGTCAACAAAGTCCTTGATATTCATAGCATTTTTACATGTTTCATTCAAAAAGAATTGTAGGTTGAACGTCTTATTATTATTATTATTTCCAATAGTATTAATGTTTGATGTTGTTTGTTTTGACATTTCAATAAGAGATTGTTGAAGCTCGGTATTTTGTTTAAATAACATTAAAACAAGTTGTTTTGTTGAAATATCAAGTTCTTCACATTCACATTCACCTTCACTTTCACATTCGTCCTTCTTGTCTTTTGAATGGCATTTTTGGTTGTGTTTCCATAAACCGCTTTTATCACAATATTCTTTATTACAATTTTCACATATATAAAGTTTTTTGTCGTTTTTGTCGTTTTTTTCGTTTTTTTGGTTGCGAATATGTTTTAGGGTTAACAAATGTCTATTATAGTCAGTCAATTTACATGTAATAAAGTGACAATAATCACAACAATATTTCGAATATTTTTTTTTGTCGTTTTTTGTCGTTTTTTGGTTGCCTAAAGTTGCCATTTTTATCTTAATATATACAAATATAAAAATTGGGTATGTTAAACACAAAAAATTATCATCACAAAAAAATAAAATTTTTTTAAGTAACCACACGTTAATTTTACATTTCAGTCACAATTGTATTACTTTTTTCTTTTTTCAAAAGTCTTTCGCCCCTTTTCATTTTTGGACATTTTTTTTGTCCATTTTTGAAAACCAAAAATACTTTTTGGAGTACTTTTCTGCAATAAATTGATGCTTACCGAGAATTATGATCCTAAATCTTTTTTAAAATACAACAGCATAAAAGCATTGAAAAATGTCACTGGTATCCATTTTTTGTGACCGATTTATTGATGACCCTATATAGGGGGTATATAGTCTATCCGAAGCCGCGGAACATTCGCGGAACATTCGCGGAACATTCCCGTAACCCTAGCACCCGTGGCGCTGGAGGATGTCACTGTATATGGTGCGAAGCGAATGTTAGAGTGTATGATGGATGCTTTATTTTCTCTCTTTAACATTGATCAAAGAGAGAAAAAGGTTCAGTAAAAAAGGTTAGTTAGTTATAAATTATAAATACAAAACATTTGGCTCCACCTTTTTAAAGGTGGATTAGTACATATCCATAATATTATTTTGACGAACACTTGGGAATTCATCATAATCATCTTCATCATCGGAAACATCCCAATCATCCTCGTCATCATCATCCTCATCATCAACATTTTCATTGTCAGCAACATCCTCATCAACTCTGCTATCAATAATACCGATTTTTTTTGATTGAAGTAAATCAGCACGGCAAATAGGACAAGGTAATTCGCGTCCTTTAGGCTTAATTTGACACCAACACGAAACACATAATTTATGACCACAAGGTGTCGTGGTTTTAGTCGTATCCAAGCAAACGGAGCATTCTTCTGGATGTTTCTCATCGCACGAAACACTATTAAGTATCTCTTTGTTACTACAAACATGAGGAACTTCTCTCGGATGTTCAATTTGAGGTGTTGTAAATACACCATTTAACTTGTCAAACTTCATGACCTTAATATCGTTATTCATATGTTTAATAACACTCTCATAATCTCTGAGTGAATACTTTGTTAGTTTTTTAATATATGTTTTTCTGAATAGCATTTGACGTACAACGAATGCTCTCTCGTCGTGTTGTTCTATATTATACATCAACATTTTCGATGTGGTAATCCATAAAGACATGCCATTTTCATTGACTATGAGCTCACACCTAACTTTTAAGCCATCAATTTCAAATACTGGTAAAACGACAAATGAACGGCCATCACTCATAGTATTGTCAATAGCCAGTTTAATGGATACAGGTAGTCCTTTGCTGGCAATAGGGACGCACCGGCACACGTCATCTTGGCATGGGACCTGGACAACGTTTTCGACATTGACATTGTTTGACATTCTGCTTTTCTGCTTGTTAATAGGTTCGTTACACTTGTTAGTTATTTATATGCGTATCCAGTAATGCTGAAAAAGTATTTCAATTTTATTTTAAGGGAACCCATGGTTCCCCTATGACCCCTCCTTTTGCTCCACTTTTTTAAAGTGGATAGGTGGATCCAAACGCTGACCCCCTCTCCTTTACCTCATTCACGTCATTTTGCTCCACTTTTTTAAAGTGGATAGGTGGAGCCAAACGCTGACCCCTCCTTTACCTTAATCGTATTGAGGAATGTTCGAGGAATGTTCTGCGAATCAACTTTTAAAAGTGGAACAAAATGAGGTAAAGGAGGGGTCATAGGGGAACCATGGGTTCCCTTAAAATAAAATTGAAATACTTTTATCCTCCTTGTTTTATGTTATTAAAGTAAACCAAAACCAATTATTCAATATGCAGCTAAGATCAGGACGTTCCACTTTAAGAAGAGATTCTCGTAATATGGACGAGTTTAACGAGAGAAGAAAATACCAGGAAGAACAACGAAGAATCGAGGATTCTATTTATGAAGACGAGCCTAATGAAGGATCTGATGATATTCATGTTGGCGATGATGATATTGTTACAAATGAAATTATAATTAAAAAAATGAAATATATACGTAATAGGACCAGACACCTTTTATATCTAAACGAATTTCAAAAAAAGAACAATCACAGTTTCACTGAAAAAGTGAAAACTATCATGGAGATTTATCAATTATTCAGATATAATACGGAATTTGTTGTCGAATATTATACTAATATCACACAAAACAAGAAATTCCCGGAAATGATTTATCAAAAAGGCATCCACTTATGTATTGAAATGCTCAATACTAAAAGAACTAGACAAGAACACAAGTTGTATCTTAAATGTAAAGAAGATATCCACTGGGTTTTATATTTGTTAAATAGACACGTATTACATCATTAGGATGCTGTTTCAAATTATACCGTATTTAGATTTTAATGTAATTTTAATGTAATTTTAAATAAATTAAAGAGAGCTTTTCCATGCTTTTTTTTGTCACTAGTTTCTATTTTTTGTTACTCATTTCTTGATAGCACCCTTATTGGCCATCCTAATAAGGTATGAAAGAATGTTCTGAGAATGTTCCTTGTAAAAGTCAATAATCTTGATCCAAACAATAAGGGTTAGGGTTATATGGTGATTCTGTATACACTACAGTAATAGACTACGTGTAGTTAAAATCCCATACCACAGCCCATACCACAGCCCATACCACAAGCCTATACCACAAGCCCATACCACAAGCCTATACCACAAGCCCATACCACAAGCCTATACCACAAGCCCCATACCACAAGCCCATACCACAAGCCCAATCCGCATTCTATTCCATTCCATTCTATACTATATTTACTATATATAGTATGGAAATTATTAACTTTTTTAGCAAGTTGCCCGAAGGCCTACGTTGCTATATTCTTGATTTTTTAGATGTAGATTATTCCGAATATTTTTTTTATATAAACCCACAAAGACGCAAAAAAATGTGTGTAATCAAACATCCATTTTTTCGGCCTCTTCATACTGTCGAAGACGACGTTGGGTATATAATTAGAACAAGAAAGAGGAAAGGCAGAGCAGAAACGGTTTAATAATAAATAAAATTGAAATGCTTTCCCACTATTTCTTTATCAGCATTAAACCCAAGCAAATCAATATTTCAAATATGAAGTTAAGATCAGGACATTCCACTTTACACAACCTTAACGAGTTCAATAAGAGAAACAGAGGAGTTCAAAAAAAACAACTCGAAACCGATAACGAAACCGATAACGAATCCGATAACGATAGCATGGAAGATTGCGACGACGAATTTTTAGAAAAGAAAAATAAATATATCCAAAAAAAAGCAAATCATCTCATCCATTTAATTCAATGTCAAAACGAACAAGGAGAACCTTTCTCTCATAAAATAAAAACAGTAATTGAACTTTATGAATTCATTAAGAATAATATGTATTATATGGTCGAATATTATAGTCACCATCCCAATGCCGATAAAAAATTACCAAAAATTATCTACAAAAAAGCATTCGAATTTAATATCCAATTGGATAGAACATATAGAACTAGACAAGAAACCATATTGATCAAACGATGTCGTGATCTTATTATGTTTGTCGCCAAAACCATTCATCGAAATATTCTTCACAACCAAATAGATATATAAGTAAATCACATAATCATTATATTCAACTACAAATACTTTATTTATTTCATATATATATGTTAAGTCTATTCGTAAAACTAATTTACATATTTTTCCTTACTGTAACGTCAACATTCTTCGTTTATTATATAAAGTTATACGCGGAAACCAATAAAATCAAAAATTTAGCATTGTCTCTCGTAAATGCGGGATCGTTATTATTTTTTGCTTATAAATTATTCCAAAATCACAATGTCCCTTTAATTATGATGACGATGTTTATCAAAGTAATCCCTATTTTATTATTAACATTAATAGACACCTTTATATTTAACACCAAAATGACTTTCAATAAAGGTTTAGGTATTTTTATTGTCATCATTGGAATCATTTTTATGGAAATGTAAAAAACTCATAGATAGTTACATACATAGCTACATACATAGTCACAATGCTTCATCCTTTGCTATGTAATAACTGCTAATTTTGTTCCATCTTTGATTATCTTTTATATCTTTTGAAAAACAAAAATTTTGTAAGTTTTTTTCCATAATCTCATAATATTCCGGATTTTTACTCAATCCGCTAGCATTATCAACTAATTTTTCAAATGCGACAATATCACGAATACGATGTTGAGGCATAGATGCTCCTTTCTTACATTGCTTGATTGTTTTTTTTTGTGTTCTGGTTTTTGTTTTCGACTTAGCAATGATGGATTTAGCAGCTTCACATCTACCGGTTTTTTTATTACGTCTAGTTCCGTTGGGACAACGTGATGGCATTTTATATAGTAACTTAATAATTTTATTTTATCGAATAGCAATTGAATAAAAACTAAATAAAGACCAAACAAAAAACATTTATTTACAATAACAAAACAACAACAAATTCTTAATTCGACGAAGATTCTATAATCTGATTAACAACAACTCTTTTCCCATTTTGAACGTCCATAATATATTCATCCAAG
>Ga0214921_10009651_pt1 | contig 12153 bp, 19 predicted proteins | sample LL1505_MetaG_FD_177992 | JGI IMG/M metagenome (GOLD analysis project Ga0214921, IMG submission 177992) | Freshwater microbial communities from Lake Lanier, Atlanta, Georgia, United States - LL-1505 | ecosystem: Environmental > Aquatic > Freshwater > Lake | place: USA: Georgia | collected... | reverse complement strand
AAGCTGGATTTATTGTCCGGTTCCTCACGACACCCCTGCAACCATGATGCCCGTTGCAATGACCGCCCCCTAAACCCATGCAAAACCCCCAAGAAAACACCGCCCTGCCAGAAGACGACGATGAGGACGACATCAGCCTGCTAGACCTGCTGCAGGTGGTGGTGGACAACCTGCGCCTGTTGATCTTGGGGCCGCTGGTCGTGGGCTTGGCGGCGTTGGGCATCAGCTTTGCCATTGCGCCCACGTATACCGCCACCACCCGCTTCATGCCACCGCAGCAGCAGGCCAGTGGCGCGGCGTCTTTGCTGGCGGGCTTGGGCGCACTTGGAGGTTTGGCGGGGGCGGCCACCGGCATCAAAAACCCGGCTGACCAGTATGTGGCTTTCATGAAGAGCGACACCATCAGCAATGCACTGATAGACCGCTTCAAACTCATGGACCGTTATAAAGCCGAGTTTAGAACTGACGCCCGTAAGATACTGGAGACATCGACCCGTATCGCGAGCGGAAAGGACGGCCTCGTCAAGGTAGATGTAGACGACCGAGAACCCGCCTTCGCTGCCACCCTGGCCAACGCCCATGTGGAAGAACTGGGCAAGCTGCTCAACCGCCTGGCCGTGACCGAGGCTCAGCAGCGCCGAGCGTTTTTTGAAAAGCAGCTCACCAATGCCAAAGACAATTTGGTCAGGGCCGAGATCGCCCTCAAGGCCAGCGGCGTCAACAGCAGCGCCCTCAAGGCCACCCCCGCCGCCGCCGTAGAAGGCCTGGCCCGCCTCAAGGCCAGCATCACCGCCCAAGAGATCAAGCTGGCCAGCATGCGCGGCTACCTCAGTGAATCGGCGCCAGACTTCAAACAAGCCCAAACCGAGCTGGCCGCCATGCGAAGCCAACTGGTGCGCACCGAAAAACCTGAGCCCGCCACCCGAGGCGACGCCGACTACGTGGCCCGCTACCGCGACTACAAATATTACGAGACCCTGTTTGAGCTGTTCGCCAAACAGTTTGAGCTGGCCAAGGTGGACGAGGCCCGCGAAGGCGCCGTTATCCAGGTGGTAGACATAGCCCATCCGCCCGAGCGCAAAAGCAAACCTCAAAGACTGCAGATTGCCATACTTGCCACGCTCTTGACGGCGCTCAGCCTGATGCTTCTCATTGGTATGCGAAAGGCATTTGAACGCGCCGCTAGAACTCCTCATACGGCAAGAAAATTAGAGAGTATCCGCAACTCTCTGCGTAAAGTTCTTTTAAGTAAGTGACCTGATTATGAATCACTGGTACTTGGTTCAAACCAAAATCCGCCAAGAAAATCGCGCACGTATGAACTTAGAACTTCAAGGCTTCAATTGTTTTCTGCCGCTAATGCGAACTGAAAAATTGAAACGTAGAGTTCTTGTAGATGTTATTGAGCCCTTATTCCCTCGGTATCTTTTTATTCAACTTAACACCGATATTGCGAGCAAAAGTTGGATGCCTATTAGATCAACACTAGGAGTAAGTCAGCTAGTAATGTTTGGCAACGCACCAGCGAAAATTGACGAAAACCAAATGGCAGCGATTCGCTCACAGTTCGATGACAGGTTAACCAACCGCCTTTATTTTGAACCGGGGCAGTCCGTCGTCATAACGGAGGGCCCATTTATCGGTTTGCAGGCTGTGTATCAAATGGCCAGTGGCGAAAGTCGAGTCATCGTTCTCCTCGAACTGATGAGTAAGGTAGTGAGAATGTCGTTGGCGCCGACCTCCATCTGCAAGGCAACTTGAAATTTTTTCGGCGGTGCCAAAATCAAATTACCAAGCGCGTGGATTGACCTTGCCCCCGAAAAACGTACTGCTTAGCTGATGGTTAAAAATCAGTTCAAGGAGAACGCAATGAGCGAAACGAGGAAACGGGCCAAGTACACGCTGGAATTCAAGTTGGAAGCGGTGCGGCTGGTCAAAGGTGGACAGGCGGTGTCGGTCACGGCCAAAGTATTGGGCATTCCAAAGGCAAGCCTAGACAACTGGGTCAAGCTCAGCGCCAAGGGCCAACTCAAGGGTGCAGGAGACAAACCCGTGAGTGCCGAGCAAATGGAACTGGCCCGCCTCAGAGCGCAACTGGCGCGCGTGACGATGGAGCGCGACATCCTAAAAAAAGCCACGGCGTACTTCGCTCGGGAATCGCTGTGAAGTACGCCTGGATTGTCAGCAACAAAGCCCACTGGCCCATCACCCTGGCCTGCGAGGTACTGGGGGTGAGTGCCAGTGGTTACTTTGAACACGGTCGACGCAAGAAGGCCCCCAAACCCAGTAAGCCAGATGCTCACAAACGCATGAGCGATGAAGCACTATTGGCGCACATCCGCGCCATCCATGCAGAAGTCAAAGGGGAATACGGCTGGCCCAAGATGTGGAAGGAACTGGTGGCGCGTGGTCACCGGGTTGGCAAAGAGCGGGTACGCCGCTTGATGCAGTTACACGGCATCCGTGCCAGATGCAAGCGCAAGTTTGTCGTCACCACGGACAACAAGCACCATTTACCCATTGCCCCAGACCTGGTGCAGCGCAACTTCACCCCGACTGCACCCAATCAAATCTGGACAGGCGACATCACCTACATAGCCACTGACGAGGGCTGGTTGTACTTGGCAGCAGTGATTGACCTGTTCAGCCGACAGGTGGTGGGCTGGAGTATGCAGCCTCACATGCAGAGCAGCCTGGTCACAGACGCACTGAAGATGGCATGGTTCCGGCGCCACCCAGCACCTGGCCTGATATTCCATTCAGATCGTGGCAGCCAATACTGTGGGCATGAGTTCCAGGGTACGCTGGCCAGTTACAAGATGAAGAGCTCGATGAGCCGCAAGGGTAACTGCTGGGCTGACCTGGGGTTTCGCCACAACGCGCCAACCGAGAGCCTGTGGGGTCGCTTGAAGGTCGGCAGGCTGTGCGGGCAAAGGTTTGAAACCCGCAGGCAGGCGATGGATGAGGTGATTGACTGGTTGGCGTTCTACAACCACCGGCGCCTTCACTCCACGCTGGGCTACGTCAGTCCGATGCAGTTTGAGAAACGCTGGGACGCGGCACAGCTATTGAAAGCCGCATAATGGAACGGCTAAGCGGTACGTCAAACAGGGGCAGGTTCACTGTTGGAGGCGGCATGACCAGCGCCATCACCCCCGCTGAAACCACCAGCTCAGGCGCTGCTGTACCGATCATGCTGACCGAGTTACGGCTGCCCACCATGAAGCGGCTGTGGGCAGATCTGGCCGAACAGTCCAACCGAGAGGGCTGGCCGGCAGAGCGCTTGCTGCACACACTGCTGGGCCATGAGATGGCCGAGCGAGAGACACGGCGCTTGGCGCGCGCTCGGGCCGACAGCGGCCTGCCGCCAGGCAAGAGTCTGGCGCAATTCGACTTCGCGGCGGTGCCCGCCGTCTCCAAAGCCCATGTGATGGCTCTGGCCGAGGCCGACGCGTGGATCAGTCAGGGGCACAACTTGCTTGCCTTCGGCCCGCCAGGCGCAGGCAAGACGCATCTGATGGCGGGCATCGGTCATGCACTGATCGACCGCGGGCTGAAGGTACTGTTCGTGCGCACGAGTGAGCTCGTACAGCGACTGCAGGCAGCCAGGCGCGACCTGCGGCTGCCGGCCGAGTTGACCAAGCTCGATCGCTTTGACCTCATCGTGCTGGACGACTTCAGCTATGCCCGGCGCGACCAGGCCGAGACGTCCGTGCTGTTTGAGCTGATCGCCGAGCGCTACGAGCGCAAGAGCATCGCCATCACGGCCAATGCGCCATTCTCTGCTTGGGACGAGGTCTTCCCGGACAAGGCCATGACGGTGGCTGCCGTGGACCGACTCGTGCATCACTCGACCATTCTGGAGATGAACGTGGACAGCTATCGCCGCCGCGCTGCGTTGCCGGCTCGCCGGCAACGCAGCACAACCTAAGCTCAACGATCAACGTCCGATCGCACCGCTCAGAATAGTTGTCGCTGACCGCTCAAGATAGTTGACGCCAGGCACGCAAGCCCAATTTTTTGCGCGTGGCACGCAGGGATGCCGCTATCTCTGCATCAACCTGCGCACTAAACGCGTCCATGGCCGCGCCGTACCGCTCACCTTCATTGTCATCAAATTGGCAGTCTGCGCACACAGGACAATGCCAGCCCCAGACCTGGGGCACAGTGTGGGTGCGTGTATGACGCGTGAACGACAAATCACGAGCACCACTTGCCGCACGACATCGATCATCGAACGCTGCTGGATAAACGCAACCAGCGCGTCATTGATCAGGGTCTGGTAACTGCCATGGCAAAGCGCAAACCCGGATGGCTTGGATGAGGTGGTTTTTGGTGGTTTTGCTCTGTTTTCTGTAGCGGAGTATTGAATGCGGGTGTGGGCTGAGGTGCTAAAAGGCATGGATTCCCGCGTGCGCGGGAATGACTGTGCCGGGCGGGACTGACGAACGGTTGTCATCCCCGACGTGATAATTTATTCTCAACGCCGGAACAGTTGATGCTCGACTTCAATGCTGATATTACGAGGTGGAATCATGAAAACAGTCATTTTTGAGGTTCGTTCCCTGGCGGACACGCTTGCGGATGCAGCCCACGCCATGAAATCCGGTCGCGCTGAGCGCGAGGCTCGCATTGGCTTTGCTACGCCCGAATTGCTGTGGCAGGTGCTTACGGCCAAACGATGGGAGTTGCTCAAAGCAATGTGCGGTGCGGGCGCCATGTCTATCCGTGAAGCGGCCCGGCGAGTCGGGCGTGACGTCAAGGGTGTGCACGGGGACGTGGTGGCCTTGTTGGATGCTGGCGTCCTTAGTCGTTCGGCAGAGGGGGGCATTGTGTTCCCCTTTGAAGCCGTCAAGGTTGAGTTCATGCTTGAGGCGGCGTAGTCGTGCGCGTTACAAGGCCAAAGCTCTGTTGCTAATCTGGCTGTGGGTGAAAAGGCGTGGATTCGCGGTCGGGGGCGGCAATGACGGTGGGGTAGCGAACGAAGGTGTCACAGCTGGCGGTGCCGACATCGGTTGGCAGCGGACCCGCAGTGTGCTAACCTTTGTGCATGCCTAACGCGATTTCACCCATCGTTTCCGAGTTCGAATCCGAAGAACTTGAGGCCAGCTACAACCAGTGGTTCCGTGCCAAGGTTGAGGAAGCCTTGCACAGTGAAAAACCGCGCCTGTCACACGATGCCGCCATGGCTAAAGTCCTTGGCATGCTCGAAGCGCGCCGATTAGCCCGTGCAAACCGTTCGGTGGTCTGACGAGGCAACCACCGACGTGGTCGACATTTTGCGCGTGCTGCACGCACGCCAGCAATACCCATAATTTTGGGACTTTGGCGGTACCCGGGAGGCAGCCTCAGAGACGGGCTTCGCTATGGTTTTTGCAGTGAGCTTTGTAATGAGGATATGGGATGGAGGCTGAAAAGGCATGGATTCCCGCGTGCGCGGGAATGACGGGTTCCGGGCGGGGATGACGGGCCTAGGCCGGGAATGACGAACCTAGGCGGGAATGACCGGTGGTCGCCATGCGGGAGCCGGCTTCAACCTTTGCACATCAATCTCAATGCAAAGCCGCCAGTGCCGCCTCTGGCGCCTTGTCCAACACTTTTAAGAGTGACTTGGCCGCGCCCGTTGGGCAGCGTTTGCCCTGCTCCCAGTTGCGGATGGTGTCCAGGGAGACGTCAATGCGGAGCGCAAACTCGGCCTGGCTAAAACCAAGCCGGCGTCGAACACGGCGTGCAAACTTTGCCGCATCGATCATGGCGTCGGCTTCGTCCGCAGTCTTTTGCACGGAGATATCGGCTTGCGTCGTGGCATCCACGCGTTGGGGATCAATTCGACCCACGGTTTGGGGCTCAGGGCCATGGACGTCAATCGTCATTCGGACGGTTTTCATAGTGCTTTACCTCGCGTTGGTTAGCCTTTCGAGCGGAAATGATGCGCACGACATCACTCCTTGGCGTGTAGGCGATCACAAAAACACGTGCTTCGATACTGCCCATCAGTCGGTATCGATCCTCGCCATAGCTGTATCGCGTGTCTTGCCAAATCATTCGGTTTGGATCGGCAAAAGCAAAGGCGGCGTAGGCAAAGTCAAATCCTCGCTGTCGAAAGCATGCGTCGCTCTTGGCCTCGTCCCACTCAAACTTCATGAAGGAAGTGTAGTCCATTGAACCACTACCTACAAGGCGGAAAGAAGCCGTCATCCCCTACATGATCGGGGTTCCATGGCTCTTGGATTCCTCTCACGCCAGCAATACCCATAATTTTGGGACTTTGGCGGAACCCCGGGAGCCAGCCTCAAAGACTGACTTCGCTATGGTTTTTGCAGTGAGCTTTGTAATCAAGATATGAAATGGAGGCTGAAAAGGCATGGATTCCCGCGTGCGCGGGAATGACGGGTTGTGGGCTGGAATGACGGGACCTGGCAGGAATGACGATGATTGGGTTCAATCACTGGTCTTGCCAAGGGTTGAGAACGACAATGCCTGCGTGGGCGAAATCGCGGACATTGCGAGTCACCAATTGACATTCGTGCGCATGGGCCGTGGCAGCAATGATCGAATCGAAGGCGGCCATGGATTTACCGATTGCTTCGGCCTGCACCGTCATCTGTGCCCAGACCTCCGAGGCATTCTGGTCAAACGCCAGGATTCGATCTTCGAAACCGATTTGCAGTTGCTGGAGCCATAGTGACAATTCAGAGCGCCGTTTGGATACAGGCAGCCTGGCCACGCCACGCTGCAGTTCGCCCCAGGTCATGGTGCTGGTACAAAGCTCATGGGCTTTGCGCGCCTCTAGCCAATGGAGGACGTGGCTATCGGGCGCGCTCTTGACCAGCTCAGAGAGCACACAAGTGTCCAGCAAATACCTCACAGAGCAAGATCCCGAATGGCTTCTGGGGACCGCACCAGTGTCAATGGTTCACCCCGTGGGGCATTGAGCAGGCAATCCATCAAACGCGGTGTCTGGCCACTCATACGACGAAAATCGTGGGCCGCCAGAATGACAACGGCTTCTTCCCCATGCCGGGTGACCAGTTGGGGGCCCTCTTTAAGCGTTAGATCAACCACCTCACTGAATCTGCTTTTCGCTTCCTGCAGCTGCCAAGTGCGCATTGAGTTCTCCATAACTAGTCAGACTGGTCAGACTGGTCAGAATTATCTAGCGGGCGACCTGGATTGTCAATGGGCGATGTTCAGGCAGATCAAAGAACGTATGGATTCCCGGTCGGGGCCGGGAATGACGGGTTCCGGGCGGGAGTGACGGATGCATCGCTGATTGACAGCGATAATCAAGTTTGATATCGTGATATCAAATAACTTGGTCGAAAGGTATCCCATGGCCCAAGTCATAGTTCGAAACATAGAAGCTGAAGTCAAGGCTGGGCTCAAGCAACGGGCCATACTGCATGGCTGGAGTATGGAGGAAGAAGTGCGCCAGATTTTGCGTAACGCAGTCTGCCAGGATGGTCAACCGGTGGCAAGACTTGGCAGTCGTATTGCAACGCGTTTCACAGCTATCGGTTTGAATGAACATCTGCCAGAACTGCACCAGCAAGTCACTGCGCCTGTAGGTTTTGGCGAATGATTATTTTGGATACAAATGTCGTGTCGGCTTTAATGCAACAGCAACCGGATCCGCAGGTGGTGGACTGGCTTGATCGTCAGCCTTCTGAATCCATCTGGATTAGTGCTGTCACACTCTTCGAAGGTCGCTACGGGCTCGCCCTGCTGCCGGATGGGCGGCGCAAGACGGTACTGCAAGAAAGCTTTGAAGCGTTGATAGCGCAAGACCTGCAAAGCCGCATCGCTCATTTTGATGTGACGGCAGCCAACCAGGCCGCTGAGTTGGCCTCGCAACGCAAAGCGCGCGGTCGCCCTGTGGACATGCGCGACACGTTCATTGCTGGGATCGCTCTAGCGCGACGCGCCACGCTGGCCACCCGCAATGTCAAACATTTTGACGACTTGGCTATCCCGGTAGTGAACCCGTGGGCACTGGCATGACGGATGTTTGTCATCCCCGACGTGATCGGGGATCCATGCAGCCCTGATATCGCCCATGGAAGATTCTTGAGAAATTATTCAAGAATCAGCATGTTTTTGAGCTTGCATACACGTTTTTGAGCACAATAAGGCATGGAAACGCAAAACGCAGTGGGTGGTGCCTGGTTGGTGGCGCGCTACGGCATCGCGCTTGTCATGCCTTTGGCCGTGCAAAGCAGCATTGGCGGGCGCCGCACATCGCTGCTGGCCGGCGGCATCAAGACCGAGACCTTTGTGGAAGGCATGCGGCCCGGTGCAAATTTGCGTGGTCACCTGACCTTTCACCTCAAGCACGAGGTGCCACATTTGGAAATGCTGAGCCGTTTGTTCGATGCGATCAATGCGGTCGAACTGGTGGCCTGGATCCACGATGAGCCGAGTGGCCAATATGCCAGAAGGGCTGGTTTTTTGTACGAATGGTTAACGGGGCACCAGCTGGATATGCAGGTGCCCATCGCGGGCCCGTATGTTGATGTGCTGGATGATCGCAAACTGGTGGCCGCCTCACCTGATCAAGCTGTACCCAACCGCCGCTGGCGTGTGAGAGACAACCTGCCCGGATCGGCCACGTTTTGCCCCATCATTCGCAAGACGAATGACGTTGAAGAAGCCGCTGCCGTCGATCTTCAAAGTCTTCTGGATGAGCTGGCGCTGGAGTTTGGGGAAGATGTGCTCATGCGATCGGCGGTCTGGATGACGCTGCGCGAGAGCAAATCGAGCTTTGCGATTGAGGGTGAGGCCGATCAATCGGATCGCATTCAGCGCTTTGCCGATGTGTTGGCACGGCGCACCGGCGAGGGGGCATTGCCGCTGGGCGATGCGACGCTGGCGCAGTTGCAATCCGAGATTCTGGGGCGTCGTACCACGCTGCAGCAGTTTGGCATTCGGCAGTCACCGGTGTTTGTGGGGGAGGTGGTTCGCTACCAGGAGGTGGTTCACTACGTGGCCCCGCCGGCAGAAGACGTGCAGGCGATGTTGGATGGGCTGGCTGTCTTTTGGGAGCGCACCCAGGGGCAATCTGCGGTGATGCGCAGTGCCGTGTTGGCCTTTGGTTTTGTCTACATTCACCCGCTGGCCGATGGCAATGGGCGGGTGCATCGTTTTCTGGTGAACGATGTGTTGCGCCGCGATGGGGTCGTGAGCGATCCCATGATTCTGCCGGTCTCGTCCCTGATCACCAGCGATTCGGCTGAGCGCCGAGCCTATGACCGCATCTTGGATACGATCTCGCGCCCGCTGATGGGCGTGCTGGCCGGTACCTACGAATTTGCCGCTGTGCCGACCACTTATCCCGACGGCATCCGATCTAACTTTGTTTTTAAGGGGGCGTCCATCGCGCGGCCGGTGTGGCGATGCCTGGACTTAACGCGCCACGTGGTCTATCTGGCCGATGTGCTTGCGCGCACGGTCCGAGAGGACATGCGTGAAGAGTCGCGCTACCTGCAGCGGCACGCCAAGGCGCGGGCGGCGATCAAAGACGTCGTCGAGATGCCAGACATGCAAATCGATCGTGTCATTCGGTCGGTGGACGCCAATCAAGGCCAGCTGTCGAATGTTTTGGCCAAAGAGATGCCCTTGCTGACCGAACCCGACGTATGGAAGGCCATTGTTCAAGCCGTTGAAAGTGCGTTTGTATCGTCATCCCCGACGTGATCGGAGAGTTCAAGAATTGACATGGCTTGCTGATATCCTTACGATTAATAGATTCTTAAGGAGTTTCAAATGCCCGAAGCCACAATGACCAGCAAGGGGCAAATCACCATCCCCGCCAGCATCAGAAAGTCGATGTCAATCGGCCCCAAAGACAGGCTCACTTTCACCCCCATGCCCGACGGCACAGTGGTGATGCGGGCCAAAACGAAGTCCATCAAAGACTTGCAAGGCATGTTAAAGCCTCCGCAAGGTGGCTCTGTGGCCATTTCTGACATGCGGCTGGGCGGGGATTAATGGCAGCACTCGACACCAACATTCTGGTTCGCTGGCTGACTAATGATGATGAAAAGCAATGCGCCATCGTGCTCCGGCTCTTTGACGGAGCCATCAACAAGGAGGAACGCCTGTTTGTCACCCTCACCGTCATGCTGGAGGTGGAGTGGGTGCTGCGGACGCGTTATCACTTTGATCGGCAAATGGTGACGGCTGCGCTGAATGCCTTGTTGGATGTCACAGAGCTGGAGTTCCAGGTGGAGGCTGCTTTGGAACAAGCGCTATGGTTGTTTAAACAAGCGGGGGCACGAGACTTTGCGGACTGCCTCCACATCGCTTTGGCAACCCAGACAGGCCACGGGCCGCTCCTGACCCTGGACGAGCGAGCGTCCAAAATTGACGGCGCCCAGTTGCTGCGCGGCTGATCGCCCCGGATTTGATCGTCGATCCACGCAGACCTGGATTCCCGCTCAAAGCGCCTTCAAAAACGCCGCGCTCTTTACAAAACTCGGCCAGCACCAATGAGTCGTCCCGCAGGGGGTCGTAGGCCACGGCCGCGATAAAGGTGGGGGGCGGGCCGGCCAGGGGCGGCGCGCCAGTGGCCCGCCACTGCAGGGTGGCGCCCAGGCTCAGGTGGGCGCCGGCCGAGTCGCCACCCACCGCGATGCGACTTGGGTCCAGGCCCCAGGCGCTGCCGTGGGCGTACAGCAGCACATGCAGGGGGGGGGCGGCCAGCGTGGGGAATGACTCAGGGGAACCGAGCGCGTTGCACTGGCATTTGAGCACGACGCAGCAGGTTCGGCGGGACAGCCTCTGTGCTTGCTCAATTTTTCGAACTGTTTGACAGGTTCCGCGACACGGAACAAAATGTGAGCATGATTCGTTCGTTCGCATGTCCCGATACTGAGGCGCTTTTCCGTAGCCAGATCGTGCCCAGGTTCAAGAACATTGAACGGGTGGCACGGCGGAAGCTCCTGCAAATGCATGCCGCCAGTGAATTGCCCAGTTTGAGGGTTCCACCTGGGAACCAGCTTGAAGCATTGAAGGGCGACCGCCGGGGGCAACATAGCATTCGCATCAATGACCAGTGGCGAATCTGTTTCGTGTGGCATGACGACGGTGCCCACCATGTCGAAATTGTGGACTACCACTAGGAGCTAAACATGGCTGAACTACTTGACGAAATTCACCCCGGCGAAATCTTGCTGGAGGAGTTCATGAAGCCAATGGGCATATCCGCCCGTCAGCTTGCGGCGGACATCGATGTTTCGCCCAGCCGGATCAGTGAGCTGGTGCATGGCAATCGACCGATTACCTCCGACACGGCTTTGCGGCTTGGCTTGTTTTTCAACATGGAGCCGCGTTTCTGGATGAATCTCCAAACGGAGTACGACATGCGTGTTGCAGCACGCACTTTGCGTGAAAAAATCGTGCCACGGATTCGTGTTTTCCAACATCCCACTGCCGCATGATTTTTACTCTGGCTGGGGGGTGAAAAGGTGTGGATTCCCGGTCGTGGCCGGGAATGACGGCGTCAGGCGGGAATGACGGGATGCTGCTCAAAGCGCCTTCAAAAACGCCGCACCGTCCTCCAGGGCCTGCAGGGCCAGGGGCTCCACCGCCGAGTAGTGCAAAAAGCCGTGCAACACCCCCTCATACATCGCCAGCCGGTGCGGCACGCCGCGCTCTTTGCAGAATTCGGCCAGCGCCAATGAGTCATCGCGTAGCGGGTCGTAGGCCACGGCTGCAATAAAGGTGGGCGGCAGGCCGGCCATGTCGGCCCGCAAGAGGTTGTGGCGCGGGTGGTTGCGGTCTTGCTCGGTGGCGGTGTAGGCGTTGAGGTACTGGGCGGTGTCCTCGTCGCCCAGGCCGTCCAGCTCGGCCCAGCCATACAGCCGGCGCGAGGCCGAGTCTTGCAGGCCGTAGGCGCCGTAGTACAGCAGTTGGCCCACCAAGGGCGGCGCACCGCCGTCCCGCCACTGCAGGGTGGCGCCCAGGCTCAGATGGGCGCCGGCCGAGTCGCCCGCCACTGCGATGCGGCTTGGGTCCAGGCCCCAGGCGCTGCCGTGGGCGGCCACATGCTGCAGCACGGCAAACACCTGGTTGGGCTGCACCGGAAACTGCTGCTCCGGGGCTAACGCGTAGTCGATGGCCAGCACGGCCCAGCCACTTAAGCGGGCCAGCAGA
>Ga0214921_10009650_pt1 | contig 12155 bp, 10 predicted proteins | sample LL1505_MetaG_FD_177992 | JGI IMG/M metagenome (GOLD analysis project Ga0214921, IMG submission 177992) | Freshwater microbial communities from Lake Lanier, Atlanta, Georgia, United States - LL-1505 | ecosystem: Environmental > Aquatic > Freshwater > Lake | place: USA: Georgia | collected... | reverse complement strand
CGAAATCGGCAACGTCGGCATGGCTGATGAAATGCTTGGAGCCGTTGATGACGAAATCGCTGCCATCGCGGCGGGCAAAGGTGCGCATCGAGCGAACGTCCGATCCCGCATCGGGCTCGGTCATGGCAAGGCAGTCATGCCGCTCCCCCCGAATGGTCGGCAGCAAATAATCCTCAATCTGACTGCCCGTGCAGCCGCGCAGAATGTTGCTCGGTCGGGCAACCATCATCTGGAGGCCATAGCTGGCCCGACCCAATTCACGCTCCATCAAGGTCGTGTCGAACGACCCAAGGCCGCCGCCACCAAGCTCTACCGGCATGTTGACGGCATAGAGCCCCAGTGCCTTTGACTTAGCACGGATCTCGACTGCAAGATCTGCCGGAACGTCGTCGGTCTCTTCGACCATTTTCTCATGCGGATAAAGTTCGTTCTCGACAAAGCGCCGCACCGTTTCGACCAGCATTTGCTGTTCAGAGGATAATTCGAAATGCATCAGCCCTCATTCCCTTCATGGTTTCGTTTGATGGCAATGTTGCGCCCGGCTTGAGCAGGGCGTGCAAGGTCTGCGTGTGCTGCGCGCACGGCCTGCACCCGCGCAAAGAGATCCGGCGGCATCGGCGCGCTGCGCCCGGCGGCCATATCGACATGCACCAACATCTGCTCGCCAGTTGCCAGCAGCACGCCCGTCTCAGCATTGTGCATGGCGTGGAAGATATGCAGACGTTTTTCGTCTGCATCGATCACCTGAAGCGAGAGCTGAAGCGGATCGCCGAGATGGGCTTCGGCAAGATTGAAGATCATGCTTTGCACTGTGAACAGGGAATATCCGCCCGCGCGATAGGCCTCGTCAATCCCGATCAGACGGAAGAACGCGTCCGATTGGTCGCCGAATACGAGCAGATAGCACGATTCGCTCATATGCCCGTTATAGTCGACCCAATCGCGCTGCACGGTTGGGCTGATCAGATGGAGGGGGGCCTCAATCTGAACACCGGGCTGCAAGGGCTGGGCGGCCACACCTTCAAGCGGAGTGCGCAGCCCGTGCCCGGCGTCTTCCAAGGGTTTTTGTGCCATCATCGCTGCTCCTTGCGTCCTGCCTGCCAAGCGCAGATGCCGAGAGTTGCGCCCGCTGTGAGCTGTGCCGGTTCAACAAGGCCTGCCACAAGTCGGGCGCGACCGCGTTCGCAGACCAGCGTGTGGTCGCCCCGCCCCGCGACATCAAGCAGGAGTTGATCCCAATGGCGGTATTGCACATCATGGCCTTCGCCGGGATAGCGGCGGAAGGTGACCTTGCCCGCGACTTTGCTGGACCAATATGCGCCCTGATTTGGCGGAACGAGCGGGTCGGCCTCACCATAATAAAAAAAGGCGGGGGCAGGCAAAGCTAAGACCGCTGCCGGTGCATCGCAAAACCGCCGATACTCACGGGCCACGCCGCGCGCGTCGCCGCGCTGTCCGGCGATGAAATAGGCGTGGGCGCCTTCATCTGCGGCACGGTCAGCAAAGCCCGGGACATTGCTGGCGACCCCGTTTGCGGGCATGGCCCAGAAGTCTCGCGGCGCGCCGACTTGCTGCGCCAACCCGGCCTCCAACGCCGCAGGATTGGCGGTGCACACCGGACTGTCCGCCGGGGCAGAGGCAATTGCGGCAAGCATGTGCCATGAGGCCAGGCGCTCGGGCATGGCGGCGGCAATATGCCCAGCATAAGCCCCGCCGCCCGAGATTGCGACGAGCGCGAACCGATCGATATGAAGCGTGCCCAGAACCTGCTGGACCTCGCTATTATAGTCGTCGAATGTCCATGCTGGGTCATAGGTCGTATCGCCAAGCCCGTTGCGCTCAACTGCGATGATCCGCACCTTGAGCCGCCGACGCAGGGTCTCCAGAAACGCAACCAGTTCGGGGGCGCGGGCGCTCGTGCCGACGCCGCCGATGAACAATAGGGGGGTCCAGCCCGCCTCGCCCGTGTCGGTAAAATGCACCGTGCGCCCTTCGCGGGTCTTAATGCTTTGGAGCGGCGTCCCTATTGAATCAAAATGATCGGGGAAATCGATGGGCTGCGCAAGCACTGGCCCTGCAAAGGCCAGTGCCGCTGCCGCTAGAAAAGGCAGCTTCATCGCACCGGCTCCGTTTCCAAATTGCTGTCGAGCACAGGGATCTGCGCCAGCTCAGCCGAAAGATCCATGCTGCGGCAAAGCAGCAGGTAGACCGCCGCTGAGACGGGCAAGCCGATCAGCATTGAGATATCAGCCCCGCCGAGTGCCTTAGCGACGGGGCCGACAAAAAGTTCCGTCTTGAAGAACGGGATCATGGCAATGAAGCCGATGGCGTAGGATGTGAGCCCGCGCCAGTTCCAACGGCCATAGAGCCCGTCTGCCATGAACATCGCGCGGATCGAATAGCGGCCCTTTCGGACGAAGAAGAAGTCCACAAGGTTGATCGCAGTCCAAGGCGTAAAGAGGTAGACGAGTATGCCGAGAAAAGCCTCCAGCGCGTGGAGCACATTATCGCCCAAGGCGAGCGACAAGGCCAGAGAGGCGGCTAGGACGAGGCTGAGAGCCACCATGCGGGATGCGATCCCAAGCCGGATTGGGGTGATGCTGTCGACCACGCTGAGCAGGGTGAGCGAAGAGCCATAGAGATTGAGCGAGGTGATGGTGATCAGCCCGCCAAAGCTGGCGACAAGCATGATGATGCCAAACCCGCCGAACATCGCGTCCGCGCTGTTGCGCAGCGCAACCACAATATCTGCGTCGGCAAAGGCCGCGGCTGCAAACGCGCCGACCAGCATCATCCATGCACCACCAAGGAAAGCCCCGCAGAAAGTCCAGAGGAAGGAGGCGCGGATTCCCACTTCGCGGGGGAGATAACGCGAATAGTCGGAGACATAGATTGACCAACTCAGCTGGTATCCAGCGGCGGCGAAGAATTGGACCAGGAACAGCGTGGGCTTGAACGCGCCGGGACGCAGCAGGGTTGTGAGGTCGACGACGGCGAAGAACCCAACGGTGTAGACCGCCAACACCGCCAGCATGAGATAGGCCAATATGCGCTGCGCCTTGTGGATCAGGTCATACCCCGCCGCCGCGATCAGGGCCGCGACGCATGCGAAGGCGATGATCGTTGGCCCTTCTGGTAAGCCGACCAGTTCCTTGACTGTGCTTGCCGCCAGCGACTGATTAAGCGCATTAAACCCAATATAAGTCACGAGCGCGACCACCCAGACAAGCAGGGCGCCTTTATAGCCAAATTGCGGGCGCGACTGGATCATCTGTGGCATGCCTAGGTGCGGTCCTTGCGAGCAATGGAGCGCCATCAGCAAGGTGCCGAGAACGCAGCCGCCAATGACTGCCAGGCTTGACCAAAAGAGGTCCAGCCCAGCCACGACGCTGATCGCTCCTGTTGCCAGCGTTGCGAGATGCGCGTCGCCGGTGAACCATACGGGCCAAAGATGCCGCACCTCCCCGCGCCGCTCAGCGAGAGGAACGTAGTCGATTGAGCGGGTTTCAACCAAAGCCATGTGGTTTCAATCTTTCTAATCGGATCAGTTGGGCATCCGGATCTGGCGACCCATAGCTTCGGGCAGGGGCAGGGGCGATTGGTCAGCGACGAGGGCCTGCGCCTTATCCTGCATCTCCTGCGGGGCGGGTGCCGATTTCTCTGCCTTGGCGTCAACATGCACCAGCATGTGTTCGGCAGTGGCGATCACTGCATCCTGACGGAGGCTGACCATTTCGTGGAACAGATGAAGGCGCTTGGCGTCCGCTGCCAGCACGCGGGTGCGAACCTCGATAGGCTCCCCCAGTCGCGCCTGACCCAAATGGCGGATATGCGTCTCAACAGTGTACCAGGAATATCCCGCCGCGACATAATCCAGCCCCGCGCCAATCTTCGCCAGCACGACATCGGTCGCATCGCCGAACAGCTTGAGGTAGCAATATTCGGTGAGATGCTCGTTATAGTCGATCCATTCGGGCTGGACAGGCGTGGATATCGTCAGCAGCCGCCCATCGGGGCGTGTCGTGCCGACTTCGGCGGGGCCAGCACCCAGTCGCAAACGGTGGGCCCGGGCCACAGCGCCTGCAGCAAAATCGTTGCGTTCGAGCGCGTGGGTTAGGTCAACAAGGCAGTCGTCGCGCAGCCCCTCATAGGTGCGCAGATCGATGCCGCCGGCCTGTTCGTCGCTCTGGCGGGAAATCGTCTCGATCAGCTCATCGGTCAATTTGGGGCCGATCAGCTTCGTCCAAGGCCATTCCATCGAGGGGCCGAATTGGTGGAGGAAGTGCCGCATCCCGTCTTCACCGCCCGCCAGCCGGTAGACGAGGAATGTGCCCATGAATGACCAGCGCATCCCTGCGCCAAAGCGGATCGCATCATCGATTTCGGAAGCGGTCGCGATGCCGTCGTTAATCAACCAGAGTGCCTCACGCCACACGGCCTCGAGCAGACGGTCGGCGATGAATCCGTCAATCTCCTTGCGGACATGCAGCACCTTCATGCCAATGCTTTCATAGACTGCGGCGGCAATATCCTTCGTTGCTTGGCTGGTCTTTTCGCCGCCGCAGACTTCAACCAGGGGCAGCAAATAGACCGGATTGAAGGGATGGCCGACGACCAGCCGGTCGGGCCGCGCCATGCCGGCTTGGAGTTTCGTCGGCAACAGGCCCGACGTGGATGATCCGATCACGGCGTGATCTGGCATTGCGGCATCCATTTCAGCGAGCAAACGGACTTTTAGGTCTTCCCGTTCTGGCAGGCTTTCTTGAATGAAATCGGCATCGCGCACGGCCTCAGCTAGGCTTGCTGCAAAGATCAGCTTGCCCTCTATGGGCAATGCCTGACCAAAAAGCCGCGTCATTGCCCGACGTGCATTGGCGAGCACGGCGGCTGTCTTGCGCTCAATTTCGGGATCCGGATCATAGACCGAAACATCAATCCCGTTGAGCGCAAAGCGCGCGGCCCAACCCGCGCCGATCACGCCGCCGCCGACAATCCCAACCTGACGGATTTCGTGTGCCATATGCTTGTTGCTCCTCAGCGCTTCTTGAGCTTCAGCTTCTCGCGCACCTCGGCGGGCCCGAGAATCCGGGCCCCCATGCCGGTCAGAATCTGCACCGCGCGCTCGACCAGCTGGCCGTTGCTCGCAAATTCACCGCGCCCGAGATAAAGATTATCCTCCAGCCCGACGCGCACATTGCCCCCGGCCAGCGCCGCCATCGCAACGAAGGGCAATTGATAGCGCCCGATTGAAAAGCCGCTGAAGACTGCGCCCGGTGGCAACTGGTGAACCATTGCCATTGTCGTCAGCGGATCATCGGGCGCGCCATAGGGAATGCCCATGCACAGCTGGATCATCACCGGATCATCCAGCAATCCGTCGCGGATCATCTCCTTCACGAACACCAGATGCCCTGTGTCAAACACTTCCAATTCGGGACGCACGCCAAGGCGCTGCACTTCGGCGGCCATGGTGCGCAGCATGCCGGGCGTGTTGGTCATGACATAGTCGGATTCGGCGAAGTTCATCGTCCCGCAATCGAGCGTGCAAATCTCTGGCAGCAGTTCCTGCACATGGGCCAGTCGTTCCATCGGCCCGACCATGTCGGTTCCCGCTGGATCGAGCGGCACCGGGTTTTCGCCCGCGCCGAACACAATATCTCCGCCCATCCCGGCGGTGAGATTGATCACCACATCGGTGTCGCTAGCGCGCACCCGTTCAACCACTTCGCGGTAGAGCGCCACATCGCGGCAGCCCTTGCCCGTTTCGGGGTCGCGCACATGGATATGGGCAATCGCAGCGCCAGCCTTGGCCGCCTCAATCGCGGCATCGGCAATTTGTGCTGGGGTAATGGGCAGAGCGGGGTGCTTGTCTGCCGTGGCGCCAGAGCCGGTCACGGCGCAGGTAATGAATGTTTCGAAATTCATGGCATATCCTCTTATCCTGTCGCGCAGCTTAACTCGTAATGGCCCGAAAAAAATCGCGAAATACGACAAATAATTGCAAAAAGCGACAATCTCTGTCAGCTATGTTGCGATGACCCAATCGCTCGCTTTCATCCTGATGCCCGGTTTTTCTGCGATTGCCTTTTTTGCGGCGCTTGAACCGCTGCGCATTGCCAACCGCCTGTCGGGCAAACCGCTTTTTGCCTGGACGATTCATGCACCCGATGAGGATTATGCTGCTGCATCCAATGGGATGCAGCTCAGGTCTGATGGGGCCTTGCCCGATGCCCCCCACACACTGGTGGTCTGTGCCGGCTTTGATCCGCTCGACCGCGTTCGGCCGGCCTTGCTGGGGCAGATACGCCGCATGTGGCGCGCGGGCTGCCAGATCGGGTCGATCGATACTGGTGCCTTTGTGCTCGCGGAGGCCGGTATTTTGGGGCGGGAAATGATCACCCTCCACTGGGAGGCAGCTGAGGAGTTTCGTCGCCGCTATCCCCGCATTCCCGTATCAACCGAACTTTATGAACGTCATGCCCGGCTGATCACCTGTGCCGGTGGCACAGCCGCGATGGACATGATGCTGGATGACATTGCCGCCCACCATGGCATTGCGCTGGCACAAGCGATTTCGGATCAGCTTATTCACGACCGCATCCGTCCGGCCAGCGCGCCGCAGCGCACCGTGATGGGCCTAGAGACGCAGTTTGCGGGGCCAGTCGTTCAACGCCTTGTCATGGCGATGGAGCGCGGGATTGCTGACGGGCGCCCGCTCGCGGCCCTTCTCGCGACAGAAGGCCTCCATCGTCGTCAAGCCGAACGGCTGTTTGAAGCGGCGCTGGGCATGAGCCCCGGGCGCTTCTATCGTGCGCTGCGGATCCGCCATGCGGTCAACCTGATGCGCCAGACCCGGATGCCAGTCCATGAGGCCGCGCTGGCGGCGGGCTTTTCTTCGCAGCCAGTCTTTTCGCGGGCGTGCCGTCAGCAATTTGGCCTCTCTCCGCGCGAAATTCTGGCCGGGTCTGGCCTCGTAGCGGCCGACTGACCGCGTCTGTTCAGGGTCAGGCGTCCATATCCAGCGAGAGACTCTCCGTATGGCCGTCGATGGCGAGCGCTTGGCCCGAAATGCGTTGCCCGGCTGGTGAGGTGAGGAACCGCACCAGCCCCAAGATATCATCATTGGTTGCAAAGGCCCTGAGAGAGGATTGGCGCTTATACTCGCGTTCGACCTCGCCGACCGTCAGGCCGCGCGCAACGGCGTCCGCCGCGATCACCCGGTCGATCCTTGGGCCTTCGACACTTGCGGGGCAGAGAGCGTTGACGCGAATGCCTTCGGGCCCCAATTCCATCGCCAGTGTCTTGGTCAGGCCGATCAGGGCCCATTTGCTGGCGACATAGGGGCCGCGCAACGGGCAGCCCATCAGCCCGGCGTTGGAGCTCATCGTGATGATCGAGCCGCCCGATCCTTTGGCACGTAGCAAAGCTATGGCACCCCGGGTCATCAGGAACATGCCATTGATGTTCACATCGATGGTCCGCATCCAGGCATCCAACGGCTGGTCCTCAAGTCGTGCGGTCGGGCCAGAAATGCCCGCATTGTTGATGAGGAGATCGATACCCGAAAGGCCCCTACGCGCCAAATCCGCTTCCACGGCGCGGTAGAAGGCGTCCACTGCCCCGGCGTCACTTACGTCGCAGGCACGGGCTGTGAGCAGCGGATCGGTTTTTGCAAGCGTATTCAGCGCGTCGGAATCTTGATCGCAGACGTAGACCTGCCAGCCGTCGGCGCAAAGGCCACGGGCAATCGCAAGTCCAATGCCGCTTGCCGCCGCCGAGATGATGGCCGTCTGCACGCGGTCAGACAATCTCGGTCTGCAAGGCGGGCGTATGGCGATGGAGGGCATCTCCACCAATGCCTCGCATCCCTTGTGCTGCAAGCGAGGCCACGATGTCCGCATGGTCAAGCGTTTGCACTGCCAACCCTTTGGCGAGCGCCATTGCCGCCGCTGTGCCAGCCGCCTGGCCCATGGCCATGCACTGTGGCATGCCGCGCACCGAGGCAAAGGCAGCTGGGTCGGCACACACCAGCCGACCCGCAAACAGAAGGTTTTCGATCCTTTCAGGCACCATCGCGCGAAAGGGAATGGTGTAATAGTCCCCAGATGCCACAATCGCATCATGGGTCATTTCCGCATCGCTGCGCATAACATCGTCGATGGGATTGTCGCAGCACACGATGCCGTCGGCAGGCTTGGCCCCAGCAGACAGGTCGCTTGCGAGGATGCGGTGCACAGCCTCAAGCTTGCGCGTCTCGCGCACACCCACCGTGGGCCCCAGCTCGCTCATGCGGGCTTGTTCGAAGCCCGGCACAGTTTCGATCAGGAACCGCGCAAGCTGGTGGCAGCGCCGCCGACCTTCTTGTGTTGCACGCGCCACTTGCTGCGGATCCGTCCCATCCACCCCGCGGATATGAACCGAGTTGCAAAATACCGTATCGCGGTGAAATCCGCGCATCAGATAAAGTTTGGCAAGATCGGGATGGAGTCGCCCATCGGCGATGCCCGCTGCGGCTTCCTCCGAGAAATAGGGATCCTCTTTGGCAAAGACGCGGTCCCACGACGCGTTCAGCATCGAGAAGGAGAGTGTCACCCCCATCATATTGCCGCGCCCATCCCCCACCATGAATGGCACACCGGCCTTTGCGGAGAGGTCACCATCGCCCGAACAGTCGATGACCATGCCCGCCTCAATCGTCATCGGCCCGGTCCGGTCGGTGCAGGCGATGCTTTGGACGCGATCCCCTTCGAGCTTGGGTGCGCCAACAAAGCTGTTGAGGTGGACGTCGACCCCCGCATCCTCAAGCATCTGGAACATCGCAAAGACGGCTGCTTCATGGTCGTAGATCACTTCATGTCCGAAGTTCTCCAGCGTCGAAGGCCGAACCGCCGCCATTGGCGGCTGCATCGCACAGAGCTGGTCAGTCAGCTCGGCAAAGACGCCGCCGATGCTGCGCCCAGTTGGATAGCCGCCGCCCCAGGGCATGCCCGGGCAAAACGACATGACACCACCAATCTTGCTGGTCCCCTCAATCAGGCGCACCCGCGCGCCCTGCCGCGCCGCGCCGAGCGCCGCGCCGAACCCGGCGGTTCCCCCGCCGATCACCAGAACATCGGTTGACATATGCCGCTGCATCAACGCCCCTTAGCCGATTCTTGGCCAAACACCAGATTGCCGCCAGACGGCGCTTTTTGCAGTGCGCCAAAGGAAGACTCAGTAGAAAATTGAGTGGTATTCTAGGTTCGAACTCCTGTCCCTCGAGCGGCATGGTATTTGCCATCTTTGAGCGCGGGCATATGGTATGACCTAAAGCACCAAAACCACCCCCGGCCCGTCACATTTGTGGGACATATGCGACTGGATTTCTTCTAACGTCCGTCAGGTCCAAGCAATCGCTTTTTCAACAGACGCATAGAGAGCCAGACGCCGGCCAACACCGGTATGACCAGCACCCCGACAATAAACTCATGGGAAACATGCGTGTCGCTGGCAGGTACCACGTAGAGGGCAAATTTGATCAGGCTCAAAAGATAATAGCTTAATGCGATCACAGACAAGCCTTCGACCATGCGCTGTAACCGAACCTGGCTGGAAATGCTGCGCTCCATCGACCCCAAGAGCTGGGCATTCTGGTTTTCAATGTGCGTATCCACACGCGCACGCAGCAATGAGCCCAGTTGCTCTGTGCCCTTCTCTAGTCTCGCGATCCGCTCGGTAGTGGCGATACAGGTGTTCATCGCGGGACTAAAACGCCGCTGCGTAAAATCGGCGAGAGAGGCATACCCTTCGATCGGACGGCTATCGACCTGTTCGAGCCGCTCTTCGACAATCTTCCCATAGGCGCGGGTGGCATCCATTCGGAAGGATATCGAAGTGGAAACCGAGGCAAGGTCTAGGGCAAGGACTGAAAGGTCCTCTAGCAGCGTATCGTCCCGGTCCTCATTATTGGCAAGGCGATTGAAGAGGTTGCGCAGCCTTGCCTCTGTCATATCAAGTTGAGGCCAGCATTCGCGGGCGACCGGCAAGCCAAGCAGTGCCTTGTTACGATAGTTGCCCAGTTCCTGTAATCGTTGAAGCTGGCGGGTAAGATCATAAGGGTCTGCGCCGTTCGCTGCGACCAATAAGCGACCAAAGCCATCATCCATGATCCGAAAATCAGACCACATGCGGATGTCTTCCCCAATCTGACTGGACACAAGCTCACTCCGGCTGAACGGAATTGCTTTCATCAACTGTTTGATGTCTGCATCGGTTGCAGCAATCCAAACCCGCGTGCTTCGGACGATCCGACCCGGAAGACTTTGTGCCCACATGATGGACGCATAAAGTTCGGGATCGGTTGTTGGGTCAAGATATCCGCTCTCTGTGCCGCTATGGGCAAATAGAGTGAGGCTACTCCCTTCACTCTGGCGTTCCCATGTGAAAGAGACCCCGGGATTGATTTGGCCTTCGCGATGGGAAGGATTACCGACGAGGCCGTCTTTGCCCGACTGCGCCTCGATTGCGATCAGCTCTTGTGCCCGTTCGTCATCGTCAACATTTAACACCCACTGAATAACATGGCAGGGCGCGGTGATAAGTGGCCACCTGCGCAGGTGCATTTCTCCGACCACGCGGAGGCGAAGTTCATGATCGCGCATCAGATGTCTCCATGGGCAAGTTAAAGCGAATGATGCCGCTGTTGTAAAAGGATTACTATCGAAAAAGCGCAATCCCAACTATTCTGGTTGCTTCTGCTTGGCTGCATAATTTCACCTAGATTCCCGGCCCATTCTTATCGCTTATTGGAGAAAGATCAGGCTGAAAACAGCGACGCCCCATGCCGGCGATGCGGCAACAATCCTCCGGTCATCGCCAGCGCCTATCGTGTCATCGTTTTGTCATTTACTAGATGGGGGACATCTGCGATGGACCGCTTCCGCCATTTGAAGGCGGTTTTCAGTTGGTCGCGTTGCGGGGGTAAACAGGCTCGCTGAACGTAACGCGCCATGTGGGGGAACGGGTTTGTTGGGCAAATCACGGCGTGATGCAGCCTTGGACATTGCAGGCACTGAGGGTGCGCGGCCCGTGGCCGTGCGCTCTGCCGCTGTTATTGCGATGCTGCTCCTTGCAGGCTGCGCCCCCCTTTTTGTGTTGCCGTCGCTTCAGCCCGGGCCATTTCTGCTGCTGAATTTGGCCTATCTGGGCCTTGCCATATTCGCCGGAGCTCTTGTTTTGGGCGCTCAGCGCCTTGCCTGCATCACAGGGCGGGCAGACGGCCCGGATGAAAGCCAGCGGCGCTGGTTGATCGGAGCGATTATCGCAACGGCTGTTACCCTTTCTCACTTTCAGGTCTTCAAACAACTGGTCTTGCCAGGTCGGGGGTTCCCGCTCGATGCCCTGATCGCTGATCTGGAGCACCGCTTGCTGTTCGGGCATGATGCCTGGGAAGTCACACACACGCTGTTTGGCGCACTTTTGCCGACACTCATTCTTGACACGGTCTATGCAGTCTGGCTGCCGATCATGTTTCTGTTTCCCGCAGCTGTTGTCATCGCAATCCGGGATAAGGATGTGCGTGGCCGCCTTGTAGGGACATGGGTCGTATCTTGGATCCTCATTGGCAGCCTTGGGGCCTGGGGGCTCGCATCGGCAGGGCCTTGCTATTTCAACGAACTAATTGGACCGCGAGCAGGTTATTTGCAGATGCATGAAGCGCTGATTGCGCTTGATCAGAAAGCCGCTCTTTATGGTCTGCATATTCAGGCACTTCATTTTCAACAAATGCTGCGTCTATCTCAAGGTGGACCTTTGGTGTTTGCCAGTGGCATTTCTGCCATGCCATCCATGCATGTCGCCATGGCGACGTTGTTCGTCATTGGGGCCTTTCAGCATAGCCGGAAAATCGGCTGGTACTTCTTTGGCTATGCCATGCTGATCTGGATCGCCTCCATTCACCTCGGCTGGCATTTTGCCTCAGACGGGCTTTTGGGGGCAGCAATGATGACAGGACTTTGGGCCATCTCTGGCCCTGCCTCCCAGCTGATCTATTCTGGCCTGCGTGCCATAGGCCGCGCGAAGACGGGCTTTTCGGCCTGATGCTTAATCGCCGGTAAAGACGGGCGGGCGTTTTTCGACAAAGGCGTTGATCGCTTCCCGATTGTCGGCCGTTTCAT
>Ga0214921_10009649_pt1 | contig 12155 bp, 8 predicted proteins | sample LL1505_MetaG_FD_177992 | JGI IMG/M metagenome (GOLD analysis project Ga0214921, IMG submission 177992) | Freshwater microbial communities from Lake Lanier, Atlanta, Georgia, United States - LL-1505 | ecosystem: Environmental > Aquatic > Freshwater > Lake | place: USA: Georgia | collected 2015-05-28 | reverse complement strand
GGCGCAAGCTGGTTCTGGTCGCCACAATCGTGCTGGGCGTGATCGTAATGGCGGCGTTGCTGGCGCCATGGGTGGCACCCTTCAAGCCCGATGCCATGCGGATGGCCCGTCGCTTGAAACCGCCGAGCGATATCAACTGGCTGGGCACCGACGAGTTCGGCCGCGATATCCTCTCGCGCATCATTTTCGGCGGGCGCGCCTCGCTCGGGATCGGTGCCGCTGTGGTTGTTTTGTCGATGAGCGTCGGCACCGTGTTCGGCCTGCTGTCAGGCTATGTCAAAGGGCTTGATGCGCTGATCATGCGTTTGGCCGATGCGATGATGGCACTGCCCGATATTCTGCTGGCGATTTTTCTGGTGGCGATTCTGGGGCCCTCGGCGGGCAATGTCGTGCTGGCTTTGTCGATTGTCTATGCGCCGCGCGTGGTGCGGGTGGTCAGGGCTTCGACGCTGGTGGTGAGTGAATTGCCGTTTGTCGAGGCGGCACGAGCTTTGGGGGTCTCGACCTTTCGAATTCTGCGCGTGCATATCCTGCTCAATGTCGCATCCCCCATCCTGGTCCAGGCGACCTTTATTTTTGCCTATGCGGTGCTGGCCGAAGCAGGCCTGTCCTTCTTGGGGGCCGGTGTGCCGCCCGAAGTGCCGACATGGGGCACGATGATCGCATCGGGCCAGCAATATGCCGATGATGCCTTCTGGGTCGTGCTGTTTCCCGGTCTGGCGATTGTGCTGGCTGCTTTGTCACTGCAACTGATCGGCGATGGCTTGCGCGATATGCTCGATCCCAAATTGCGCAAGGCCTTGTGACCATGACCGACCAACAGCAAACCCCTTTGTTGCAGATCGACGGGCTCTCGGTATCCTTTCGCACCGAAACCGGTACTGTCACGCCGGTGCGCGGGGTTTCGCTTAACGTGCAGGCGGGTGAAACGCTGGCGCTGGTGGGGGAATCGGGGTCGGGCAAATCGGTCACCAGCCTTGCCGTGATGGGCCTGCTGCCGCGGCCTTCCGGTTTTATTGCGGCGGGCCAACTGCGCTATCGCACCCGCCAGAACGAGATGCTCGATCTGGCTGCGCTCGATCAGGACCGCTTGCGGCAATTGCGCGGCACCGAAATGGCGATGATCTTTCAGGAACCGATGACCAGCCTCAATCCGGTGCTGACCATCGGCGAACAGATTGCGGAATCGGTGCGGCTGCATCTTGGCCTTGATGGATCGGCCACCCGCAAGCGCGTCAGGGATATGCTCGATCTGGTCGAGATCCCCGATGCCGGTCGGCGGATGGATGACTATCCGCACCAGATGTCGGGCGGGATGCGCCAGCGGGTGATGATCGCGCTGGCAATGTCGTGCAATCCGGCTTTGCTGATCGCCGACGAGCCGACCACGGCACTGGATGTCACCATTCAGGCGCAAATTCTGGCCCTGATCGACCGCTTGCGCCGCGAAACCGGGATGGCGGTGTTGTTCATCACCCATAATCTCGGCGTGGTATCGGAAATCGCCGATCGCGTGGCGGTGATGTATGGCGGGCAGGTGGTGGAAAGCGGGGAGACCGCGCCGCTGTTTCGTGCCCCGCGCCACCCTTACTCCAAAGCCTTGCTGTCCTGCCTGCCGGCGCGGGCGGTTGTGCGTGAAGGACGGCGGGTCATTCAGGCCATTGCGGGCCAGCCCGGCGATTTCGGCCCCGCTTGCGCCTTTGCGCCGCGCTGTCCGATGGCGCAAGCCCAATGCGGGCTGACGCTGCCTGCCCTGGAAAGTGATGGGCAAGGCGATATCCGCTGCCTGCGCTGGAGGGAATGGGCATGACAAAACCTTTGTTGTCTGTCTCGCATCTGGGCAAGGAATTTGTCACCGCCAAGGGCCGGTTGCGGGCGGTCGAGGATGTGAGTTTCGAGATTGCACCGGGCGAGGCCTTCGGACTGGTCGGTGAATCGGGCTCCGGCAAAAGCACCATCGGGCGGCTGGTCCTGCGGCTGATTGCGGCCAGCGGCGGGCAGGTGAGTTTTGACGGGCAGGCAATTGATGGCTTGTCGGAACGGCAGTTGAAGCCGTTTCGCGCACAGGCGCAGATGGTGTTTCAGGATCCCTTCGCCTCGCTCAATCCGCGCTTGCGGGTGCGCGATATTATCGGCGAGGCACTCGATACCCATGGCATTGCCCAAAACCGCCGCAGCGAGCGGATCGGTGAATTGCTGGAAATGGTCGGTTTGCAAAAAGCCCATGCAGACCGGTTCCCGCATGAATTTTCCGGGGGTCAACGCCAGCGCATCGGCATTGCGCGGGCTTTGGCAGTCGAGCCGAAACTGATCATCGCCGACGAGCCGGTCTCCGCACTCGATGTCTCGGTGCAGGCGCAGATCATCAACCTGCTGCAGGATTTGCGCGCCCGCTTCGGGCTGGCCTTGCTGTTCATCTCGCATGATCTCGATATTGTCGAATTGCTGTGCGAGCGGGTGGCCGTGCTCTATCTCGGCCGCGTGATGGAAATGGGGCCGACCGAGCGCGTGATGCACCATCCGCGCCATCCTTATACCCGCGCTTTGCTGGCCGCCTCGCCCAAAGCCGATCCCGATGGCCCCAAAGCACGACGGCTGATCATGGGGGATATTCCCTCGCCGCTTGATCCGCCCTCGGGCTGCGTGTTCCGCACCCGTTGTCCGCAGGCCCAAAGCCTGTGCGCGCAGGAGCGGCCGGTGTTGAGACAGGAGCAGGACGGCCATCAATTCGCCTGCCATTTCGATCTGGAAGCCGGGGAGGCGATCTGAATGGAGGAGGCCACGATCCATGCTCCTGCCGAGAGCGCGGATGCTCCAGATGTCTTGCGCGCCATCCGTCTGGCGATGGAGAGCCTGTCGAGCGGACAGCGGCGGATTGCCGAACTGGTGCTGGACAATCCCGCTTGGGCGGTCAACACCAATGTCGAGGAACTGGCCCGCGCCGCCGAAGTCAGTGCGCCCACCATTGTGCGGTTCTGCCGCACGGTCGGCTGCGAGGGGGTCAAGGATTTCAAGCTGAAACTGGCGGGCGATCTGGCGCGCGGCACGCCCTTTCTGCATCGCGGGGTCAGCGAGGGTGACAGTGCCCACGATGTCGTGCGCAATGTGGTGGGCAGTCTGACGGCGGTCTTGTCCGAATGGCAAAGGCTGATCGACCCCGCCTTGATCGACCATGCTGCCAAGGCCATCAACTGCGCGCGCCGGATTGATTGTTACGGCACGGGCGCGACATCGAATTTTCTTGCGCAGGATTTGCAGGCCCGTCTGTTCCGGCTCGATCTGAACACCACGGCCTATTCGGATGCGCATTTCCAGCTGGTGGCCGCGGCCACGCTGACCCCTGCCGATGTGGTGGTGGCGATTTCCTTTGTCGGGCGCATGCCCTCTTTGCTGGAAGTGGTGCGTCTGGCCAAAGCGCGCGGGGCCACCATCATCGCCATCACGCGCGGCCATACGCCGCTGGCCGCTTTGGCCGATATCGTGCTGGCCAGCGATGTGCCGCGCGATGCCACCATGCGGGTCGGCACCGAGGCCTATGTGGTGCAATTGCTGGTGATCGAGATGCTGATGGTGATGACCGGCCTGTTGCGCGGCCCCGCTGTGATTGGCCGCTTGCGGGAAATCCATGACATTTTGCAAACCCATGGCGTCGACAGCGACGATCCCTCTTTGCTGCATTGGGGTTGGCGGCCCTTGCTGGGCGAGGACGAGGCGCAAGTTTAATCAACCGGCCGGTTCATTTCATGTTTGAAATGTCATCATGGGGCCCTAATCTGCCTTTTGAGTTGCGCTGCACCATGGGCGTTTGGCTGTAATGAGGGCAGGGATAGCATGTCGTTTTTAACCGATTTGATTTCGAGTATTTCACAACGCGGCCGTGAACTGGTCGAGCAGGCGCAATGGGTCGGCGGGCGGCGTGATCTGCTGCCGGTCGCCGACATGTGCGAGGCTTTGCTGTCGAGCCGCGGCGAAGCCTCCGGCGTGGCTTTGGCGACAATCATTCTCGATCGCTATGCCCTTATGGATGATGCGGAGAAATGCACATTTCTGTGCATGCTGGTCGACCGGTTCGGCGCAGATGAAGATGGCTTGAAGCAGGCCATTGCCACCTATCAGACTTCGCCAGACCACCAGAATTTGATGGCCCTGCATCAGGCCGCAGAGCCGCGCCGTCAGGAATTGATCCGCCGGTTGAACCTGTCTTCGGGTGGCACACAAAATCTGGTGCGGATGCGCGAGGATTTGTTCCGCTTCGAGAAGACCCATCCCGGCTTGGCGGCGCTGGATGCCGATTTCCGGCATTTGTTCTCCTCGTGGTTCAATCGCGGTTTTCTGGTGCTCAGGCCGATTGACTGGCAGACGCCTGCCAATATTCTCGAAAAAATCATCCGCTACGAGGCCGTTCATGCCATCAAGAGCTGGGATGATCTGCGCAGCCGTCTGGCCCCGCCCGATCGCCGTTGCTTTGCCTTTTTCCATCCGCAGATTGTCGATGATCCGCTGATCTTTGTCGAAGTCGCTTTGACCGCCGATATCCCCGCCTCGATCACCGATGTGCTGCGCGAGGAGCGGGTCCCGCTTGATCCGAAAAAGGCGACAACGGCGGTATTCTATTCCATTTCGAATTGTCAGGAGGGGTTGCGCGGCATTTCCTTCGGCAATTTCCTGATCAAACAGGTGGTGGAAGAACTGACCCGTCAGGGGTTCGGCCTGAAAACCTTTGTGACACTGTCGCCCGTGCCCGGTTTTGCGGCTTGGCTGGGCCGCGAGCGCAAACAGGCCGAATCCGGGTTCGTGACGCCCGAGTTGAAACAATCGCTCGATTTGCTCGATGATCCGGCTTGGGCGGTCAATCCTGTCTCGGTCGAGCTTCTGACGCCGTTGTTGCATGGCTTGGCCGCGCGCTATCTGTTGCAGTCGCGCTCGGTCTCGGGACGGGTGATCGATCCGGTCGCCCGTTTCCATCTCGGCAATGGCGCGCGACTGGAGCGCATCAATGTGATGGCCGATCCCTCCCCCAAAGGGCTGGCGCAGGCCCATGCGGTGATGGTCAATTATCTCTATGATCTCGATATGATCGAGGCCAACCACGAGGCTTTCAGCAACAAGAACGAGGTTGTGGCCTCTTCCGGCGTGCGACAATTGTTGCGGCATAAAGCCCCCCGCGAGACCCGTAACAGCCATTTGTTGTAAATCGAGCGGCAAGAATAACCCGTCGATGTGCGATTTCTTGCAAGTTCACATGTAAGTTTGCTTGCATGAACAGGCGCGCTCTGGCACACCCTGTGCCATGGCTGCACCTCCTCTCCTGCATTTGCAAAATACCCGTTTGACCTTTGGTGGCACTCCTTTGCTTGACGGCGCCGAACTGGCCGTTGGCTTGGGAGAAAGGGTGGCTCTGGTGGGCCGCAACGGCTCGGGTAAATCGACCCTGCTGAAAATCGCCGCCGGCTTGGTGGAAGCCGATTCCGGCACCCGTTTTCTGCAGCCCGGTGCCACCGTGCGCTATCTGCCGCAAGAACCTGACCTGTCGGCCTATGCCAGTGTGCTGGCCTATGTCGAAGAAGGTCTGGCCCCCGGGGATGATCCCTATCGCGCCCAGCATTTGCTGACCCAGTTGGGTCTGAACGGCGACGAGGATCCCAAACGTCTGTCGGGCGGGGAAACGCGCCGCGCCGCTTTGGCGCGTACGCTCGCCCCCGCGCCAGATATTTTATTGCTGGACGAGCCGACCAACCATCTCGATCTGCCCGCCATCACATGGCTGGAAGAGGAATTGTCGGGCTTGCGCTCGGCCATGGTCATCATCAGCCATGACCGGCGGTTTTTGCAAAATCTGTCGCGCAATACGGTGTGGCTGGATCGCGGCCGTTCGCGCAGGCTCGATCAGGGTTTTGCCGCTTTCGAGGCGTGGCGCGATGTGCAGATCGAGCAGGAGGAGATCGAAGCCCACAAGCTCGACCGCCAGATTGCCCGCGAAGAAGACTGGGTCCGCTATGGCGTGACCGCACGGCGCAAGCGCAATGTGCGGCGCATGGCCGATCTGGCCGATTTGCGCGAAAAACGCAGCACGGCACGAAAGCTGACCGGCGATGTCAGAATGGCCGCCAGCGAGGCGGACCAATCGGGCGAACAGGTGGTGGTGCTCGACCATGTCGGGAAATCCTATGGCGAGCGCGCCATTGTCAAAGATCTGTCGATGCGGATCATGCGGCGCGACCGGATCGGCATTGTCGGGGCCAATGGCGCGGGCAAGACCACGCTGATCAATCTGATGACCGGTGAATTGTCTCCTGATTCCGGTGAGGTCCGTCTGGGCACGCGACTGGAAAAAGTCGTGCTGGACCAGCGCCGTGCGGCACTCGATGAAAAAGCCTCCGTCATGGATGTGCTGACCGGCGGGCGCGGCGACATGCTGACGGTCAACGGCATCCAGCGGCATGTGATGGGCTATTTGAAGGATTTTCTGTTCTCGCCGCCGCAGGCCCGCCAGCCGGTGGCCGCTTTGTCGGGTGGTGAGCGGGCAAGGCTGTTGCTGGCACGCGCGCTGGCGGCCCCGTCCAACCTGCTGGTGCTCGATGAGCCGACCAATGATCTCGATCTCGAAACCCTCGATCTGCTCGAAGAACTGGTGGCCGATTATGCCGGGACCGTGCTGATCGTCAGCCATGACCGCGATTGTCTGGACCGTATCTGCACGGCGATTCTGATGTCGGAAGGCGAGGGGCAATGGACACTCTATGCCGGGGGCTATTCCGATATGCTGGCGCAGCGCGGCGAGGGCGTCACAGCCCGCAAGTCGCATCGGTCCGGCCTGCCGTCGACCCAAAAGCACGAGGCCAGTGGTTCAAGTGCCACGCAGGCCACGGGTAGCAAACCGGCGCGTAAATTGTCGTTCAAGAACAAGCATGCGTTGAGCGTGCTGCCCGAAAAAATGGCGGCGTTGGGACGTGATATCGAGAAGCTGCAAGCAGCTCTTGCCGATCCCCAGCTCTATGCCAAGGACGCCACCCGCTTCAACGCGATGAGCCTGCGTTTGACAGAAACCCAGGTGGCGTTGATGCAGGCCGAAGAAGAATGGCTGGCGCTGGAATTGCTGCGCGAGGAAATCGAGGGCAGTTGATTGTTCTTTGGTTTGACGGATGTTTCCATGGCAATCATTCGCGATTGCCGATGACCTAAAAAGACGTGAATCACCTGAAAAGACGTGGATGACCGCCGCAAGGGCAGCCATGACACGGGTTTGGATCTGAATAAATCGATCAAAATTGTCATGGCCGGACTGGTTCCGGCCATTCATGACTTTTCAGGAACAGCCCGCCACCGAAGCTCGCCAGAGGGCAGGGCGAGGGAGAAGGACGAGGGGACAGGTCGAGGGGACAAGCCCCCTCGGTATTGTCAGGCAGGCATGCCTGTTTCGATCAGCTTGGCCCAATAGCTGACGCCGATCGGGATCACGTGATCATCGAAATCATAAGCGGGATGGTGCAGGCCTGCGGTGTCGCCGTTGCCGACGAAAATAAACGCACCAGGGCGGGCTTCCAGCATATAGGAAAAATCTTCCGCGCCCATCGTCGGGGCAAGGTGGGTGTCGACCTTGTCCTGACCCACAACCGAGCCTGCGACCGAGGCCGCGAATTGCGTCGGCGTGTCGTGATTGCTGGTGACGGGATAGCCGCGGGCATAATCGACCTTGGCTGTGGCCCCGTGCAGGGCGCAGATGCCGTGGACGATTTCGGACATGCGGCGTTCGATCAGATCCTGCACATCCTTGTTGAGCGTGCGTACCGTGCCTTTCAGCGTGGCGGTTTGCGGCAGGATGTTGAAGGCGTCTCCGGCGCGGATAAAGGTGGTGGAAACCACTGCCGATTCAAGCGGGTTCACATTGCGCGCGACAATCCCCTGAAACGCATTGATGATCTGGGCGACAATCACCACGGTATCAATCGAGCCATGCGGATTGGCCGCATGTGCGCCAAGACCCTGAATCTCGATGGTGAAGCGATCGGCTGCCGCCATCAACGGGCCGGTGCGCAGGCCGAATTGACCGACCGGCATGCCCGGCATGTTGTGCATGCCATAAACCTCGGTGATGCCGAACCGGTCCATCATGCCGTCATCGACCATGGCCTTGCCGCCGCCGCCGCCTTCTTCGGCGGGCTGGAAGATCACCACGGCAGTGCCCGCAAAATTGCGCGTCTCGGCCAGATATTTGGCCGCGCCCAGCAGCATGGATGTATGGCCGTCATGACCGCAGGCATGCATCTTGCCCGGAGTGGTCGAGGCATAGGCCTTGCCGGTTTCCTCAACGATCGGCAGCGCATCCATATCGGCGCGCATGCCGATCACCTTGTTGCCGGGCTTGGAACCGCGGATCACTCCGACCACGCCGGTGCGGCCGATGCCGGTGACCACTTCATCGCAACCAAAGGCCTTGAGCTTTTCAGCCACAATGCCGGCGGTGCGGTGGACATCGTAATCAAGTTCGGGGTGGGCATGCAGATCGTGCCGCCATTCGGCAATTTCCTCGGCAAAAGCGGCAACACGGTTCACGATGGGCATCAGAAGACCTCTTGAATGGGGGCGTATCGAATGGGTGATTTGTCATTATTCATTGGTTGAACGAGCAAAGCAAATCCATAGAGCGCGGGTCAATGACAAAGACCAGTCACATCATTCTGCACCAAATGGGCAATTGCCCCGATTTAACCCGTCAAATGTGCAGAATTAGACTTTACGCTGAGAGGTTATGACGGCTAATCTCTCGCCCACGAGTGAACAAGACGAGGCAACGGGGTTTCACTCAACCTAGGGGTAAAGTGCGATGACAATGAAAAGAGGACTAGTAGCCAAAGGTTTCGTGGCGCTTGCAACTGCTGCGGTGCTGATGAGCAGCGCGGTCTATGCCAAAACGCTGCGTTACGCAAATCAGGGGGATCTGAAATCTCTTGATCCTTATACGCTGAATGAAACCACCACCAACGCCCATCTGGCCAATGTGTATGAAGGTCTGGTCAAACGCGATCGGAGCCTGAACGTGGTGCCCGCTCTGGCCGAGCGATGGGAAACACCCGAACCGACCCGCTGGCGTTTCTATCTGCGCAAAGGTGTGAAGTTCCAGAATGGTGAAGATTTCACCGCCGACGATGTGATTTTCTCTGCAGACCGTCTGCGTGCACCCGGTTCCAACCACACCACCCGCGTGCCCAAGGATGCCAAATTCGTCAAGATCGACGACCATACCGTTGACGTGATTTTGGGCGTGCCCAATCCGATCCTGCTGAACCAGTGGGAATATTGGATGATCGTGTCGAAGAAGTGGGCCGAAGCCAATGGCAGCGCCGCACCGACACCTGCCAATGCCACCACGCCATCCTTCATTTCGCTCAACGCCAATGGCACCGGTCCCTTCAAGATCGACAGCCATCAACCCGGCGTGAAAACCGTGTTCAAGTCCAATGCAGGCTGGTGGAGCAAGCCCGAACATAATCTGGATGAAATCATCTTCACCCCGATTGCATCGGATGCCACCCGCGTGGCCGCTTTGCTGTCGGGCGAAGTCGACCTGATCGAGCCTGTGCCGATCCAGGACATCCAGCGCGTCAATTCCGCATCCAATGTGCAGGTTCTGGCCGGTCCCGAACTGCGCACCATCTATCTGGGCATGGACCAGACCCGCGATGAATTGCTTGAATCCAGCGTGAAGGGCAAGAACCCCTTCAAGGACAAGCGCGTCCGTGAAGCCTTCTACAAGGCCATCGACATCGAAACCATCAAGACCCGCGTGATGCGCGGTCTGTCGACCCCGTCGGCCTTGATGATCGCTCCGGAATTGTTCCCGCTGTCGAAAGACTTCGTGCGTCCGAAATTCGATCCCGAAGGCGCCAAGAAGCTGTTGGCCGATGCCGGATATCCCAATGGTTTCGAAGTCGGTTTCGACTGCCCCAATGATCGTTACGTCAATGACGGCCCGATCTGTCAGGCGATTGTCGGCATGCTCGCCCGTGTCGGGATCAAGCTGAATGCTTTGATCCAGCCAAAGGCGCAGTATTTCGCAAAAGTTCTGAAGCCGAATGGTTTCAAGACCTCCTTCTATCTGCTCGGTTGGACCCCCAACACATTGGATAGCCACAACGTGCTTTATGACATCATCGGCTGCCGCGATGATGAAAAGTCGGCACGCGGCGAAACCAATCTGGGCGGTTACTGCAACAAGCAGGTGGATGGTTTGACCGACCAGATTCTCGGCGAAACCGATGCGACCAAGCGCAATGCCATGATCAAGCAAGCCTTCCAGATTGCTTATGATGAGTATGCCTATATCCCGTTGCACCAGCAGGCTTTGGCATGGGGCGTGTCCAAGAGCTTGAAAATGGCTCAACGCGCCGACAATGCCATCACCTTTGGCTGGATCATGAAAGACTGACCTCTCATCCGGTTGCAGGCTGTTTCGGCAACCTGCAACCGGTCGGAGTGTCTTCCGCCTATCGGGTCCGGTACCTTGCGTGTCGGGCCCTGATCCCCGATCCTGTGTTCGGGTTTTCAAGAAGAGTATGATCCTATGCTGGCATTTGTTATCCGACGGATTTTGCAATCCTGCATGGTTTTGCTGACGGTCGCCTTGCTGGCTTTCACGATGTTCCGTTTTGTCGGCGATCCCGTGGCGCAGATCGTCAGCCTCGATACGCCTGCCGAAGAAGTGCGCAAGGTGCGCGAAAGTCTGGGTCTGGATGATCCGGTGATCGTCCAGATGGGCCGCTATCTTTATAAAGCGGTGCAGATGGATTTCGGCATTTCCTACCAATTCCGCCAGCCCGTGATCCAATTGCTGGCCGAACGCGCGCCCGCCACGCTGGAACTGGCACTGATTTCCTCTTTCTTGTCGCTGGCCATCGGAATTCCGATGGGGGTCTATACCGCGCTTCGGCGCGACAGCCTGTTTGCGCGGGTGTTCCAATCGATTTCGCTGGTCGGCGTCAGCCTGCCGACCTTTCTCATCGGGATTTTGCTGATCTATCTGTTTGCGGTGACCTTGGGCTGGTTGCCCTCGTTCGGGCGCGGGCAGGTGGTGACGGTGTCGGGGCGCTGGAGCACCGGCTTGCTGACCGTCTCGGGGCTGAAAGCGCTGATCCTGCCCTCGTTCACTTTGGGGCTCTACCAGATGACGCTGATCATGCGGCTGGTGCGTGCCGAGATGCTGGAAGTGCTGCGCTCCGACCACATCAAATTCGCGCGTGCGCGCGGCCTGACCACGCGGGCCATCCATTTCCGCCATGCGCTCAAAAGCACGCTGGTGCCGGTGATCACCATTGCCGGTTTGCAGTTGGGTTCGATCATCGCCTTTGCAGTGATCACCGAGACGGTGTTCCAGTGGCCGGGCATGGGTGCTTTGTTCCTGAAAGCGGTCCAGAATGTCGATATTCCGATTATGGCGGCCTATCTGATGATCATTTCGGCCCTGTTTGTCACCATCAATATGGTGGTTGATCTGCTTTACGCATTCGTAGATCCGCGTCTGCGTGCGACCATCAAAGGATAAGCCCGTGTCGATGCAAACTCCTCCTGCCGGGTCATCCCCGCCGGGTGACAGCCTCTGGTCACGGATCATGGCGCATGATCTGACCTATCTGTTTTTCCGCTCGCCATTGACGGTGGTGGCCGCGATCCTGTCGGTGGCCATCATGCTGGCGGCTCTCATGGCCCCTTTGCTTGCCAGCATGGATCCGTTCGATCCCGCACAGGTGTTTCTGGCCGATGCCAATATTCCGCCGGTCTGGCAGGATGGCGGCGATCCGCGGTTTGTGCTTGGCACCGATGATCAGGGCCGCGATCTCTATTCGGCCATTCTCTACGGCATGCGGGTCTCGCTGGTGATCGGCCTGTCGGGCGTGGCACTGGCGGCGACCATCGGCATCACGCTCGGGCTGGTGGCAGGCTATGTCGGCGGACGGGTCGATGCGGTGATCATGCGGGTGGCCGATGTGCAATTGACCTTTCCGGCCATTCTGATTGCCTTGCTGGTCAATGGTATCGTGCAGGCCCTGTCCAAAGGCACGTCTCGCGAGACATGGGCTTTCGGCGTCTTGATCCTGTCGATCGGGTTGAGCTTCTGGGTGCAATATGCGCGCACCATCCGCGGTTCGACTTTGATTGAA
>Ga0214921_10009647_pt1 | contig 12157 bp, 14 predicted proteins | sample LL1505_MetaG_FD_177992 | JGI IMG/M metagenome (GOLD analysis project Ga0214921, IMG submission 177992) | Freshwater microbial communities from Lake Lanier, Atlanta, Georgia, United States - LL-1505 | ecosystem: Environmental > Aquatic > Freshwater > Lake | place: USA: Georgia | collected... | reverse complement strand
GGCGTCGCTGTTGGAGTATTGGTCGGTGTCGCCGTCGGAGTATGTGTTGGGGTGGCTGTTGGTGTCGCCGTCGGAGTCACTGTCGGCGTATGTGTTGGCGTATTCGTAGGTGTCGCTGTTGGAGTATCCGTTGGGGTAGCGGTTGGAGTGTTTGTCGGTGTCGCTGTCGGTGTCGCCGTAGGGGTCGCCGTCGGCGTGTGAGTTGGAGTATTTGTTGGCGTCGCTGTAGGGGTATTAGTCGGAGTCGCCGTCGGTGTATTTGTCGGCGTGGCCGTTGGTGTAGCCGTCGGAGTATTTGTTGGCGTCGCTGTTGGCGTGCTGGTGGGTGTCGCCGTTGGAGTGTTAGTCGGCGTAGCGGTCGGGGTAGCGGTTGGGGTGACCGTCGGCGTGTTGGTTGGGGTAGCCGTCGGCGTGTTGGTTGGGGTAGCTGTCGGTGTAGCTGTCGGTGTGGCTGTCGGTGTCGTTGTTGGCGTATGTGTCGGCGTCGCCGTTGGAGTCGCTGTCGGTGTAGCAGTTGGAGTGTTGGTCGGCGTAGAGGTTGGTGTCGTTGTTGGCGTATGCGTCGGGGTCGCAGTTGGGGTGGCTGTCGGTGTCGCGGTCGGTGTCGCGGTCGGAGTAGCTGTCGGCGTAGCCGTTGGAGTAGCTGTCGGGGTCTGAGTCGGGGTGGCTGTCGGTGTCGCGGTCGGTGTCGCGGTGGGGGTGACTGTCGGGGTAGCGGTCGGAGTGGTGGTCGGGGTGTTTGTGGGGGTAGTTGTTGGAGTTGCTGTAGGTGTTAGCGTAGGCGTAGCGGTCGGAGTAAGTGTTGGTGTAGCCGTCGGAGAAGCTGTCGGCGTGTTAGTAGGGGTTCCTGTGGGCGTTGCAGTTGGAGTCCCAGTCGGCGTCGCCGTGGCCGTCGCCGTAGGTGTTATCGTAGGTGTCGCGGTCGGTGTCGCGGTCGGAGTGATCGTTGGTGTAACGGTGGGAGTATTCGTGGGAGTAGCTGTTGGCGTGAAGGTCGGTGGGACGTAGTTTCCGATACAGTAGATTGGGAGAGCATAGCTGCAATCGAGAGAGGTTGCCTCCATCCACGCCCCCGCGTAGCCAAAGGAATTAGGATCTCCGATAATTGTGGAGCCTATATTGTCAGTCCAGTCATAACATTGGTCGAACACGTTATTGTTTGTTCCATTCGATTGAGTTCCCGTGTATACGTAATCATTGTATACGGTGACTCGGTCTTCTTGGTAAGCGGGGGCGCTATTTAGTGAGCCGCTCCACAGCTGGCTCCGATTATTAGCCACGATCTGGCTATTCATATTCCAGATTGCGCCCGTTCCGGATGTGCCCGTCACGTTCACGGCATCCCATGTCGAACTTGATGCTAACGGGTACCATGTACCGCTATAGCCTTGAGCCTGCGCCAAAGCTTGACAAGAAGCCCGCATCGTCTCCAGGCCGACCCAGTCTCCTCCCGCATTCTGGTATGAAGATACGAAGATCGAGAGCTGCTCATTTGTGTTCCGCCACGAGACATTCCAGGTTGGTGTGGGTGTTGGTGTCGGCGTGACCGTCGGTGTCACCGTCGGTGTCGCCGTGGGTGTGAATGTCGGTGTCGGACCGCTGAGCGCGCTCACCACCTCCCCTGCCGAGCTACCGATTCTGTTCCACAAGGCAGCGATCTGATAGTGCCCTCCTGAGTCGAGTGAGTTGGATACTCCTTGAGGACTGCCGGTTGAGCTAACTGAGGTCGGCGCTGACCATGATGTGTAAGGGCTGCTAGCTTCGGAGTAACTGACCGTTCCACTATCAACAAACCACGCTACGAGGCTAGAATCTGATGTATAGTATCCCCCTGTAACGGACGTGGCCGTTCCAGTTAAGACTGTAGTGGCGCTACTCCACGACGCGGGAGAGCCGGAGTAGCTCTTCATCATCACATCGTTGTTGGTGTCGATGTAAAAAAGGTGCGCCGTGCCGCTTGCGCCCGCTACAAGCGAGGCCGTGGCTGCTGATAGTTGGTTGTTAGACGCGACTGGCTGAACGTATGCAAGCTGTGGAGTCGCGCCAACATAGAGATTTCCACTGGACTCGAGGGCGAGAGTATTAACCGGGCTCGACACTCCCGTGCCCAGGGCGGACCATGATGTGCCGTTCCACTTAGCTACTCTGTTAACCGCGACAGCACCCGCCGTTGTGAAAGCTCCACCCGCGTAGAGGTTGCCACTCGCGTCAACCCTGAGAGCTAACGCATCGTTGTTCATTCCCGTTCCGAGAGCAGACCACGATGTCCCGTTCCAACTCGATATATAGTTAACCGTGATGCCTCCAGCTGTTGTGAAATTGCCTCCCGCGTAGAGGTTACCACTTGAGTCCGCTACTACGGCGAACACCGAGTTGTTCATTCCCGTCCCCATGGTCGACCATGAGGTACCGTTCCACTTCGCTACATAATTAACCGTGACTCCCCCGGCGGTGGAGAAAGCTCCTCCCGCGTAGAGGTTGCCGCTGGAGTCTCCGGCGAGAGCGGATACGGAACTATTCATCCCTGTCCCCAGAGCGGACCACGATGTGCCGTTCCACTTGGCGATATAGTTAACCGTCACACCACCCGCTGTTGTGAAAGCTCCGCCGGCGTAAAGGGTTCCGCCTGAATCAAAGGCGAGAGCATTGACGGCACCGTTCGTTCCACTCCCGAGGCTAGACCACGAGGTGCCATTCCACTTTGATATGTAGTTAACTGTAACACCACCTGCTGTTGTGAAAGCTCCCCCTGCATACAGGTTTCCACCCGAATCAATGGCGAGGGCAGATACTGAGGAGCTCATTCCCGTTCCGAGATTAGCCCACGAGGTGCCGTTCCACCTGGCTATGTAATTGCGCGTCACACCTCCCGCTTGAGTGAAGGTTCCACCCGCATAAAGGTTTCCGCTATTATCCAATGCCGTGGCATTCACCTGCCCATCAATTCCCGCCCCAAGCCCAGCCCATGAGGCGCCACTCCACTTGGCGAGGTAGGAGGTTCCCGCTACTCCGTCAGCGGAGGTGAATATTCCCCCTGCATAAAGGTTCCCACTCCCGTCAAAGGTAAACGCATTCACCCAGTTGTTTGTTCCTCCTCCGAAGCTAGACCAGGAGGTCCCATTCCACTTGGCTACATAATTTACCGTTACTCCGCCGATAACGACGAACCAACCCCCGGCATAGAGGTTGCCACCTGAGTCGACGGCGAGGGCTGACACTACATTACCGGCGCCGCTCCCAATACTAGTCCATGAGGTACCGTTCCATTTGGCTATGTAGTCAGCTGTCACTCCATCGACACTGGTGAAGTCCCCTCCAGCATAAATATTTCCCCCTGGATCTGAGGCGAGGGCCAAGACAGTGCTGTTAGCTCCCGTCCCTAGGCTGGACCACGAAGTGCCGTTCCACTTGGCCACCCTATTTACCGTCACACCATCCATAGTTGTGAAAGTGCCGCCGGCATAGAGATTCCCACTTGGGTCGACAGTGAGCGCGGCTACCGATCCCGATGGAGCCCCTGTGCCGAGGCTCGACCACGAGGTGCCGTTCCACTTCGCTACTCTATTAACCGTTACCCCACCCGCGGTTGTGAAACTCCCCGCCGCATAGAGGTTACCGGTTGAGTCCACCGCAAGAGCAGATACGCCAGTGCCTCCGGATACTCCCGTTCCGAGGCTAGACCACGAGGTTCCATTCCACTTTGCGATTTTATTAGCGGTCACTCCACCAGCGATTGAAAACTGTCCGCCGGCATATAAGTTGCCGCCTGAATCGACTGCGAGCGCTGACACCGTGCCACTCATCCCCGCTCCGAGTGCCGACCAAGCGGTACCGTTCCACTTCGCTATCCTGTTAAGCGTTACCTGCCCAATCGTGGTTGTGAACCCTCCTCCCACATAAACATTGTCGCTTGCGTCCCGGGTAAGCGCATTGACGTTGAAATTCAGTCCTGCCTGCGCGAACGTTATCGCGCCATAATCTCCTCCGGACCCAGCCGCGCTCCACGATGTCCCGCTATACTCGTAGGTGACCACATTCCTACCACTCTCTCCAGAAACCGCCGCTACCATCTTGCCACTCGATGTTGGTACCATGGTTATATTTGATACCGAGCTGGCTGGTTTCCCCATCGAGCTTGGTGAGTCAAAGGTCAGGGTCTGGGCGCCATCGTTGGTAGTGCGTCGAGCGGTGAGGAGGCAGCGATCCCCCACCTCTCCGAGATCTTGAAATGCGGCCGTCCACACCTTGTTGTTTGAATCAAGAGATACGTTGGGGAGGCGGTAGGTGTCGCTGGCTGATGTTCCATCAAGAACGGTAACCTCGCCGGCAAAGGTTATGGTCGTGCCAGAGATCGATCCCCTGCGCATAATGACGTCGTACGTGTTCGCCTCAGTAACGAGGAAGATATACGAAGTACCCGAGATGTTTTTAAAGGCTACGGAGAAGTTAGGGGTGTTATACGAAAGCGTGCCGCGAGATGTCCACGTCGCGCCATTGGGAGATGACGCGTACTCGATCGCCGATCCGTTATACCAGAACGCCCAGTGAGTGCTGGTGGTGGAGTCGTAGAAATTTTTGCGGGCCGCCGGTGTTGTTGAGCTCTTGGAAGTTGAAGAGCCAACAACTGAGACCTGAGCGTTAAGAAGTTGCGGAGCGAGGAGTATAAACAGCGAGAGTAGATACACGACTAGCGTCGCGGCGTTTCCAGCGTTGTAGCTTCTTGATCTCAGGCCTGTACGTGCCTGACTCAAATTAGTCCGACGTGGTGGGCTATTGGCCCCTTGCGCACTTACCATCCAATCCCCAAGGTCGGCCGAAGGCGCCTAAAACCTTAATTTTTTTCGATGAAATAGCCGCAGGCCGTTCAGTCTTTTCTCTCATTGTTTTTTCCTATCCTTTTCAACTGGTTGTAGAGCCCAGCGATGTACAAAATTGTACACCCGCGGTGGGGCTCAGCATGTTTTGCGATGACAAACGACGACTCGTAGACGTGGTAGCCGTTACTGCAACCGCGCTAGAGCACGTGGCACCGTGCTGATTAGCTCTCCTGTTAAACTCTCCACCGCGGCTATTTGTGAAAGGCTCGCCGGTACTCGGTCTTGCGAATGAATAGAGAGCGAGAGAGTCCGCGCACGGTAAGCAATCTCTCCGGCTCGGTGATCTCCCTTTAGGAACCGTGCAGAAGCGGGCGACGGCATCGGCGGTATCAAAGATGTCTCTCCAAGCACGAGATCTGTATGAGGTTTCGTCTGAAAGAAAGCGCCGTAATTCCGCGTTTCTGAGCGGCAAGCGCGTCGGGACAGTTGAACTACGACGATCTTCACGAACGCGACCTCTTGGTAAGCTTATTGATGAGTAGGCACTACGAGCAGAGAGTTGAGCTTTAGGAAGAGGCGAATCGAAGCGTCTTAGAACGGTAAGCGCATACACGACTGGCGTCGCGGCGAATGCGCCGTCAAATTGCCTTAAAAAGAGATTGGCTTTTATGAAGCCACTCGAGGCACACGGACGTGGCGGGCCAGTAGCCCCGGGGTCTCGGTCCATGTTGATGAAGATGAGCCAAATCGCCTTGTGGCTTCAGAGGGTTACCCCCCCCCCGCATCTATTGACCGAATTTTTGCCCGAGAGCGACGGGATCAGTTTACGTAGTATTGTCAAATGATTGCGTCCAACTGGCGAATAGCTTGTGAGAACTGGTTAATCACAAAGGGTAAAAACCCGGGTTACATGGTTGATTTCAGGCTATCTCTTGCCCCGACCATGGGGGGCAGTTTCGCTATCGGGTTGCCCCTTTATGTTGTGGGTATCGTCTTCAAAATTAGCGTTGCCCCAATAGGGCGTTAATTTTCTTGATTAAACTAGCGGCTGTCCGCCCCGTTTGTTTTTTTGGTAGTTGAAAACCCGAAATGTAAAAAATTTGTAAATATCCTCTGCGTACCCCTGTTATGTGCCATTTAGGGGAGAATCACCGTTCCAGCCAGAGCGCTACCAGGGATATCGGAACACCAGAATTTGGGTCCCGATTTATTAACCACTCATAATAATAAAGGTCAGAGAGATCTACCACGCCGCTATACCTCCATCCTCGCGGGTGTACTCGTGAACAAACTACTCACACTTTGTGTATTCTCTCGGCAACTTCCTCATGAGGACCTCAAAGGCCGCCAGCTCTTGCTTCGAGCGCGCTTGGATGTGTTCAAGGCCTCGTGGCACCTTCCCTTGGAAGATACTCTTGAAGGCATTCACGATTATCGTCTTAGGTATTCGCTTCGTTGCGCACGACATCGGCGTGACCTCACACTTGAAGTTAAGACCACTACTATCTCTAAAGACTTTTTCCATCGTCGCTAGTGCCTGAGCGCCCCGTTTGAGGAAAGGTATACTGAAATTGCCATTCGCTGGGCGCCACCTTCCGCTCCTTGCCGCCGCATTGGAAAGCTTAGTGAGTCGGATGATCACACGTCTCGTATACTCGAATGGACTTCGCAGAAGCGCCGGATCAATCGGATCGCATTGCCCCGGGACGCCTCGATCTTTACAGATCTGCGGAGTGGCGCTTACCTGGATATTTTGACCGAGGAACTTCCATACGCCCATCAGAGTTGTGCCATTCTCGAAGTACTCCTTCGGCACGGTAAATCCACTCTCACCCGGCGCGAACGATTCAGATGGAACAGCCTGCCCCGTCACTGAGTAGATCGAGTTAATGAGGTTGTACTCAAGCGGCACCGTGAGAACATGGTCGGTAGAATTAAGCGATGTGAAGTAGATGTGTGGCTGTCCGTTCACTACAATCAAGCACGGATCCTCCGGAGAGGTAATCAATCGAGTCGCGTTAATCTCAACCGGTTGTTGCGTAGCGAAGTTACCACCGGTGTTATAGAGCGGTGCAAACGATATCGCCTCAACTCCGGAGCTAATAGTATATCCAGTGCTATTTTCAAGTGGCGCGACGATCTCTCCGTTCGTATCGGTCAGCCGCGTCGTGGTATTGACCTGTATAGGCGCTCCCGCGATCGGAGTCTGCGCGATCTTCAAGCGGAAGATTACGTCCGTAATCGGTGGTGTCGGCGTAACAGTCGGCGTGACAGTCGGCGTATTAGTCGGCGTAGCCGTTGGCGTGACTGTTGGCGTGCTGGTTGACGTTGGCGTCACCGTTGGCGTGCTTGTAGGTGTTCTCGTCGGCGTAGATGTCGGTGTGTTCGTCGGCGTAGCCGTCGGTGTGACTGTCGGAGTATTCGTTGGCGTATTCGTCGGCGTAGCCGTTGGCGTATCTGTTGGAGTATTCGTCGGCGTGCTCGTCGGTGTGCTGGTCGGCGTTGCTGTTGGTGTGTTAGTCGGCGTCGCGGTTGGGGTCACCGTTGGCGTACTCGTAAACGTCTGTGTAGGAGTAACCGTTGGCGTTGATGTCGGCGTTTGAGTCGGAGTCGCTGTGCGTGTATGGGTCGGCGTCTGGGTCGGGGTTGCTGTTGGCGTAGCCGTCGGTGTCGTGGTTGGCGTCGACGTTGGTGTGGCGGTCGGGGTATCCGTTGGTGTCGCGGTCGGGGTTGATGTCGGCGTCGCAGTCGGTGTCGAGGTACTCGTTGGCGTCACAGTCGGCGTGGTCGTTGGGGTGTACGTCGGCGTAGCGGTAGGAGTCACTGTCGGGGTGCGAGTCGGCGTCGCCGTCGGCGTGAAGGTTGGCGTGCTCGTCGGGGTGTAGGTCGGAGTATCCGTCGGCGTTACCGTCGGAGTTGATGTCGGCGTAGCGCTTGGTGTCGCTGTCGGCGTGTGAGTCGGCGTGCTAGTCGGTGTCGCGGTTGGGGTCACCGTCGGCGTCGATGTTGGAGTGCTGGTCGGCGTCGCCGTCGGCGTATGTGTGGGTGTGGCCGTCGGGGTCGCGGTTGGAGTCACTGTCGGCGTTGATGTCGGCGTATAGGTCGGAGTATCTGTTGGTGTCACCGTTGGCGTACTTGTAGGTGTCGACGTCGGCGTAGTTGTTGGCGTAACGGTTGGAGTTCTCGTAGGTGTCGAGGTCGGAGTCTCGGTCGGTGTGGCGGTCGGCGTGCTGGTTGGTGTCGCGGTCGGCGTGGCCGTTGGAGTGTTTGTTGGAGTTCCTGTCGGTGTAGCCGTAGGCGTATCGGTTGGGGTCGCGGTCGGCGTGCGGGTCGGCGTGGCCGTTGGCGTATTGGTAGGTGTCGCAGTAGGCGTTGCAGTCGGGGTCGCAGTCGGGGTCCTCGTCGGAGTTGCTGTCGGAGTGCTAGTAGGTGTGGCCGTTGGTGTATTTGTTGGAGTCACCGTCGGCGACGCTGTCGGCGTGTTTGTGGGGGTAGCCGTCGGGGTTACCGTAGGTGTTGAGGTCGGAGTATTGGTTGGCGTCGCCGTCGGAGTAGCGGTCGGAGTATTTGTCGGAGTCGCCGTCGGTGTAGCTGTTGGGGTCTGGGTCGGTGTGACTGTTGGCGTGCGAGTCGGCGTAGCCGTCGGCGTGCTCGTCGGAGTGGCGGTTGGTGTCGCTGTCGGCGTAGCCGTAGGTGTGTTCGTTGGAGTAGCCGTTGGCGTGCTCGTTGGCGTCGCGGTCGGTGTATGAGTTGGCGTCGCCGTCGGTGTATTCGTAGGAGTATTCGTGGGCGTCGCGGTCGGTGTCGCCGTCGGCGTCGACGTTGGCGTGTTCGTCGGCGTAACTGTAGGCGTTACTGTCGGTGTTGATGTTGGCGTATTCGTTGGAGTCGCTGTCGGCGTCACCGTCGGGGTATTGGTTGGTGTGCCGGTCGGTGTTGCCGTCGGGGTTACCGTCGGTGTGTTGGTCGGCGTTGCTGTCGGTGTCGCTGTCGGCGTCGCTGTCGGCGTATTGGTCGGCGTCGCAGTCGGCGTATTGGTCGGCGTACTCGTTGGCGTAGCCGTCGGCGTATTCGTTGGCGTAGCTGTCGGCGTATTCGTTGGCGTAGCCGTCGGTGTGTTGGTCGGCGTATTCGTTGGCGTAGCTGTCGGCGTTACCGTCGGTGTCGCCGTTGGTGTGTTCGTTGGCGTTGCAGTCGGCGTCGCTGTCGGCGTCGCTGTCGGCGTGTTCGTTGGCGTAGCTGTCGGCGTGTTCGTAGGCGTATTAGTCGGTGTCGCCGTTGACGTCGCTGTCGGGGTGTTCGTAGGCGTACTAGTCGGCGTCGCAGTTGGTGTGTTGGTCGGCGTATTAGTCGGTGTCGCTGTCGGTGTCGCTGTCGGCGTGTTCGTTGGTGTATTAGTCGGCGTCGCAGTTGGCGTCGCTGTCGGGGTGTTCGTAGGCGTATTAGTCGGCGTCGCAGTTGGTGTGTTGGTCGGCGTATTAGTCGGTGTCGCTGTCGGTGTCGCTGTCGGGGTGTTTGTTGGCGTATTAGTCGGCGTCGCAGTTGGTGTGTTGGTCGGCGTATTAGTGGGCGTAGCCGTTGGCGTATTCGTTGGCGTATCTGTTGGCGTATTCGTCGGTGTCGCCGTCGGCGTGTGGGTCGGCGTATTCGTTGGCGTCGCGGTCGGCGTTACCGTTGGTGTCGCCGTTGGTGTGTTCGTTGGCGTAGCCGTCGGCGTTGCTGTCGGAGTCGCTGTCGGCGTATTTGTTGGCGTCGCTGTTGGAGTGTTGGTCGGCGTATTAGTTGGCGTAGCCGTCGGCGTCGCTGTCGGCGTGTTCGTAGGCGTATTAGTCGGCGTCGCAGTTGGCGTGTTGGTCGGTGTATTCGTCGGCGTAGCTGTCGGCGTTACCGTCGGTGTCGCCGTTGGTGTGTTCGTTGGCGTAGCCGTCGGCGTTGCTGTCGGCGTCGGTGTCGGCGTATTTGTTGGCGTCGCCGTCGGTGTGTTGGTCGGCGTATTAGTCGGCGTAGCCGTCGGCGTCGCTGTCGGCGTCGCTGTCGGCGTATTCGTCGGCGTCGCCGTCGGCGTGTTGGTCGGTGTATTCGTCGGCGTAGCTGTCGGCGTTACCGTCGGTGTCGCGGTTGGTGTGAATGTTGGGGTCGCCGTCGGCGTAGCTGTCGGCGTGTTCGTCGGCGTATTAGTCGGCGTCGCGGTCGGAGTCGCTGTCGGCGTATTCGTCGGCGTCGCGGTCGGCGTCGCGGTCGGCGTATTTGTCGGCGTATTTGTCGGTGTCGCTGTCGGCGTGTTGGTCGGCGTATTTGTTGGCGTTGCGGTCGGCGTTACCGTTGGGGTCGCCGTTGGTGTGTTCGTTGGCGTAGCCGTCGGCGTCGCTGTCGGTGTATTGGTCGGCGTATTTGTCGGCGTCGCGGTCGGCGTGTTCGTCGGCGTACTAGTTGGCGTCGCCGTTGGCGTATTCGTTGGCGTAGCTGTTGGCGTATTCGTCGGCGTACTTGTTGGGGTCATCGTCGGTGTCGCCGTCGGCGTACTCGTTGGTGTCGCGGTCGGCGTGTTCGTCGGCGTGGCGGTTGGAGTGTTAGTTGGAGTAACCGTTGGGGTGCTGGTCGGTGTAGCCGTCGGCGTGGCTGTCGGAGTGTTGGTCGGCGTATTTGTTGGCGTCGCTGTAGGCGTCGCTGTAGGCGTGTTCGTAGGCGTATTAGTCGGCGTCGCCGTGGGCGTATTGGTCGGCGTCGCTGTAGGCGTGTTGGTTGGCGTAGCCGTCGGTGTTTGAGTTGGCGTAGCCGTCGGTGTCGCGGTTGGCGTAACCGTGGGCGTGCTCGTTGGAGTAGCCGTCGGCGTCACGGTCGGAGTACTCGTTGGTGTCGCCGTTGGAGTGTTGCTTGGTGTCGTAGTCGGCGTCGCCGTGGGTGTAGCTGTCGGAGTCATTGTTGGCGTACTTGTTGGTGTCGCGGTTGGTGTGTTGGTCGGCGTGGCCGTTGGAGTGCTTGTCGGCGTTGCCGTTGGAGTATTTGTCGGTGTTGCTGTGGGTGTCGCCGTCGGCGTCGCGGTAGGTGTAGCGGTCGGCGTATTCGTAGGTGTCGCTGTCGGTGTGTTGGTGGGGGTCGCAGTAGGTGTCGCTGTTGGTGTGTTTGTCGGCGTAGCCGTCGGAGTATGAGTCGGCGTAGCCGTCGGCGTACTTGTCGGTGTCGCGGTCGGAGTGCTAGTCGGCGTAGCCGTTGGAGTCCTTGTCGGCGTTGACGTCGGCGTCGTTGTCGGTGTCGCCGTCGGGGTCACTGTCGGGGTACTCGTAGGTGTCGCGGTAGGCGTGTTGGTCGGCGTATTCGTTGGCGTCGCGGTCGGCGTCGCAGTCGGCGTCACGGTTGGAGTATTCGTCGGGGTCGACGTTGGGGTATTTGTTGGCGTTGATGTCGGGGTCGCCGTCGGAGTACTCGTCGGAGTCACTGTTGGCGTGCTCGTGGGTGTGGAGGTTGGCGTATTAGTAGGCGTCCTCGTTGGCGTGCTGGTCGGCGTGGCCGTTGGCGTGCTTGTTGGCGTAGACGTTGGAGTAGCCGTCGGAGTAGCGGTTGGCGTCACGGTGGGCGTATTCGTCGGGGTCGCCGTTGGTGTATTTGTCGGCGTCGCTGTGGGTGTCGCCGTTGGGGTGCTCGTTGGGGTAGCCGTTGGTGTTCTAGTCGGCGTTGCCGTCGGGGTGCTCGTAGGTGTCGCGGTCGGAGTGCTCGTTGGGGTCGACGTTGGGGTATTCGTCGGTGTTGAGGTTGGTGTAGCTGTCGGCGTCGCTGTCGGCGTAACGGTCGGCGTATGAGTCGGAGTGGCGGTAGGTGTATTTGTCGGTGTCGCCGTCGGTGTCGCGGTCGGTGTATTCGTCGGGGTGGACGTCGGTGTATTCGTCGGGGTGAACGTCGGTGTGCTCGTCGGTGTAGCGGTGGGAGTTCTTGTTGGTGTCGCGGTCGGGGTATTTGTCGGAGTTGATGTTGGTGTCGCCGTTGGAGTTGCGGTCGGTGTCATAGTCGGTGTGTTCGTCGGTGTAGCAGTTGGCGTCGCGGTTGGCGTGTTCGTTGGCGTCGCTGTGGGAGTGCTCGTCGGAGTATTCGTTGGCGTGTTGGTGGGCGTCGCTGTCGGCGTAACCGTCGGTGTCGACGTTGGAGTCGCTGTCGGCGTTGTCGTCGGCGTGCTAGTTGGAGTAGCGGTCGGCGTCACCGTCGGTGTCGCTGTTGGTGTAGTAGTTGGTGTCGCCGTCGGCGTCGCCGTTGGTGTCACCGTCGGCGTGTTGGTGGGCGTCGCTGTCGGCGTTTGAGTAGGAGTGGCTGTCGGTGTCGCCGTCGGCGTATTGGTCGGCGTCGCGGTC
>Ga0214921_10009646_pt1 | contig 12158 bp, 11 predicted proteins | sample LL1505_MetaG_FD_177992 | JGI IMG/M metagenome (GOLD analysis project Ga0214921, IMG submission 177992) | Freshwater microbial communities from Lake Lanier, Atlanta, Georgia, United States - LL-1505 | ecosystem: Environmental > Aquatic > Freshwater > Lake | place: USA: Georgia | collected... | reverse complement strand
TCGCTCTTGGAATTACACCAAGTCCACCGAGCGCTGGATGCGTTCGGGTCGCAGACTTTCACTGCCGGTTCGGAATTACACCGACCCCGGAAACAATTGCTTAACGTTAGCACGGCGCGAGATATCCTCGCGATCAGCTGGAACTGGGCCATAAGTTGTAGTTCGCTGTCGCGCAGGGCGACCAGCTAATTGCGCAATCTCTTCTAATTCAGCAACGGTGCGAAGTGAGCCATTTGTGCTGCCCGCCATACGACTTATGGTTTCTTCCATCAAAGTGCCGCCGATGTCATTTACGCCACCGGCTAACAATGAGAGAACGCCGTCGGGGCCATTTAGACCTAACTTAACCCATGAACATTGAATGTTATTTATTGATCCAGCTAATAACAGCCTAGCCATCGCATGAACAACTCGATTTTCACGAACTGTTGGGCCGGGTCTGGCAACTCCAGCCAAATATATTGGTGATGAGTAGTGAACAAAGGGCAGCGGCACAAATTCAGTAAAGCCACCTGTCTCATCCTGTAAATTTCTAATTGTAAGAATATGGTCATACCAGTGTGATTCATTATCAACGTGGCCGTACATCATGGTCGCCGAAGATTTAATTCCTAGTAGATGTGCTTCGCGCACAATTTCTAACCAAGCTTTTGCTGGCAACTTTCCTTTAGTCAGAATCCAGCGAATCTCATCATCTAAAATTTCAGCAGCGGTTCCAGGAATTGTGCCAAGACCGGCAGCTTTAGCTCGCTCTAGCCATTCTTTATAACTAATTCCGAGTTTAATCGCGCCGCTGAAAATTTCCATAGGCGAGAAAGCATGGATATGCATATCTGGGGCAACTTCTTTAACTGCTTTAGCAACTTCAAAATAAATATCACCAGATAGATCAGGGTGAATTCCGGCCTGCATACATACTTCATTCGCGCCGAGTAGCCAGGCTTCGTTAACTCTGGACTTGATCTCATCGATAGATAAGAGATAAGAATCAGCATCTGTTTTGCGTTGCGCAAAAGCACAGAACCGGCAGCCGGTGTAGCAGACATTTGTAAAGTTAATATTTCGATTAACTATATAAGTCACATCATCGCCCACAAGTTCGGCACGCTTTTCATCGGCGGCTTTAACTAATAGTTCAAGTTCAGGGCCATCGGCGGCAAAGAGCGTCAGTGCCTCAGACCTGCTTATTGATCTAGGATTTTCCACAATTTTAGTAAGGGCTGAAACAAAGGAAGATTTGATAAAGGTCGAATCGGTATTCTTCAAAGACTTTAACTTTTCCGAAATGCTCTGCCAGTCTCCATAGATTGAATCAAAATCAGAGCGCGCATCTGCCTCGCGACCAGCGGTATCGATTGAGTTACCTAAATCCGTGCGGCCAAGGCTTTGTAAGCTTTCGCCACTTTCCTGCCATGGCATACCGACTGGAATAATTTTTGATTTCGCTAACCCCGCTGAGTCAGCCAAGGTCGCAATGTGGCTCTTCATTTTTGGATCAATCCAGCGCTCTGGTGAATTAACATAATTAGAATAAATTGTTAATCGTGGTTTTAATTCAAAACCAGCTAACTTACTTTGCTGCGCTAAAAGTTCAATCTCTGGCCATGGTCGCTCAGGGTTTACATGATCTGCGGTAATTGGTGAAACGCCACCCCAGTCATCAATGCCAGCTGAAATTAATTCAGCGAATTCAGATGGCTCAGATAAATTCGGTGGCGCTTGGATTCGCATTCGTGGCCCAAAAATCAATCTGGCAACTGCGATACAGGCAAGGTATTCCTGTCGATCCGCATCAGGTGAATTTCGCATTGCGGTATCTTCTTTGGCACGGAAATTCTGAATAATTATTTCTTGAACATGGCCGTAAGTTTTGGCAATTTCAGCCATCTTCAAAAGTGAATCAGCACGTTCAGTTATTGACTCACCGATGCCAACAAGGATTCCAGTTGTAAATGGGATATTTAGTTTTCCAGCATCTTCAATTGTGCGCAGTCTTATCGCTGGATCCTTATCTGGACTACCGAAATGAACTTCACCTTTTTCGGTAAATAACCTTGACGACGAAGTTTCTAGCATCATGCCCATACTTGCGGCCACTGGGCGTAATCTAGACATTTCCTCAAAACTCATGACGCCAGGATTCAGGTGTGGCAATAATCCGGTTTCTTCAAGAACCGCAATCGCGCAAGCCCGCAAATAATCCAAAGTTGAGGAATAACCACGTTCGGATAGCCATTCTGCTGCTACATCCCAACGATCTTCAGGACGATCGCCCAAAGTAAACAGCGCTTCGAGGCAACCTACTTTCGCCCCTGCTTTAGCAATCTCAACTACTTGAGAAATCTCTAAATAAGCTGCTGGTAAATGATTAGGTGTCGTGGCAAAAGTGCAGTAATGACAACGGTCGCGACAAAGCCGAGTTAGTGGAATAAAAACTTTAGGTGAGTAAGTAATTACACCTGGTCGACCAATTTCAAGTAAACCGGCATCACGGACTCGAGCTGCTGCCTCACATAATTGCGTGAGAGCTTCACCGCGCGCAGAAAGCAGTATTGAAATTTCATCAATGTTTAGAGTTGCGGCATCACTGGCTCGGCGAAGAGCACGACGCATAGAGCTTTCGATGACCAGCCTCCTGCCTCTGCCTAGACTTGGAGAATACTTGATTTCTAAGTTTTAGCGAGTGTGTTCTATTCGTCAATTATTTATCCCTCTCGAAATTACGGCCAATTAAATTGGGTCTAAACTGGATTTATGAGCAACTTATTCGATCCAATTACCCTTCGTGGCTTAACTATCAAGAACCGAGTCTGGGTAAGTCCGATGTGTCAGTACTCAGCCGTTGATGGCGTCGTGGGCGATTGGCATATGGCACATCTAGGAGCTTTTGCTACTGGTGAAGCTGGTTTGATTATGGCTGAAGCAACAGGTGTAGTTCCTGAAGGTCGCATTTCAATCGGCTGTCCAGGCATCTATAACGAAGCACAGATCGCTGCATTTAAAAAGATAAATGATTTCGCACATACTCAAGGTGCGGCGATGGGAATTCAGTTGGCACACGCCGGACGCAAAGGTTCAACTATGCGACCAACTGATGATCACTTAATGGCAACGCCTTCCGAAGGTGGCTGGACTACTTCATCGGCTTCAGCGCAAGCTTTTCATGGAATGCCTGAGCCGCTGTCGCTTACAGTTCCACAGATTCATCAACTAGTGAAAGATTTCGCTCAGGCAGCTAAAAATGCAATCAAAGCTGGATTTGATGTACTTGAAATTCATGCGGCGCACGGTTATTTACTTCATCAATTTTATTCACCACTATCAAACTTTCGAACTGATGAATATGGTGGTTCATTTGAGAATCGAGTTCGCTTCTTACTGGAAGTTGCGAAAGCAGTACGCAGTGCGATTCCAGATTCAACACCTTTATTTATTCGTATTTCAGCAAGTGACTGGTCCGATGAAGGCTGGCAGATTATTGATTCGGTAGAACTTTGTAAGCAGCTAAAAGATATTGGCGTTGACTTAATCGATGTTTCATCGGGCGGTAACTTACACAATGCGCCGATTAACCCAGTGCCTGGCTATCAAGTGCCATTTGCGCAAGCGATCAAAGTTGAATCTGATATTGCTGTTGCTGCTGTTGGTGCAATCACTGACCCACATCAAGCACAAGAAATCATTAACTCAAATAAAGCAGATGCGGTATTTTTAGCACGCGCAATGATCAGAAACCCTCGCTGGGCGATGGCTGCTGCAGAAGAGCTTAAGGAAATGATTAGTTGGCCAGCGCCGTTAGAGCGTGGCCGTACCTATCGCGGCTAAGCGAGTTAGGGATTTAAGAAACTGAAATAACGTCTACGACGAAAATCAAAGTTTCATTTGGGCCAATTGGTCCACCACCGGCAGCGCCATAACCAAGTTCAGCTGGAATAACTAGCAAGCGTCGTCCGCCCTCTTTCATTCCTGGAATACCTTGTTGCCAACCAGCGATTACACCAGATAGCGGAAACGTTGCTGGAGATCCACCATCCCATGATGATTCAACAACTTGACCAGTTGACCAAGCCATTAGTGTGTAATGAACTGTCAGAGTTGAAGTAGCAACTGCTTCCTTGCCAGTTCCAACGATGATGTCATTTGTTACAAGTGTTGTTGGGGCGGCTCCTTGGGGGGCACCGATTACAGGCTTGCTACCCGCTTCACCTGAAACTGTTGGGTTAGTTGCTGTTGCCTCATTTGACACTGATTTAGCTCCACATCCGGTAAGTGTTGAAAGTGTTAACAAAATTGAAAGCGAAATTAAAGTGGCCTTCTTAGTACGAGTCATTATTCGTTTCCAATCTCTTTAATTAGGTCGAAGTCGCCGCCACCAAGTTGGCCTTGGGCACGGTAAAGCTCAAGCTTTGCACGAGTATCGGCAATATCTAAATTGCGCATAGTTAATTGACCAATGCGATCAGTTGGACCAAAGGCCGCATCTTCGGTGCGTTCCATCGATAACTTATCTGGGTGATAACTAAGTGCTGGGCCAGTTGTGTTAATAATTGAAAAATCATCGCCGCGACGCAGGCGAATAGTTACGGTGCCAGTAACGGCTGATGCCACCCAGCGAGTTAACGATTCGCGCAACATAAGTGCTTGCGGATCAAACCAACGACCTTCGTAAAGCAACCGCCCTAATCGGCGTCCTTCAGCGTGATAGTTAGCAATAGTGTCTTCGTTATGAATCGCGCTGATTAAGCGCTCGTATGCGATAAATAGCAGCGCCATTCCTGGAGCCTCATAGATGCCACGACTCTTAGCTTCAATGATTCGGTTTTCAATCTGATCGGCCATTCCTAAACCATGGCGACCACCAATGGCATTAGCTTCGTTCATTAGAGCTACAACATCATCGATGCGCTTGCCGTTGATCGCAACTGGGCGACCCTGCGCGTATTCGATAGTCACATCTTCCGAATCAATCTTTACCGCTGGATCCCAGAACTTAACACCCATGATTGGCTGCACTAATTCAATTGAAGAATCTAGTAGCTCGAGGCTCTTGGCTTCATGAGTTGCGCCCAAAATATTGGCATCAGTTGAATAAGCCTTTTCAGTACTGTCGCGATATGGCAATTTGTTAGCGACTAACCACTCGGACATTTCTTTACGGCCACCGAGTTCGGTGACGAAATCAGTATCGAGCCAAGGCTTATAGATTTTTAAATTCGGATTAGCAAGTAGGCCGTAGCGATAGAAACGCTCAATGTCATTGCCTTTATAGGTTGAGCCATCGCCCCAAATTGAAACTGAATCCTGCAGCATTGCGCGAACTAAAAGTGTGCCGGTAACTGCGCGGCCAAGTGGCGTGGTGTTGAAATATTGTTTTCCACCCGAGCGAATATGGAAAGCACCACAAGCAATTGCTGCTAAACCTTCCTCAACCAACGCGGTCTTGCAATCAACTAAACGTGAAATTTCAGCGCCATACTCTTTAGCGCGATCTGGAACTGAATCAATATCTGGTTCGTCATATTGGCCAAGGTCGGCGGTGTAAGTGCAGGGCACGGCACCTTTTGCGCGCATCCAGGCAACTGCCACTGAAGTGTCGAGACCGCCCGAAAAGGCGATTCCGACTCGTTGGCCAACTGGAAGTGAGGCTAAGACCTTAGACATGGCGTTATCTTAACCGATAGAGCCAATTCCTTGATCCGGCGCAAAGTATCCTTGATTTAACCAGTTAGAGATGAGTAAGAAAATGAGCGCAATCTCGAGAATAAATCGCAAGATAGCCGCAGGCATTACCCGTGGAGTCAGCACAATGTGGTGCGCCTATCTGTTCGCAGCCATCGCACTTATTTCTTTGCCAAATGCGATTAGGTCGCATGACACGATAGTCATTGTTTCTTGGATTGCTCAAACTTTTCTGCAGTTAGTTCTACTCTCAATAATCATGGTTGGGCAAAGCGTGCAGTCTGAAAGTGTCTCGAGACAAATAGCTGAAACTCATTCTGCGGCACTTGGCGAATTTGAATTAGCCAAAGAGGCGCGGACTGGAGCTGCTGAAGAACTTGCTGAAATAAAAGTTATCTCGAGTGAGATTCACCGAATTCTGCGAGCTGTTGAGGCCAAAATTGCTCAGTAAATAAAATTTTAAAAATCGTTATAAAGCTGAGACTAATCACCTGCGTTACATCTCCACCTTGCTTTGATGGCCAAGAGGCTAAAAGTTAGATTTATGGCATGACTTCGCCTAGCGCAACCGATCGCAAATGGTGGCAAGAGGCCGTTATTTATCAAATTTACCCTCGCTCATTCTTTGACAGCAACGGCGATGGCGAAGGTGATTTGCCTGGCATCACTCAGAATCTGCAATACGTAGCAGACCTTGGGGTCGATGCAATTTGGTTGAGCCCGTTCTATACCTCGCCAAATAAAGATGGTGGCTACGACGTTGCAGATCCGCGCGATGTTGACCCTCGCTTTGGAAATTTAGCTGACGCAAAATTAATGATTAATAAAGCGCACGATCTTGGGTTAAAAGTACTAGTCGATATTGTGCCTAACCATTTTTCCTCCGAACATGAATGGTTTAAGGCTGCATTGGTGGCCGCTCCTGGCTCAAAGGAACGAGAACGTTTTCATTTCTATGATGCGAAAGACGATGGAACTCCCCCAAATAATTGGATCTCGCTTTTCGGCGGCCCAGCTTGGACTCAAGTTGCCGACGGTCAGTACTACCTGCATCTCTTTGATTCATCACAGCCAGATTTGAATTGGGAGAATCCTGAAGTTGATGCGGACTTCAAGGAGACAATTTCGTTTTGGGTAAAGATGGGCGCCGATGGTTTTCGCATCGATGTCGCACACGGGCTAGCGAAAGAAAACATTCTGACTGATCATCATGATCCACAAGGTCTATCTGATGCATTGCGCATTGATGTTGATATGGAAATTAGTAAACGTGAAAGTTTATTAGCTTCCGTACCATTCTTTGATCGCGCTGGAGTCCATGAGATATACCGCAGTTGGCGCAAACATTTTGATTCATTCGAAACACCTGTCATGGCAGTTGCCGAAGCTTGGGTTCATCCCCCAGTAAATGGCGTTGCATATGTACGCCCCGATGAGCTGCATCAAATCTTTAACTTTGATTTATTGATCGCGCCATTTGATGCAAAAACCCTATTTAGATTAATTGATAACACGATGGAAATGCTTAAAGATGTTGATGCTTTTCCAACTTGGGCAATCAGCAACCATGACTCACCGCGTGTTGCGTCGCGTCTTGGTTCTGAACAATCTCGCGCTCTGGCACTTTTCCTCTTTGGGCTTCCAGGTTCTTGTTATGTATACAACGGTCAAGAACTTGGTCTACCTGATGCCGAGTTAGCCGATAGCGATCGTCAAGATCCATCATTTATTCGCACCAATGGTGAAACTAAAGGCCGTGATGGTGCGCGAGTACCAATGCCTTGGTCGGGCCAAGTAACACCATTTGGATTCACATCTGGAAAACCATGGCTGCCGCTTCCGCCAAACTGGAAAGATTTAACAGTTGAATCTCAAATCAAGGATAAGGAAAGTTCGCTGTCGCTATATAAGAACGCACTTTCTAAGCGAGCAAAACTTCTAGCTGCCAGCAATGACTTCACTTGGGATGTCAGCCAGATTGATACAGGAGTTCTAGGATTTGCCCGCGGTGGTATTCAGATCTACTTAAACTCTGGTCCCAATTCAATAAAACTTCCGGCAAGTGAAATTATTCTTTCATCCAGCGGTGCGCCAATCTGTGAAAATGGTGAGGTAGAACTCATAACTGGGCGTGCCATTTGGATTAAGAGGTAGTAATTCACCCCAATATGTAAAGTTACGCCATGGAATCGACTACAACTTGGCTACTAACTATTGGCATTCTTTCAGCAGTAATTGCCTTTGATTTGATTTTGGCAATCTTGCGTCGCAATAAAGAGACCAGTATGCGTGAGGCAGCAATTTGGACAGTTATCTACGTGTTGGCTGCCATTGCTTTTGGTTACTTCATGCCTAACTGGACCCCTAGCGAGACAGCTCAAAAGGAATTCTTTGCAGGCTGGCTAACTGAGTATGCGTTGTCCGTCGATAATATCTTTGTTTTTGTCATTATTTTGAGTCGTCTACAAATTGAAAAGACGAAACAACAACTTGTTCTGTTGTTAGGAATTATCATCGCATTAATTTTGCGTGGAATTTTCATTGCCGCAGGAACAGCAATCATTACTCGATTCTCGAGCGCATTCTTCCTATTTGGTGCATTCTTGATCTATACCGCTTATCAACTCATGCACGAACATGATGAAGAGGAAGAGACACCCGAGGAAAGCCGGATAGTTAAATTTATGCGATCAAAGGGCGCTAGCACTTTCACAATAGCCCTGATTACTCTGGGCGTAACCGACTTAATTTTCGCCCTTGATTCGATCCCAGCTATTTTCGGAATTACCAAGGATCCTTATATCGTCGTGACCGCAAATATTTTTGCCTTGATGGGACTTCGTCAACTTTACTTCTTACTGCAGGGTCTACTTACACGCCTAATCTATTTATCAAAGGGCTTATCAATAATCCTGGCATTTATCGGTGTGAAAATGTTCTTTGAAGCTTTCCATGGTATTGGAATCCACGAGATTGCTGGCGTTGAAGTGCCACACGTAACTATTGAATTCAGCCTCGGCGTAATCGTTGCCACGCTGTTAATTACCACAGTTGCGAGCCTTACGGCTACTCGTAAAGACGGTTCAGAGATTATTTAAATCTATTGCGCGATCTCGTAGAGTGTCACGTCCGTGCTCTTTTGCGCGCTCATGAACTTTGCGGATTTGTAGTTCAAAGCTGGCGATAGCTTTATCAAATGCTGCTACACCATTAAATTCAGCAGCTTCGGCGCGTAGTAAAGGACCGGCGCCGCGTGAAGTTATAACGACTTTGTGGTCATGTTTACCTTGACGCGGGTTTTTCTCTTCAATTACTTCGACTTCGACCCGATCCATTTTCACATTAAATCTTGCTAACGCTTTAAGTTTCTCGTTAACTATACCTTTGAAATCTTCGGCTACCTGGGCATTTCTCAACTGAATGATAATTTCCATGTATCTACTGTGGCACTAAGTGATGCGCAATGGAAGTACTAACGCGGTAATGCGAGTGTGGCGAGCGTTAACCCTAGTGCCAGTGCAGTTGACTGTGCCAAGATTATTAGCGCAGTTTTGCGATCTGCTTTTTTGGCAATTGGATCTGAAACTTTTGAAATCTGACCTAGCTTGCCAAAATTAAAAGTTCCCAGGAATCCGTATGCCAGGCAAAACTTCTTGCGTGATTGAATAAATCCGATTGAAAAAACCATTAATGGCAAAAATAAGGAAAGTCTTGCGCTGCCACTGGCATCAGTGCTGATTAACCCAGCTAAAGATGTCAGATAGATTGCCGCTCCAACTAGCGCAACAACTTGGCGACGGCGAATTTCACCCTTGCCAATATTGCAGCTGCCCGGAATATATTCCTGACTCAACTATGCATCCTCAGATTCTTCTTCATCGATCCAGGCATCAACTTCAGTCTCATCTTGCTTATCTACCCAAGAGAGAAATGATCCGATAGCGCGAAAAGCCAATAGAGCTACGCCGACTACCCCGACGAATCGCTTAATTGCTTTTAACATAACCTAAAAATACTCCTATAAGTTAAATTTTGCCTAATGAGGCATTGATGTCATCCCATAGATCATCGACATCTTCACAGCCAACTGAAAATCTGATTAAAGATTCTGAGATCTTATGGCTTTCGGTTGCCCAACGGCGGCGGCGTTCCCACATCGATTCAATGCCACCGAGGCTAGTTGTATTGGTTATTACTCTTGAGCTCTGGGTAACTAAATCTGTGCCAGCGGCATCGCAAGTTAACTCAAATGAAATCATGCCGCCATAGCCGGGATATCGAACTTTGCTCACTTTGGCATGACCAGCCAAGCGTTGTGCGAGTTCTTTGGCATTGGCTTCAGCTGCTCTGAAACGAAGCGGGAAAGTGCGAATTCCTCTTAGTGCTAACCAAACTTCGAAGGGGCCAGGAATTGCGCCACTTAATTTACGGACATCGGCTAATCGCTTTAGAAGAGCTGGATCATTGGTGGAAACTGAACCCAAAATTATGTCGCTATGTCCCGCAAAGTATTTAGTTACAGAATGCATAACGAAGTCTGCGCCAAATTCAAGTGGCTTCTGGGTTAATGGTGTGGCCAAAGTATTGTCAACTGCGACGCCGACACCTAACTTTTTAGCACCAGCAATAATTGTTTTAAGATCAACATTTTCTAGCGCCGGATTAGTTGGTGATTCCAACCAAAGAAGCGCTGCGCCTTTAGCCGCTTCTAATACGGCAGCGGTATTAGTCGCTTCGACAAAGCGAACTTCGAGTCGGCCGCTTTCGTGATAACCCTTTAGTAACGCCGCAATACCTTGATAGCCCTCATCAGAAAGAACAACAGGTGCGCCGATAGGTAGCAAATTAAATATCGCACTTGCTGCTGCTTGGCCTGATGCAAAAACTAGCGTCTCGCCACCTTCTAGCGCACTAATTGCTGTTTCTAAAGAAGTCCAAGTTTCATTTCCGTAACGACCGTAACCAATTGGGCCACCGGCGTGAAAAGTTGAGTTCAGCGCGATTGGCGTATTTAGTTCGCCATCTGGCTCGGGAATTGGTCGACCAGCGCTAATCGCGAGCGTTTCCGGTTTTAACTTCTTATCAGAACTCATAACTGAAAGCCTATTACTTTTTACTTTCCAAGAACGGCCATTGCTGCGTTATGGCCAGGGATTCCGCTTACTCCCCCGCCTCGTTGCGCACCTGCGCCACAAATAAAGATTCGAGGATCATCAGTTTCGACGCCCCAGCGCCGGCTATCGCCTTCTTCGCGGAAAGGGAAAGTAAGGTCACTATGGAAAATATTGCCACGTGGAAGTGAGATTGCCTCTTCCAAATCCAACGGGCTCTTGGCTTCGATGCATGGCGAACCATCGCTATTACGAGCAATAATTTCAGATACTGGATCAACTAAATACTTATCCAACTCTGCGATGAAACCGGCTAGCGCCGTTGCTTTAGTGGCCTCATTATCAGCATCGAAAAGTTCTGCTGGCGTATGTAATCCAAATAGAGTCAAGGTTTGATACCCAGCAGCTTGTAGCTCGGGGCTTAAAATTGATGGGTCAGACAAAGTGTGACAATACATTTCAGAAGGAAAACATGCAGGCAACTTGCCCGCTTTACTCTCGCGATATGAAGTTTCGAGCTGAGAAAACTTTTCACTTATATGGAAGGTGCCAGCGAAAGCTAATTCAGGTGAAATGCCACTTTTTAGTCGAGGCATTTTCTTTAGCAACATATTAATTTTAAACTGAGCACCAGACAGACTTGCTGGCTTAGGTTTATTTTGTAACTGAGCCAGAACCTGTGGCGCTGCGTTAGAGAGCAAATGGCTGGCCACATATTTATCGCTATTTTCAGCAATCGCGGTAACCGAATCTGAGTTGCTGGCAATTGCGGTAACTCTGCAGTTAGTACGAATCTCAACTCCTGCTACGCGAGCTACACGTTCTAGTTCGGCAACTAGTGCGCCCATGCCGCCTTTAGGCACTTTCCATTCACCAGTTCCGTTTCCAATCAAATGATATAGAAAACAAATATTGGCTAATAAGTCATCAGCTGATACATGAGTCCCGATAAGCGCATCAGTTAGAACAACACCTTTAACTAAATCACTTTTGAAACGAGAGCTAATGATTTCACCAATTGGATGTTCAATTAAATAATCCCAAATCTCTGGCAAATTGATCTCAGCTTTTAATTCGCTACGAGTTTTCAATGGCTGCAGCATGAATGGCGCAATACGTTCGGCAAATATCGCCACTTCACCATAGAAATGCTGCCATGCTTGCGCATCTTCCACACCATCGGGAATCGAAGCAAAGGAATTCGCGGTGTCTTGATCCCATTGGCGCGAGATGTACAGCCCAGCACCATTTAAATCAGGGGTGTATGAAGAAACTGTGCGAGGTACGGTTTCGAAATTAAGCCCTAAATCGCTAACGATTTGGTCAGGTAATAACGCCACTAAATACGAATAGCGTGACAAGCGGGCA
>Ga0214921_10009645_pt1 | contig 12158 bp, 11 predicted proteins | sample LL1505_MetaG_FD_177992 | JGI IMG/M metagenome (GOLD analysis project Ga0214921, IMG submission 177992) | Freshwater microbial communities from Lake Lanier, Atlanta, Georgia, United States - LL-1505 | ecosystem: Environmental > Aquatic > Freshwater > Lake | place: USA: Georgia | collected... | reverse complement strand
GACCTGTCCGCCTTGGGGGGCAGCCCCTGCGCCGCCGCTTAGAGCGGCCAAGCCCGCCAGCAGCGCGGCGCTGAGCAGGGGTGTTGAACTGCTCTTGCCCCGACCGCGCGCCAGTTCAGAAGCAACCCCCCAGGTCTGGTGCAGTGCGCTCCAGATGAGGCGGTAAATGCGGTTGAGTGAGGCGTGAGCGTGGATAGGAGGCTCCTTATCAGGACGGCTGAAAGAGCCGCACTACCGCGACGCAAGGCAGGTACCGTCCTGCACCACCATTTTTCAGGAGGCACTTGGCGCAGGCATCCCCCATTCGGGTGGAAACCCGGCAATTTGTGAGCCTGGAATGCAAAAAAAGCCCGGTGAAAACCGGGCTTTTGCTGTGGGCTGCGCCTTCTGGCGCTGCTGGCGCGTCTTACTCGATACGTGCCTTGGCGCGCAGTTCTTCGATGTAAGCGCTGCTCTTTTGCTGCATCAATTGCTGGACGATTTGCGGCTTGACCTCTTCGATTTTGGGCAGCTGGGCATCGCGCACGTCATCCACGCGGATGATGTGGAAGCCGAATTGGGACTTGACCGGCGTTTCGCTGGTTTTGCCTTTACCCAAAGCCACCATGGCTTCGGCAAACTCTTTCACGTACGAGGCTGGACCGGCCCAATCGAGCTCGCCGCCTTTGGCACCCGAGCCGGTGTCTTTCGACGACTTCTTAGCGATGTCTTCAAACTTGCCGCCTTTTTTCAGCTGCGCAATGATTTTCTTGGCATCGTCCTCTTTCTCGACCAGGATGTGGCGGGCTTTGTATTCCTTGCCACCGTTGGCGGCTGCAAACTTGTCGTATTCGGATTGGACTTCGGCGTCGCTTGGCGCGTGGGTTTTTTGGAATTCAGCCATTACGTCGTTGACCAGCAGATTTTGGCGCAGCAGCTCCACTTGCGACTTGAATTCGTCGGTGGCGTCCAGCCCGCGCTTTTGGCCTTCCTGGCTGATGATTTCAAAAAGCACCAGGCGGTCTTTGATCTGGGCTGCTGCATCGGGTGGCGCGGGGCGACCGGCCCGTTCCATTTGCCGCAGCATGGCATCCAGGCGGCTGGTGGGTACCGACTTGCCGTTGACGATGGCGATGTTTTGCGCCATCGCGCCGATACAGCTTGCGGCGAGCAGCGCGGCAATGGCGCTGCGGGTGAAGTACGTAGTCATGCAAATTCCTTAGAAGGTTGTAAGAGAAAACAGGAGACTGTAAAAAAAGGGGATTTTTTTGAGCCGTTCAGGCCAAGATTTCAATTGCGAGGGCGTGTAGACCACGCTCAGTTAAACCGTGCAAAGCATCATACACAAGGCGGTGGCGCGCCACGCGGGACAGACCGGCAAACAAAGGCGACGCAATCCGCACCCGGAAATGCGTACCAATGCCGCTGTCGTCGGCACCGGCGTGACCCGCGTGCTGGGCGCTTTCATCCAGCACCTCCAGCGCGCTGGGTGCGCAATGTTCCCGCAGGCGGGCTTCGATATCGGCGGCGCGGATCTCGCTCATGGCGTGGCCTCTTCATCGGGGGGCGCTTGCATGTGGCGGGCAATGTAAATGCCCTGGCCCAGAATGAAGGTGACCGGGAAAACATAGCCCCACAGTTTGAAGTTGACCCATTCTTCGGTCGTGAAGTTCTGCGCCACATAGGCGTTGGCCAGCGCCATGAAGGCGCAGTACAAAACCCAGGCGATGTTCAGCCGCGCCCATACCGCGTCGGGCAGTTCAAGTTGGCTGCCCAGCAGGCCCTTGATGGGCGACTTTTTCAGCCCCCAGGTGGCAAAGGCCAAGCCCAGCGACATCGCGCAGTACAGCACCGTGGGTTTCCATTTGATAAAGCGCTCATCGTGCAGCCCCAGCGTGAGCGCGCCAAAACCCAGCACCAGCACGAGGGTGATTTTGTGCATGGTCTGCAGGCTGCGCTCGCGCATATAAATCACCGCCATCTGAACGGTGGTGGCCGCCATCAGGACGGCGGTTGCGGTGTAGATGTCGCTGAGCTTGTAGCTGACAAAAAACAGCAGGATGGGAAAGAAGTCGAGCAGCAGTTTCATTTTTGGGTTTCAGTGCCGGGGGTGCCCGCTTCAGCTTCAAATTGCAGCGACGCCGAATTCATGCAGTAGCGCAGGCCGGTGGGCGCGGGACCATCGTTGAACACATGGCCCAGGTGCGCGCCGCATTGGGTGCACACCGTCTCGATACGCACCATGCCCAAGGAGGCGTCGCGGTGTTCGGTGATGGCGGTGGCGTCTGCGGGTGTGTGGAAACTGGGCCAGCCGCATCCGGCGTCAAATTTGGTGTCCGATTCAAACAGCTTGGCTTCGCAGCACATGCAGCGGTACACGCCCTTGGACCACTGGGTTTCATAGCGGCCGGTGAAAGGCCGTTCGGTCGCCGCGTGGCGGGTCACCTCAAAGGCGATGGATTCCGCCCCTTTGGCGGCAAGCAGTTCACGCCATTGGGCGTCGGTTTTCTGGATGGAAGGTGGCATGGCGGAGTGTTTACTGAAGTGAATTCGATGGATTTTTAGGAACTGCAACTGATTTCAATGCCCTGCGCCCAGTCGGGCGGCAGAGCCGTGAAATGCGGATGTGCGAGCGGCTCGTCAAAGGGTGTATCCAATGCGCTTTGGAGCTGCGCCAGCGGCGCGAAGTCACCACCCTGTGCAGCGCGTATGGCCAGTTCGCCCAGGTGGTTGCGCAAGACCACGGCTGGATTAGTGCGCAGCATAGCAAGAGGCTGCGACAGAGCGGGTAGTTGGGCATGCGCGCGGTCAAAAGTGTCCAGCCAAGCCAGCGCGAAACTGGGGTCGATGAACAAATCTTGTACGCGCTGCGCGCTGTCTTCACGCCCGGCGGCGCGCTGGCTGAGGCGGCGCCAGAACAAGGTGAAGTCCACACGCTGCGCGGCCAGCAACTCCAGCGCGCTGGTATGCAGCGGGGTGAGGGCGGGGTCAGCAGCTGAGAAGCCGAGCTTGCGCGCCATGGCCAGATCAAAAGCATGCGCGTAGATGGGCTTGAAGGTTTCCAGCACCGCCACCGTGGCGTCGTGGTCGTCGATGAGGGGCAGCAGCGCCTGGCCCAGGCAAAACAAGTTCCAGTACACCACGCCGGGTTGGCGGTTGAAAGCGTAGCGGCCCTGGTTGTCGGAGTGGTTGCAGATGTGCGCCGGATCGAAGGCGTCCAGAAACTGGAAAGGGCCATAGTCCAGCGTCAGGCCCAGGATGCTCATGTTGTCGGTGTTCAAAACCCCGTGGCAAAAGCCCACCGATTGCCACAGCGCCACCAACTCGGCGCTGCGCTGCGTCACCGCGCGCAGCAGCGCCAGATAGGGCGACTCCGAAGCTTCTAAACACGCGGGGTAATACTGGGCGATCACGAAATCGGCCAGCTGTTGCAGCGATTCAGTTTCGCCCTTGGCCGCGAAATGCTCAAAGTGGCCAAACCGGATGAAGCTGGGTGCAACGCGGGTCACCACCGCTGCGGTTTCCGCTTGCTCGCGCCAGACGGTGGCGGGTGAGCCGGTCAGACACAGCGCGCTGGTGCTGGGAATATCCAGGCCACGCATGGCTTGGCTGGCCAGAAATTCGCGTATCGAACTGCGCAAAACCGCGCGGCCATCGGCCCGGCGCGAAAACGGCGTGGGGCCTGCGCCTTTGAGCTGCACTTCCAAGCCTGCGCGTTCACCCAAAAGCATGGCGCGCCCGTCGCCGAGTTGCCCGGCCCAGACGCCGAACTGGTGACCGCTGTAGACGGTGGCCAAAGGCTGCACCGGCAGGCCGGGGTTGCCGCTCAGCGTTTGTAGCCATGCATCGTCTTCTTGCCAACCCGCGGGTAACTGGAGTGCCTGCGCCGTGCGGTGGTCGTGGGCGATCCAGTGGGGTGCGGCCAGCGGCGTGGGGTTCAGGTCGGCAAAAAATGCAGCGCCCAATTGGCGGATGCGGGGCGCTTCAAACGGTGAGGCTGTCGCGGCCTGCGCAGCATCGGCTGCGACACTGGCGGGTATGGGGTGATCGGCAACAAGCATGGCGCGGATTGTCGGTGAATCCGCAATCCGGGGGGGCGGCGGGGTTCTGAATTACCATGCGAGCGCATTTTTCTGCTTAGGCCTTGTGCCCTCTTGGGAGTTGTTGTGATGCTCGGACTCATGCAAGACCAGCCGCTGTTGATTTCATCGCTGATCGATTTTGCGCAGCGCCACCATGGTGACGCCGAGATTGTTTCGCGCAGGGTGGAAGGTGACATCCACCGCACGAATTACGCGCAGATAGCGCTGCGCGCGCGCCAGGTCGCCAACGCGTTGGACGCACTGGGCCTGCAGTTCGGCGACCGGGTGGCGACGCTGGCCTGGAACGGCTATCGGCATTTGGAGGCCTACTTTGGTGTCAGCGGATCGGGGCGGGTCTTGCACACGCTGAACCCGCGCCTGCACCCGGACCAGATCGCCTGGATCGCCAACCACGCCGAAGACAAGGTGCTGTGTTTTGACATCACGTTTTTGCCCATCGTCCAAGCCATCCACCGCCGCTGCAGCACCATCCAACATTACGTCGTCTTTTGCGATGCCGACAAACTGCCCACCGGCAGCGGTATCCCGAATTTGCACAGTTACGAGGCGCTGGTGCAGGCCCAAACCACGGACTACGACTGGCCGGTGTTTGATGAGAACGCTGCATCGAGCCTGTGCTACACCAGCGGTACGACCGGCAACCCCAAAGGTGTGTTGTACAGCCACCGCTCCACGGTTTTGCATGCCTTTGCTGGGGCATTGCCCGACGCGCTGAATTTGAGCGCCCGCGACGCGGTGCTGCCGGTGGTGCCCATGTTCCACGTCAATGCCTGGGGTTTGCCGTACGGCTGCGCCATGACCGGGGCCAAGATGGTGTTTCCCGGCCCGGCGATGGACGGTAAATCGATTTACGAATTGATCGAAAGCGAGCAGGTTTCCTTTGCCGCCGGTGTGCCAACGGTGTGGCAGATGCTGTTGTCGCACATGGGGCAGGGCGATTTGCGCTTTTCCTCGCTCAAGCGCACGGTGATCGGCGGCTCGGCCTGCCCGCCGGCCATGCTGGCGGCGTTCAACGACGTGTACGGCGTTGAAGTACTGCACGCCTGGGGCATGACGGAAATGTCACCGCTGGGAACCGTGTGCACCCTGAAGAACAAGCATCTCGAAATGGATGAGACCGACAAAATGCAGGTGCGGGTCAAGCAGGGCCGGGGCTTGTATGGCGTGGACATGAAGATCGTGGACGAGGCCGGTGCCGAATTACCCTGGGACGGCAAGACCTATGGCGATTTGCTGGTCAAAGGCCCCTGGGTGCTGAGCGCCTACTTCAAAAACGACGGCGGCTCGCCCTTGGTCGACGGCTGGTTCCCCACCGGTGACGTGGCCACCATTGACCCGGACGGCTATATGCAAATCACCGACCGCAGCAAAGACGTGATCAAGTCTGGCGGCGAATGGATCAGCTCGATTGATGTGGAGAACATCGGCATGGCGCACCCGGCCGTTGCCATGGCCGCCTGCATCGGCATGGCCCACCCCAAATGGGACGAGCGTCCGGTGTTGGTGGCGGTGAAAAAGCCGGGAGTGACGGTGACCCGCGAGGATTTGCTAGCCTTCTTCGATGGCAAAACCGCCAAATGGCAAATTCCGGATGACGTGATTTTTGTCGACGCGATTCCGCTGGGCGGCACCGGCAAAATGCAAAAAACCAAGTTGCGCGAGATGCTGGCCAATTACCGGCTGCCCACCCTCTAAGCCCGCCGCAGCGCTGGCGCGCTGCCCTGTAGCACGGCATGGAATTCCTCATCACCACGGTACTCAACGGCCTGAGCTACGGGCTGATGCTGTTCATGCTCAGCGCCGGTTTGACGCTGACCTTCAGCATGATGGGCGTACTCAATTTCGCCCACGCCAGTTTTTATATGTTGGGTGCTTACCTGGGTTTCAGCATTGCGCAGAGATGGGGCTTTTGGGCGGCGCTGGTGCTCGCGCCGATGGCGGTGGGTGTGCTGGGCGCGCTGTTTGAGCGGCTGTGCCTGCGCCGGGTCCACGCGCTGGGCCATGTGCCTGAACTGCTGGTGACTTTCGGCTTGTCTTACATCGTGCTGGAAATCGTGCAACTGGTCTGGGGTCGCTCGGCGCTGGACTTTTCCCCGCCACCCTCTTTGCAAGGCCCCGCTTTCACGCTGGTGCACCGCGCGGGAGAGGGCTTGCATGCGGTGTGGGGCGCGCCGCCGAGTGGTGTGTGCAGCAGCCTGGCCGATGCAGCTCTGCGGGTTTCGTGTTCACCATTTCCCGCCACGCGCGCGCTGACGGTGGTGGTGGCGCTTTTGATGCTGGCGCTTATCGCCGCGCTGCTCACCCGCACCCGCACCGGGCTGGTGGTGCGCGCTGCGCTAACGCACCCCGAGATGGTGAACAGCCTGGGGCACGACCTGCCGCGCCTGCACATGCTGTTGTTTGGCGCGGGCACTGCGCTGGCGGCTTTGGCCGGGGTGGTGGGAGGCAGCACGTATTTGACCGAACCCGCTATGGCCGCGAGCATGGGGGCTATGGTGTTTGTGGTGGTGGTGGTGGGTGGGCTGGGGTCACTCAGCGGGGCGTTTGCGGCCTCGCTGCTGATTGGCTTGCTGCAAACCGCAGCGGCAGCGGCCGATGTGGCTGTTTTGCCCGGCGTGACGCTGGCCCGGCTGGCGCCGGCGCTGCCTTTTGTACTGATGCTGCTCATGCTGGTGCTGCGCCCGCAGGGCTTGCTGGGCCGGCCTTCGGCGTGAGCGCGATGCACCGTTTTTCCGGCTGGCGCGATTGGATGGTCTGGCCGTTGTGCGCCGTGTTGCTGGTGCTTGCGCCCCTGCTTTTCAGCGGCAGTTTTGCGCTGGCCTTGCTGTCGCAAATGGGTATTGCCGTCGTCGCGTGTTTGTCGTTCAACCTGCTGTTCGGGCAGGGTGGCATGCTGAGTTTCGGCCATGCGGTGTATGCCGGGCTGGGTGGTTTTTTGGCCATGCATGCGCTCAACGTGTTCAGTGCCAATTCGGGCTGGTTACCAGTTTCGCTGGTGCCGCTGTCCGGTGGTTTGGGCGGGCTGGCGTTTGCGTTGGTATTTGCATACCCGAGCACGCGCCGCGCGGGCAGCAGCTTCGCCATGATCACATTGGGTTTGGGCGAATTGGTGTACGCGCTGACCACGCTGCTGCCGGGATTTTTCGGCGGCGAGGCTGGGATCGCGGGTAACCGGGTCAACGGGCGGGTGGTGTGGGGGGTGAGTTTCGGACCGGCGATCGAGCTGTACTACCTGCTGGCGATGTACACCCTGGTCTGTGCGCTGCTGATGTACCTGTTTACCCGCACCCCGCTGGGGCAGATGCTGCAGGCGGTGCGCGACAACCCGCAACGGGTTGCGTCCATTGGTTATGACCCGCAGCGGGTGCGCTACCTGGCGATGCTGTTGGCGGGCTTTTTTGCCGGTGTCTCAGGTGGGATGGCGGCGCTGCATTTTGAGATTGTCAATGCCGAGACGGTGGGTTCCGCGCGTTCTGCGGCGTATCTGGTTTTCACGGTGATCGGTGGCACGGCCAGCTTTGCCGGGCCGGTGCTGGGTGGCGTCTTGATGGTCTTGTGCACCGTGCTGCTGAGCGCCTGGACGAAGGCTTGGTTGTTGTACCTGGGGCTGGGCTTTGTGCTGGTGGTGGTCTATGCGCCGGGTGGATTGGCCGGGGTGTTGGCGCAGCAACTGCGTCTGGTACGCAGCGGCCACTTGCTCCGTCTTTTGGCTTGGTACGGCGCGCTGGCTGCGAGCGGTTTGGTGGCGCTGTGGGGTGTGGCGCTGGCCATTGAGATGCTCTACCACCAGCAACTCCACGCCGCCAGTGGTAGCGCATTCACGTTTCTGGGCCTGGCATTGGACACGGCCACGCCCGGCAGCTGGTTCACTGCGCTGGGCCTGCTGCTGGCCGGTGCCTTGCCCGGCCTGTGGGTGTACCCGCGTTGTGCGGCGCTCTACGCGCAAGCCCACGCGGCGGCGGGGCTTCATGCGCAACCGGCCGTGGCGCGGGGGGTCTGGTGACGCCGCCCCCGGCGCTGGCTTTGAAGGCGCTGCACAAGCGCTTTGGTGCCACCGAGGTTGTCTGCGGCGTGGACTTGTGTGTACAAGCGGGGGAGCGCGTGGCGCTGATCGGCCCCAATGGTGCGGGCAAGTCCACGCTGTTCAACCTGATCAGCGGGCATGCGCGACCCAGCTCAGGCTCGGTTCAATTGCACGGGCGCAGCATCACTGGTTTGCAGCCCTTTCAGATCGCCCGCCTGGGGCTGGCGCGCAGCTTTCAGATCAGCAATGTGTTCCCCCAACTCAGCGTCTACGAGAACCTGCGCTGCAGCGTGCTGTGGAGCCTGGGCTACGGCTACACGTTTGTGCGCTTGCTCGGCTCCATGCGTGACGCCATGGCGCGCACCGATGCGCTCATTGAGCGCGTGGGTTTGACCGCGCAGGCGCAGACCCTGGCCGCGCATTTGCCCTACGCGCAGCAGCGCGCGCTGGAGTTGGGCATCACCCTGGGCAGCGGGGCCGATGTGGTGTTGCTGGACGAGCCTACGGCGGGCATGAGTCGGCCCGAGGCCGCGTATTTCACCGCGCTGACCCGAAGCGCTACGGCGGGCAAGACCCTTCTGCTGGTGGAGCACGATATGGATGTGGTGGCCGACCTGGCCGACAAAATTGCCGTGCTGGTGCAGGGCCGCATCATCGCTTGTGGCCCGCCGCAGGCGGTGCGCGCTGACCCGGCGGTGCAAGCGGCGTATCTGGGAGAGGCGGTCTAGATATGAACGCGGAAAACGCTGTTCTGAAGATCACCGGACTGAGAGCCTGGTACGGCAAAAGCCAGGTCTTGCACGGTGTCGATTGCGTGGTGGGTGCCGGTGAAATTGTGGCGGTACTGGGGCGCAACGGCGCGGGCCGCTCTACCTTTGCGCGCGCTGTTATGGGCTGGGTGCAGAGCACCGGCAGCGTCAGGTTGCACGGGCAGGAGATGTTGGGCCAGCCGGTGCATGTACGGGCCCGCGCGGGCTTGGCTTATGTGCCCGAGAGCCGCGATGTTTTTCCCGGTCTGACGGTGCAACACAACCTGGTCTTGGGCCACAAGCCCGGCCAGCGCCATGCGCGCTGGACCTTCGCCGATATGTACCGCCTGTTCCCGCAACTGGCCTTGCGCCGCGATACACCGGCGGGCGTCCTGTCTGGCGGTGAGCAGCAAATGCTGGCGCTGGCGCGCGCATTGATGGGCGACCCGGATCTGCTCATAGCGGACGAGCCCACCGAAGGTTTGGCGCCACAGTTGGTCGCGCAGGTGGCGGATTTTCTGGTGGTGCTGCGCGGGCGTGGCGTGTCGGTGCTGCTGATTGAGCAAAAACTCCCGGTGGCGCTGCGCATCGCCGACCGCTGCCTGGTCATGGGCCATGGGCGGGCGGTGTTTGACGGCGCGCCTGCGGCCTTGCCTGCCGCGACAATGGCTGCTTTCCTGTCCCCTTAGGGCCCCGTTTTTCAAAGGACTTCCCATGCATGCGGATTACCAGCTCCACGATGACGTGGCCTTGATTACCCTGAACAACCCGCCCGTCAACGGCTTGGGCTACGAGACCCGCGTCGCCTTGATGGGTGCACTCTCACAGGCGCTGGCCGATACGGCGGTCCAGGCCATCGTCATCACCGGAGCGGGCAAAGCCTTTTGCGGCGGTGCGGATATCCGCGAGTTCGACACCCCGGCGGCGTTTCAAGAGCCGAATTTGCATACGCTGATTGCAGCGCTGGAGCAGTCCAACAAGCCGGTGGTGGCAGCCATCCACGGGACGGTCATGGGCGGCGGGCTGGAGCTGGCCCTCGCTTGCCACTACCGCATCGCCGCGCCGGGTGCGCAGGTGGCCTTGCCCGAGGTCAAGCTGGGGCTGCTGCCCGGTGCCGGTGGTACGCAGCGCCTGCCGCGCGTCATCGGGGTGGAGCCTGCCTTGAACATGATCGTGAGTGGCGAGGCAGTTGCTGCTGAGCGGCTGGCGGCAATCCCCGGCCAAAGCCTTTTTCAGCGCTTGACTTCCAGTGCCGATTCACTGCTGGACGAGGCCATTGCTTTCGCCCGATCCATGGCGGCTGTGCGACCGCTGCCGCTGGTGCGGGCGCTGCCTTGCAGCCACCCGCAGGGCGATGCGTATTTCCAATTTGCGCGCAATATGCTGGGTCCCTCGACCAAGAATCTGCCTGCGCCGCTGCAATGCGTGGACGCGGTGCAAGCTGCCACGCGTCAAGCGTTTGATGCCGGGCTGGCCACCGAGCAGGCCATCTTTGCGCGATTGATGGCTACGCCGCAAAGCCGGGCCCTGCGCCACCTGTTTTTCGGTGAGCGTGCGGCTTCCAAAATTCCGGATGTGCCGCCGGGTACTGCGGTGCGCCCTGTGGCGTCGGTGGCCATCATCGGCGCGGGGACCATGGGCGGCGGCATTGCCATGAATTTTCTGAATGCGGGTATTCCGGTGCAGCTGCTGGAGTTGCAGCCCGAGGCGCTGGAGCGCGGCGTGGCCACGATGCGCCGCAACTACGAGGGGCAGGTCAGCAAGGGCAAGCTCAAGCCGGAGGTGCTGGAACAGCGCATGGCTTTGCTGCGCACCACGCTGCGCTACGACGATCTGGCGCAGGCGGATCTGGTGGTTGAGGCGGTGTTTGAAGACATGGGCGTCAAGTCAAAGGTGTTCCAAGAGCTGGACCGGGTGATGAAGCCAGGCGCCATCCTGGCGTCCAACACGTCCACCTTGGATCTGAACCAGATTGCAGCCTGCACGCAGCGTCCGCAGGATGTGGTGGGCCTGCATTTTTTCAGTCCGGCGAATGTGATGAAGTTGCTCGAAGTGGTGCGCGGCGCGAAGACCGCGCCCGATGTGCTGGCCACCGTGATGGCGCTGGCCAAGAAGATCCGCAAAACGGCGGTGGTCTCCGGCGTGTGCGATGGTTTTATCGGCAACCGCATGGTGGAGCAGTACCTGCGCCAAGCCGGCTTTTTGCTGGATGAGGGCTGCAGTCCGCAGCAGGTCGACAAGGCCATGGAAGCCTTTGGCATGGCGATGGGGCCGTTCCGCATGAGTGACTTGGCGGGCAACGACATCGGCTGGGCCATCCGCAAGCGCCGCGCCATTGAGAGCCCCGGCATGCGATACAGCCCGACGGCAGACGCGGTGTGCGAGCTGGGTCGCTTCGGCCAGAAGAGCGGCGCGGGTTGGTACGACTATCTGCCGGGCAAGCGCGACGCCATGCCCAGCGCGGCTGTGAGCGCCGCCATCGACGCCTGCCGCAGCGCGCAAGGCATCACGCCGCGCAAGATCGACGCACAGGAGATCGTGCAGCGCCTGGTGCTGGCCTTGGTGAACGAGGCGGCGCATATTTTGGAAGAAGGCATTGCCATCCGCGCCAGCGATATCGACATCGTCTACTTGTATGGCTATGGCTTTCCCGCGTTTCGCGGCGGGCCGATGCTGTACGCCGATGAGCTGGGCTTGTTCACCGTGGTGCAGACCATGCAGCGCTTTGCCGCCAACCCGCATGCCGACCCCGGTTTCTGGCAACCCGCACCCCTGCTGGCCCGCCTGGCCGCAGCTGGCAAGACTTTCAATTGAGGATTCCCCCATGACCGCCGCCCTGATTGTTTCCACCGCCCGCACGCCGCTGACCAAAAGCTGGAAGGGTGCTTTCAATATGACCCACGGCGCAACGCTGGCGGGCCATGCGATTGCCCATGCCGTTACTCGCGCCGGTATTGACGCCGGTGAGGTCGATGACGTGCTGATGGGCTGCGCCTTTCCCGAGGGCGCGACCGGCTCCAACATCGCCCGCCAGGCCGCGCTGCGTGCTGGCTGCCCGGTGACCGTATCGGGCTTGACCGTGAACCGGTTTTGCTCTTCGGGCTTGCAAACCATTGCGCTGGCGTCGCAGCGGGTGGTGGCCAACGAGGGCGATGTGTATGTGGCCGGGGGCGTCGAGTCGATTTCGTGCGTGCAGAACGAGGCCAACCAGCATATGGCCACTGACCCCTGGCTGGTGCAGCACAAGCCGGAGATGTACTGGAACATGCTGCAAACCGCTGAACAGGTCGCCAAGCGCTACCA
>Ga0214921_10009644_pt1 | contig 12159 bp, 14 predicted proteins | sample LL1505_MetaG_FD_177992 | JGI IMG/M metagenome (GOLD analysis project Ga0214921, IMG submission 177992) | Freshwater microbial communities from Lake Lanier, Atlanta, Georgia, United States - LL-1505 | ecosystem: Environmental > Aquatic > Freshwater > Lake | place: USA: Georgia | collected... | reverse complement strand
TCTAAATATATATTTTTCATAAAATTTATATAATTTGTTATTTATTTCACTTTTCTTTTTTATGTATTCCTTGAAATCTTTTATAATTAATGTTTTTCTGTTTAATTTTGATAATTCTGTTTCATATTCAATTATTGTTTTCCCTTCTACTTTTTCTTTCTTGGATTCTAAGATTATTTTAGCATATTTTTTTATTTTACATTCTTTTCTTCTACTATCCTGTGTATATCTAAATTCATTTACTTCTTTATTGTCATTATCAACACAATAAATTAAATCCGCCTTGTTCGGATCTATTGCTACAATCTTTTTATCTTTAATATTGGTATAATCAGTTAGTTCATCAATATATTGTTCTGCATTTGAACCTATTTTAGTAATAGGTAATCTTTTACCAATCAAATCATTTCTTAACATTAAAATGGAACAACTTACTCCATCTGTTTCTATCATATGATGAAAAGTATATTTTGGTTTCTTAAAACATTGTCGTTCAGTTCTAAAGAAAAATTCCCAAATTTTATTTTCATATTTCTTCAAATTGCCTTCTAATAAATAATCTGTTTTATTTCCTTGTTTTTTTGTCATTAATAAATGAACTAATGTCGTTGTATCCAGTTTTATAGAATGAGGGATTATATCATTTCTCATTGGAAAAACATTATAAATCATTACTTTTTCTTTTTCTACTTCTTTCATCATTCTAATCATACACGGTAAATAATCTTGTGGATTACATTGTAAATCATAATATAAATTATCTTTCTGGTATTTTTTTTTATTTGGTGTTATTGTTTTTTTAATATCTTTAATCCAATTATGATATTTTACATCTGATTTATATTCTGTTGTTATTTCAAGTATATCAGTTTTAATTTTTCTTAATTGTCTGCAAAATTCATTAACTAATTCTTTTTGTTTTTCTTCATCTTTATTTTCTTCTTTTATTTTTGTTATAGTATCTTTTTTCTTCCAAACAACATTAACATATCTTTCAATATATTCAACATAATGTAATTTAATATTATTTTCATACATTGTAATAATTCCTATTGTCAGATAATCTAAAACAGTATTAAGATGTGTATAATCTAAGTTAATATCTTTAATTAATGGTTTGTAATCAGAATTATAAAAAGTAGTTAATTTATCTTTGAGTTCCTTAATTTCCTTCTTTGGAGGTCTTCCTGAAGCACTTTCATTACATAAAATTTTCATACAAGAATTAACAAAAACTTTGTCAATTTCTGGCAGTTTATTATTCTTTTCAAAGTAATCCAATAAATAAAGTTTCATAAACATTAATGTATTGATAACAATTTTATTACACTTAATAACGGCATCAGTAATTTTGGGTAAATTAATATCTGGATTTTTCAAAACATGTTTAAGGGGTATCTTAACGCATTTGAAATAATCAGTAGGTTTGTCTGGTGGTTTAGTCTTTTTTTCTTCAGTAGCATTCATATTAATATACTATATTTATATATCTTTATATAGATTTTAATTTCAAATAATTAACGCAAAAAATATAAAAAAATTGAAATCTTAATTATATAAATAATTCAAATATTAATTACATAAATAATAATTTTTGTTATATATAACAAATGGAAGCATATAAATTTACAAAGTTAGATAACGGTGATATTTTATTACAAAAAATTGTAATAGATAATGTAAATTATACTGTTATTAATAAAGATAATGGTGATATTTTATTACACAAAATTACCAATATTCATATTACTAATATTAAAGATATAAAAGATTATGATTTTAAAAAATCAACAATATCTGAATGTTCAATAGATAACAAAGAATTTAATAAATTAAAATATAAATCAATTCTCGAACAAATTTATAAAACAATTAATGATGGAACTAAAATAATTAAAAATACAAAATTAAATATTAAAACAATTAAAAAAGAAGATGAAGGATTTTATTATTTAGATAATATAGGTATTAGCATTCAAGGTGTAGATAGTAATAAATGTTTATTAGAAATTATTAATCAATGTATTGAAAACGAAATTGAACTATCAATGAAAATTAAATTAATTGATGATATTACAATTAATATATTATTCTAATAATTCAAAAATATATTTTTTTGTCCTTATATCCTCTTCACCATCATGTTTTATTCTATAATCATAACTATTTAATTTATATTTACTTTTTGTTAATTGTCTAATGATTGATAAATATGGTCTTTTTGCTTTTGTTGGTTCTGAAGCACCTATTATAGTTGAAAAACTATAATATTTTCTAATTTCTGGTATTAACCCTAATATTTTATCTTGTTTTGTTTTATTATTATCAAGATTATATAAAATTATACTATTTTTATCATCTAATTCTAAAATATTAATAATTTTATCTACTAATTCAGCTTGTTCTTTTTTATATAAAATACTCTTAAGTTTCATAATATTATATGATAATATTATGAAATTTTTATGTATTTTTAATCCTTATAATTTTTGGTTTTTCTTTTTAATGTAGAATCCTTTTTAACATAATCTTTATAAGCATCTTTATTATAAGCATTATCAAAGTAATTTTTATAATTTTCTTTTTTAACTTGTTTTATTGCATTTTTAATTTCTATAGCTAATTCATCATATTTCAATACCTTTTTATTTAATTTCAAATAGTGTTTTATTTGATTAAACCAATTTTCTATAACATTGCACCTAGGAGTATAGGCAACGAAAACAAATATTTATTATCACTATTTATAATTGCTTGTTTTACATATTCATTATTATGACTTCCTGCATTATCTAAAATTATAAGATGATTTTTATATTTATTAAATATGTTTGCTTCTAAAAATTCTACAATTCGCTCTTTTGTCATTCCACCTTCTTTATAAAAAGTTGCACCAACGCATTTAGAATTTGATATAGCACACAATAAAGTAAATTTTCTAAAAACATAATTATCATCAGTTTTTACAACACATCTTTTACCTAAAGCACATTTTGAATATGGTAAACACATTACTGGTTGAATTGATGTCTCATCTAAAGATATTATTTTATCTAATGAATATTTATTAATTTCTTTATAAAATGCGTTTAGTTCTTTTTTAATGTCTGTAGGTTTTCCGTATCTTTCTTTTGGATAATGTTCGTGTCGTGTTCTTTTTCTTGTAATATTATTATCTCTTATAACTTGACCTAAATGTTGAGGTGTAATATCAAAATCCTTATATTTCTTTTTTATTATTTTATGTAATTCTTCCATTGTTATCTGTTCATTTTCTTTTAATTTTTGTATTGCGTATTTAACTTGTTCTTTAGTTATTTTGTAAGATTTTGGTTTTCTACTTAGTCTTTTTATTTCTTCCAATTCATTATATCTTTTAACCCATCTATATAAAGATTGTTTTGGGCAATCAAAAATTTCACATACATCATCTAAACTGATATCATTATTAAGATAATATTTAACTGCTGATAATTTATAATCCTCACTCTTATGTTTTGACATTTAATATATAAATATTTATATATTAAAAATTTTGTCTCATTTTAAATCTTCAAGGGTGTAAATGTTGGTTCTATGTCATCATATTCATAAAATTGTCTTTTGTAATCTTGCGACAATTTAATACATGTATAATACTCAAATATTTTCCATAAATCATTATTGTCATAAGATGTTTTATTTGAGTTTTTTAGGGTTAGGTAGCGTTCATAAATGTATGTGAGATATTTTGTGGTTTGGTTCATTTTGTTTTTGTTTAATAAATGATTATAATTTAGAATATTAGAGTTTTCATTTTTTTGTATATGTATTATAAAATGGATGATGTCGCATTTAGTGGATTGGGATTTAAAGAATTGATTTTAGATAAAATGTGTCCAAACCCCGCAGTACAGGTGCTCTCCAAACGCGGGGGGGGGAAAAGTACAATTATCAAAGCATTATTGCAATCAATGAAGGATTATCCGGTTTGTTACATAATAAGTATGAGTGAAAAATTTTCTCCATTTTTTTCAGGTATTGTTCCAGATTGCTTTATTTGGTATAAATTTGAAACCACAATTATTAAAAAATTATTATTAAGACAAAGAGAAATAATTAAATTAAAAGAAGAAAAAAAAAAAGAAGGAAAATTTATTGATTCACGTGTTGTTATTGTTATGGATGATTGTCTTGCTGATGTTAAAAATTGGAAAAATGATCCATATCTTACAGAATTAATGTTAAATGGGCGACATTATAATATTAGTTTGATAATGTCAAGTCAGGATCCATTGGGTCTAAGTCCTCTTATGCGCAATAATATGGATTATGTTTTTATTTTAGCAAGTGATTCGTATTTAAATAGAAAAAAAATATTTGAAAATTACTGTTCCTGTCTTCCCGATAGAGCAAGTTTTGAGCGTGTTTTTGCTGAATTAACTGAAAATTATTGTTCTCTTGTTGTAATAAACAGAGGTAATCGCAAAGACATAACAGATAAAATTGCTTGGTATAAAGCACCCGATTTAAAAAATGTTAAATTTTCAATCGGGTGTTCCCAATACAAGAACTATCATAAATATAATTATAATGAAAAATGGGATGAAGAAAAACAAAAAGTAAGTTATGAAGAATATCTAGCAGAACAGAAAAAGAATAAAGAAAAAATAAAAATAACAAAAATATAAATCTACTGATATTGACTTATAAAGAACTTATTGATGTCTTCCTTCTTCTTGATCCCCATATTGTCTATACTTTTTATCCACGGATTAGTCTCTTTGAACATACTGCGAAATATATCACTTTCGTAATCTTGTGTGTCCATTTGTGTTTGGGGCAAATATTGATAAACAACTTTTGTCTTACATCGATTTCTATGTTTTGTCACTGATATAACAACAAACACCAAACCAACTAAAAATAACACAAATAATATTGTTTTATACATATAATAAAAATAGTGAAAAATATATTTATTGATATTAACTTACTTCTTGTTTATAAACTATATTATACACACTTGCTGTTTTTGTTATTAAATTTTTATTCACAAAAAATTGAAAAATAAAATTATTACTATCTTATTCTACTATAATAACTCAAAATGTATGATTTACAAGAATTATATAACTTATTTAATGAAAAAGAATTGCTCAAAATATTGTATAATTTATATGAAGCACCAATGATATTTTTATATCATATACACGAAACACACAAAACAATTATTATCCCATTATTTGATGGATATATCAATAAAATAGATTGGGGTGATGATAATATCAATAAAGAATTAAAACATACATATGATGCTGTAAAACTATACGAAATAAAAATATATGGTGATTGTCCTATACTAGACTATATGAGTAATAATACTTATGATTATCTTTATCAGGTTATCACATATGGTTCATTTCAATTAAAAAAAATTAATTTTGCTCGTAATGATAAACTTATAAGCATACCTCCATATTTTCCAAAAACAATACAGGATATTTCTAATTTATTTTATTGTTGTTTTGGTCTAAAATATTGAAATTTAGAGTGTTAGAAATATACATATATTATTTATAAAAAATGCTATTATACATATTATTAGTTATCATCTCGTTTTTTAATGTTAATGTCCAAGATAATGTATCCAATGAAAGAGCAAACATAACCGCTACTATTCATAATAACCATTATTATAATTTGTCATTTACTAAATGCTTTATTCACGGGATTATTATGTCTCCAATCTCACGAATAATTATGAGTAATATGACACAAGAATTAATTATGTGGTCTTTATTAAATGATACTACTTTTATAAATGGTTATTGTTCTTATGATATGATGTATAATAATACTAGATACGATACATTACAGTTTTATTTTCATAATAATATTTTGTTGGATTTAGAATATTATGGAATGAGAGCAAATTATGAGTATGGAAATATTACTGATAATTATAAGTCTGGATATGTAAATTATTATTTGCTGAATAATTAGATACTCATTTTAGTTATATGAAACCAATCACGCATAAAATCATATTTGTATTGTTCCATATGTGATAAATGCGTATCCAATACGTTAGTGTTATCATAATAATACAAAATCATATTCATATTATTTATATAAGCGTCAATAACCATAATCAATGATCGATATATGATATTATTTGGTTCAATATCAAGTTTTACATTATTTAACGATATATTATTCAAAATCTTATTATATGTTTTTTTCATCTCTTTAATCCAATATACTCAATAAAATAATCAGCATAATAGTCTGTCAATCTTTTTACATAACTAACACAATTTGAATAATCAGCATTGATTTGCCTGAAAATCAACATATTATAATTTGTTATTCTTCTCATTGTTAATAATTTATGATAATTTTGAATGTTTTTTATAAATTCTTTATCAAATTTTTTTATTATAAAATCTTTATTATCTTCTAAATAATCTAATAACAAATTAAAAACCTCATTAAAATTTTTATTAGAATAATTAAAATTAGTACATATAATATAAATCTCGCCTGAACCTGATTTATCTGTCATTAATCTAACAACATCAACATTTTCAAAGAACATACACGTGATATACATTAGTTCAATTGTTTTTGTTTCATTAAAAGAAAACATTTTGTAAATATAATTTGTTCCCTGTTTTGCCAATCCAATAGCACAAATTAAAGCACCCAAAAATATTTTATATAATCCATCTTCTTGTTGTGTAAAATCATCTGAAAAATTTAAACCACAATCACTTGTTATTAAATCATAATAGACATCTTTATATTTCTTTCTGTAATATTCTATATTTTGTCTCTTAGTTAAATCACCATCACCTTTAATGTCATTGCCATAATCTAAAAATTCTTTTGGTATTCTATCATCAGGTTTAAATATTTGTGGATTATTATTTGGTTTCAAAGATTGAAATACAAATGAATGTTCTTTTTTTGTATTTTGTTTTATCCATTCTTGTGTAGCCAAAACAAAAGCACCAGGATGCTCGCAAAGATGAAAAGTTTTTAATGTATCATTATCACTAAACAAAGTGTATGACGATAATATTTCATACATTTTTACCCAAGCATTAGATACTTTGTCTTGTAATATTTCTGCAATCTTGTCTTTTATTTCATAATCAAAAAATCTTCTTACTTTACTGTCTAAATTTTTATTTTTACCAAATAAAGAATTATAACTTTCAAATTCTTTTATTTTGTCAATCAATATATCATTTAATTTTAAATCAATTGATTGTAAATTATTATTTTTCTCTAAATTTATATCAAAATCGATTGTTTTTAATTTCATTATAATTGGTCTGGGATAAATTGGAAAAACATTCATTGATTCATAAGTTAATAAAAATTTTTCATCATTTTTTGTGTCATTTATGAATTTATTTTTGTAGTCTGTTTGTGAATTTCGAAAACGGTTTTTAATATAAGATTTGTAATTGTCATAATTATAATATTTTGCCATATATTATAGTAGTATATATTATGGAGGATATAATCAATAAAATAGTAGATTTAGATTTTATAAAGGACAAATCAAAAGATACTGTAAGAGAATATTTTAATGATGATAAAATTTTAGATATATTCAAACATAAATTAATTAAGTGTACCATAACTAACACAAAAAAAATTACAGGAGGTAAAAAAAATGAAGATAAAATTAATTATGAAGATAAAATTAAAGAATATGATAATAAATTACTAATATCATTATATGTGTATTATGAAAATAAGAATCCACTAAAAATAGAATCTAAAAAAATAATAAATTACATTTTAAATAAATATGGGTTTAATACTGACTTAACAACATTTTATATTGGTGAAAATATACAATATGATGAATCTGATATAAAAATAGACTATTATAATACTTATCCAAAAGAAAATATTACATTTGACAAAATATTTATTACTATTAAAATTATTTTTAAAGAAATAATTAAAAAAATAAATATTATTGATAATTACGTCTCTTTTATAATTTCTAAATATTTGAAAACAAATGGTTGTTTAATAATAAAAATACACCTGTTATTTGATAATAGTAATTTTATTAATTTTATAAAACAATTATGTAGAAAATTTTTATGTGTAAAAATTGCTTATCCTAAAAAATATATGCAAATTTCGCCGATTGGTTATATTATTTTATATAATAAAAGTGATAATATATTGTTTATTGATACTGATTTTAATAAAATTATACAGAAATATATTAAAAAATTTAGAAAATATATATTAAAATCATTTGAATTAACAAACAAAATGATACAATTAAATATAATAGATAATATGGCATATGAAGTATTATGTAATAAAATTAAATATAAAATACAATATTAATAAATTATACAAGTATAAATCCATTATTTTTAATGATATTTAATATATTGTCCAAATAATATTGAGGTGTCCCGCATTTCTTAATTTTATCTAAAAGAATAGTTTTTTGTATTTTTTTTATATCAAAATCTATAAAATCAGTTATTTTTAATTTAATTATACGTACTACACTAATATCTATTATTGAAAAATCTCTAGATAAAATATCAGACAATAATATATAGCGTATTGAATTAATATTATGATAATTTTGTATTAGATCATCTTCTTTTTCTGGTGTAAAAGTTCTTTTATTTTTATGTAAATGAAAAATCGCATATTTAAAAATATTTGGATAATGGCATCCATAATCATAAGTAGAATCAGTTGTAAATGTTTTTAGTTCATCTTTTAATGCGTCTGTTAAATGACGAATATTATGACAAAAATTATCTTCTTGATAAAGGTCATAAAAAGTTGTTAATTGTGAAATATGTTTTTTATTGTTTTCATAAAGAGTAATATTATTTATAAAAAATAGTAATTCATCTTTATGTGTTTCTCTAATTGTTATTTGTGGAAGATACCATATAAGATATTCTTTAAATTCATTATTAATATAATTAATAAATTGTTCTAAAATTGATTTTTTGGATAGTAAAGAAATGTCGATAGTAAATATTGGTATTTTATACTGTTGTGATAAATTAAATATCATAGATTGTATTTTTGGAATAGGTGTATTATTTATAATCTCTTTCAATATAGTATCAAATTCGCATGTATTTTTAATGATTTGTATAAAATTAGTGGAATATTCAATATATCCTAAAATATAATATCCGGTAGTAGTTCTCAAAAGTCCTTGAGTTAGTTGTAAAAAATATTGTTGGGGTTTCTTAAGAGATACATATGGTAGTTTATTTAATAAATACATTATTTGTGTTTCTTTAATCGATTGAGTATTATGATAATGTGTATGTATTTCAATTAGTTGTTTTCCCCACAAGAGGCATAACATAACTTCTAATGAAATAGTCGCTTTTTTTATTTCTTTTAAAATTATATTTGTATAATTTTCTATAGTATCAATATAATAAATATTTATTGGTAAAATATATGTTGTAATATCAATTGGTTTAACATATAACTCAATATATGCTGGTAATTTATCCCACAAATAATTTTTATTATTATGTTGAATGATAGGAGATTTGCTTAATAAAGTTATTAGACATTTCTTATAATTTTCATAAAATTTCCTATATTTAGCATTACCGGTTGTTTCATAATTCCTAATAATTTGTGCTGTAATTGATTTTATTGATATTTCATAATACTTATTATCAATTTTTATTAAAAGAAAAATAGCACAATATGTGTGATATTTATTTGGATAATTGTATTCATTTATAATTTTTATTTTATTTGTTTTATTGCTAATACCGAATATATAGTTATAATTATTATGTTCATAAATAAAACCATACATTCTTGGTTTATTGAAGGGTTCAGTAAAATGATCATTTGAACGAATACACTCTTTTTCTGACTTATATTTTTTACCATAATAATAAAAATTTTTATTTTTGATTCTATCTATAATAATTTCTATGCGTGGATTAGTCTGTCTATCAATAAATGAAACATATAAATATCCTAATGTTGCATCATATGTATAAAAATCAAAAACTAATTGATTTGTATTATCATTTGAATTATTAAGAGTGATATAAAGCATATAATCATTTGTAATATCATAATCAAAATTTCTTTTATAAAATATTTTTATGTTAGTTTTAATATCTTCAAGTTTTTTTACATCAAAATCATCATCAAATAACTCATTTATTGTTAATATTTTGGAATAATACTGAAATTTAATAAACCCTAAAAATGATTTTACAATATGTTTTTTTTCTGGATTTTCAGAGGATGTTTTTTGTATTGTATCCCATTGTTGTTCTATTTCAGGTGAGAATGGTTGTTGCGGTGTTATTATAAATTTTTTTGTTTTCCACCAAAAAACTGAATTGATTTTTTTTAATTCAGTTTGTGCTATTTGTTGAAAATACATCCTTAATTTCATTTCTGGTTCTACACTAAATGTTTCACGATCGATTTTACAATTGTAATTAAATTTTTTCTTTTCATCTTCGGGTGTTTTTACACTTTGATTTGCTTTAACAATACTATATAATTCAACTTCGCCACAATAAATTGGTGTATCTGTATAACGCTCTTTTAATTTAAAATTATTGATTAAATCATCTAAAAAATTATCTTCTAATGTACCACTTTTATTTTTTTCTATATTAGGAAATTTCAACATTTCAGTTACTGTCAAATCATAATCAGATAATGACAAATATGCTTGACACGATTTAACATATTTTTTTATAATTGAATTGATTGGTTTAGCATCTCTAAACGAACCAAGTGCTTTACCAGTTAATCCAATCTCAAATTTGTCTGGTTTGTATGCTGTGGTTGGTTCTTTTTGTTCTCTCATATGAGGTGCTACATATGCCATTATATAGTAAATTCATATTTTTGTTTCTAATAACTAAAATGTTTGTCATAAAGGAATATTTATAAAAAATAAAATCACTGCTGACTATTATAACTAACCACATATCTTGCCATAAATATGTAGGAGCACTTTTCGATTTCTGGCATAACGCGTGCTCACGTTCGGCCAGTAACCATCTCTTGCTATTTCAAGAGTTATGTTATCAAGTGTGAGTTGTGCGGTTCTTACGCTATTAGAAACCGACACCCTTACTTTCACATCGTTGATTGTAAATTGTGCTGGTGCTCCTGCGTCTATTAACATATCATTTAAGATCTGATTTGCGTGCTCATACAAAGGTAGATTTGGACATCTCATTCGTCTTCTGCTCTTTTTAAGTGCCCGTTGTTCATAAAGACACGAGCGACACGGTTTAATTCTTCGACGTTCCTCACAGTCACAATCCGACAAGTAGTGATTTTGCCGAGAGAATGTGGAGTGTTCTCTCTCATTTTTTAATCCTGGTGGGCGCTTTGGCACTGAAATGTTTGGTTGCTTTGTATTAAACAAGTTGAAAAGAATACAAAATAATTCTTTTTCAACAAAAAGACCTGTCAGTTCTTTAATAAGGTTTCTACAACGCTTCGCTTTTCGTCCCATCTCTCTTTCGTCCAATAGAATTTATATGTTTTAATAAGAACCATCAAAATATTTATTTTTTTCATTTTTTTGCAACTTAATTATTTATGTAAGCAACAAAAACTAAAATATTTATATTTTAGTTTTAGTTTCTTCTATAAATAACTAAGTTTCCTCAACTTAATTATTTATGTAAGCAACAAAAACCAGTATATCGTGTTCTCCTCCTACAATATCAATTGGTTTTATTGTTATAGAATTAATAACTTTGTCAATATTGTATTTCTTTAACCAAGTGCCAATTATTTTGTCAGGATTTTCTTCATCATCTATTGACAATACTGGAAAACTAATAATATTATTTGTTTCTGTTCTTGTTATGGAAAACATACACATAAGATTTTGTTTTGGATACTCGGCATAAACTAAACATTGAGCTGTTTCAATGCCTTCATCAAATGATAAATAATTATTTTTGAAAATATTGTTTAATGTATCATTATCTAACAAATTAACACACGGAATGTCAATATTATGTGAAATAAATAAAGTATTCTTGTGTGCTTGATTTAGTTTATTAATAATTTTAATTATCAAATCTTCTGAACCGACAAAAACAAGATACATATAATCTGCGGTGATTATGGTTGTGGATTTGTCAT
>Ga0214921_10009643_pt1 | contig 12162 bp, 10 predicted proteins | sample LL1505_MetaG_FD_177992 | JGI IMG/M metagenome (GOLD analysis project Ga0214921, IMG submission 177992) | Freshwater microbial communities from Lake Lanier, Atlanta, Georgia, United States - LL-1505 | ecosystem: Environmental > Aquatic > Freshwater > Lake | place: USA: Georgia | collected... | reverse complement strand
GCGCGCCTTGTGCATGGGTACTTGCACGGGTAAGCGCAAAGTACAAGGCGGTAGCTGCCGCAAAACCGGTAATGGTGTGCCCCGATGGCATGGCGGCAATAAACAAGGGCTCGCCAATGAGGTTGACCCCCTCAGTGCCCAGCACTTCTAAAGGCCTGGGGTTATCCGCCAGCATTTTTCCGATGCGCGTCACCACACCCGCGACGGGTGCAGCACAAAGCCAAGACACCAACACCCGCGGCGCCAGCCACAAAGAGGTGGCGGTCAAGGCATACACCGCCCAGCCTGTGCCCAACAAAGACAAAAACGCCCAGACCGCATCTGGCACCACCGCCAAATGGCGGTTGACGGCATAGAACAAATCGGCATCGTGCCCGCGCAACCACACGGGAGCTGTGAGCAAGAGCACCACCGCAGGCACAGCCCAATGCACAGGCCGCAAACGGCTGGGAACTGCGTTCGCACTCATGGCTCACCCCAGCGTCTGGGCTTGGGCTGCCCGCCCCATTGTTGGCAGTGGTAAAGCGTGAAGTGCGCCACAACCCTGCCTTGCACGCCTGAGGGCTGCACCGCCAGTTGCTCCAAGGCTTTGCAATGCGCAAACTGGCTTGGCCCCAGTGGTAGGGCATAAGCCATTTGCGACCAATCTAACAACACCGCATCTGCGCCCACAGGCAACTCGCCGCTCCAAATCGAAAACTGATCAAACCCCGGAGCCAGCACATACACGTTTAACGGCCGCGCGTACCAAGCCAAGCGACTGGCCAGTGTCCAGTTTTGCACCGCAAGGTGGGGCACTTTTAATTCTTCTGCCCAAGCCTGCGCGCGCTGACCCGCTTGATCCCAACCGTAAAAGTCGGCAAAGGGGTTGATGGGTTCTTGCAGTTCTTGGCGATTTGGTTGGTCTGAAGGTGGCGGGCTGCTCAGCCAAGTAGGCCCGGCAATCAGCATGCAGACCATGAGGCTCAATGTCAGCAGCATCTGCAAGGCCGCTGTACTGGCCACCCCCCACCGCCAAAGGCGGGCGCGCCGAGTCCAAACCCGCGATGGCCTGGGCACCACTGCAGAACCCTGAGCCCCCCCATCTGCTGCCCACAATTGCGCCAGCACCACGCCCGCCAAGGGTGCCCAAGCCACCCAAGCGGGTGCGGTCCAGTGCGGCAAAGCAGTGCCCCCGCCTGATAAATACGCCAGCACCACAAAGGGCACGCCAAAAAAACCGCAGACAACCCCCGCCATAGGCATTTGCGCCAATTGCGCCGTTTGGCCCCAAACCACAAAGCCCATAAAACCCACAAACGCACATACCATCAGCGGGTACATCACCACTTGCCCCAGCATGAAACCCGCCCATTGGCTCCATTGCCATTGCCCACCGCCGCCGTGGTGCAGTTGGTAGGCGAATGACGCCCAATCGTGCTGGGCATTCCATACCAAAACTGGCATGACCATCAAAACAGCCAAGCCTACAGCTGCCCAGGGCTTGGGATTGCGCAGCAAGCCCCAACCAAAACGCCACAGCAAACATCCCGCTACGGGCAAAGCCAAAAAAACAGCGGTGTATTTGCTTAGGCCAGCAAGCCCGAGCAAACCGCCCAAGCACCACCAAGACCACCAGTTGGGCAAATCTGCATCAGGTGTTTGCAACATGCGCAGGGTGAGTTGCATAGTGGCTGCTGTCAACAGCATCAACAACGTGTCGGGTAACAAACCAATGCCCAGCACATGCAAGACCGGCGCAGTTGCAAACGCCAATACCGCCCAAAAACCCGCTTGATGCCTGCCTTGGAGCTGCACCGCAATGCGGTGCACCATCAACGCCGTCACCAACCAAATGGCGCCGGGTATAAAACGCAACACGCCATCGGGCATGCCCAGTGCCACCAAGGGCCATTGCACCCAGCCTACAAGAGGGGGATGGTCAAAATAGCTCCAGTCCAAATGGGCGGCGTAAAGGGCGTAGTGGGCTTCGTCGCACGACAGACCCAGCATAAAACCCAAGAGCAGATGCGATGCTGCTCCCAAGCCCAGCAGGGCCAGGACCGGCGCCGACAAGTGATGAAATCGCAGTTGCATGACCTCTCAAAATGCTGGCTGGAGTCTAATGCACCCTGCGGTAGCGAGCGATATTGGGACACATCAAGAGAGGATGCGCGGGTATGTGCCAACTGCTGGGAATGAATTGCAATGTGCCCACGGATGTGGTGTTCAGCTTCAGTGGCTTTGCCGAGCGGGGCGGGCGTACCGACCACCACACCGATGGGTGGGGCATTGCGTTTTTTGAGGACAAAGGCCTGCGCCATTTTGTGGACCACCAACCGGCCATTGAGTCGCCCGTTGCAGACCTCATTCGCCGCTACCCCATTAAAAGCCGACAGGTCATTGCGCACATCCGCAAAGCTACGCAGGGCGAGGTGAGCTTGGCCAACTGCCACCCATTTGTGCGCGAGCTTTGGGGGCGCTACTGGGTGATGGCGCACAACGGCGACCTTAAAAATTACCACCCAAGGCTGCATGCGGGCTTTAAACCCGTGGGCAACACCGACAGCGAACGCGCATTTTGCTGGTTGATGCAGGAACTGGCCAAGTCCCATGCCGATGTGCCCACCGTGCCCGAGCTCACCCTGACCTTGCGCGAGCTGATGCCCCAAATTGCGGCGCACGGCCCCTTCAATTGCCTGCTGAGCAACGGCGAAGCATTGTGGGCACATGCCTCTACGGATCTGCACTATGTAACGCGCGAACACCCCTTCGGACAAGCCAGCTTGCGCGATGACGACTTGAGCGTCAACTTTGCCGACCAAGCCCAACCCGGCGACCGAGTGGCGGTGGTGGCGACCTTGCCGCTGACCACCAATGAGGTGTGGACGCCCATACCGTCTGGCACGCTGATGGTGTTTGTAAACGGACAGGCTTTGGGTTCTTAAGCCGCCACCATGGCTTCCAAGGCGTCTATAAAAATAGACGCCACATCGCAGCCCGTTTGGTGCGAGATTTCTTGAAAACACGTGGGGCTGGTGACGTTGATTTCGGTCAGGCAGTCGCCAATCACATCTAGGCCCACCAACAACAAACCCCTCTTGAACAACACCGGGCCAACGACTTGGGCAATTTCTTGGTCTCTAGCGCTCAGGGCTTGCGCCACACCCAAGCCACCCGCAGCCAAATTGCCGCGCACCTCACCACCCTGCGGAATTCGGGCAAGGCTATATGGCACGGCTTTACCAGCTATCACCAACACGCGCTTGTCGCCCTGCGCTATGGCGGGTAAAAACTTTTGCACCATCACGGTTTGTTCGCCATGGCGGTTAAGGGTTTCAATGATCCCGCCCAGGTTGAGCCCGTCTTCACGCACCCTAAAAATGCCCGCGCCCCCCATGCCATCCAGTGGCTTCAAGATGATGTCTTGGTGCTGGGCATGAAACTGCCTGATGGTTGTGGCGTCGCGTGTCACCAGCGTGGGCGCAGCAAATTGGGCAAACTCCAAAAGGGCAAGCTTTTCGGGGTGGTCGCGCAGAGCGCGTGGGTCGTTGAACACCTTAGCGCCTTCGTGCTGAGCCCGCTCCAGTAAGTGGGTGGCGTAAAAGTATTCGCTGTCAAAAGGGGGGTCTTTGCGCATCAACACAGCGTCAAAGTCTCTCAAGCACACCAAGCGCTGCTCGGGTGTTTGCGGCGTTTCATGAAACCAATGTTCCTCATGCCCTGTGAGGGTAATGCGTTGCACATGGGCCTGCACGCCCGTGATGGCTTGCCACATCAAGTGGCGAGGCTCGCACGCCGCCAGCGTGTGGCCCCTGCGCTGCGCCTCACGCATCATGGCAAAGGTGCTGTCTTTGTAGGACCGAAAGGTTTCCAGCGGGTCGGTAACAAACAATAGATTCATGCGAGAAACGGATTGATCAATTGCACGCCAGTACCGGCGAAGTCGTCTACATTGCGCGTCACTACAGCCATGCGGTGTTCAAGCGCTGTTGCTGCAATCATCGCATCACGCTCTGAACGCGGGTTGGGAATATGCAAGCTTGCACACAAGTGGGCGGTGGTTTCGGCAAAGGGCAGTATGCGCCCATTAAATGCCGCCCGCACAGCGGTGAGCCAAGCTCGAATCGCGCTGCCCTGCGATGGCGTCTTGCGCTCCAGCGCCAACACTCCTTTTTCAAGCTCCAGAATGCTTATGGCCGACATAAACAGCTGGTTTGCAGCTATGTGGGCAGCCCAGGCACGGACTTCAGGCGACTGATTGGGCTTGCCCTGACGCAGCTCCGAAATGACGTTGGTGTCTAGAACGTACATGCCATATCAACCCAGCTCGGCCTGACGAAACTCGACCTGCAGGCTGGGCGCATCGAACTCAATGCCCACACCTCCTTCTAGACCATCCATCAACTCCAGCAGCGAAACTTTCTTTTGACCTGCCAGATTGTAATAATCTTCAATTTTCAGGAGCGCAAATGCTGGGCGACCACGGTCGGTAATAAACACAGGCCCATCGGCTGCAGCACGCTTGGCTTTACTGACATCGCGCGTAAAGTCTCTGCTTGAATACGTTTGGATAGACATGATTCAAACCCCAGTTATTTGTTTGTATGTTATGACAATAACGATGCGGACGTCAAAGACTCCACACTTTGCCCATGAGTGACAATTTCATACTTAATTAATAGCCTTAGGAACACATCATGAATCGCCGTGAACTGATGCAATGGGCCTCAGCCCTAAGTTTTCCCGCTTTGGCCAACACAAGCGCCTGGGCGCAAGACAAGTACCCCAACAAGCCCATGGTGCTGGTGTGCCCCTACCCTGCAGGGGGCAATGCCGACCAGCGGTCTCGCCAATTTGGGCGCTACATTTCCAATGCGTTGGGTCAACCTGTAGTGGTGGACAACAAACCTGGGGCTGGTGGCAACATAGGCACAGAGATGGTAGCGCGCGCCAAACCCGACGGTTACACCATTGGCATGGGTAACTTTGCTCCGCTGTCGGTGAACGCCACCATGATGGCCAAGGTCAACTTTGACCCGATCAAAGATTTGATGCCTATTTGCCTGATAGAACGCGGGCCTTTAATACTGGTGGTGCGTCATGACTCGCCTTATAAAGACTTGAAAGATGTGGTAGCCGCTGCCAAAGCCAAGCCGGGCAAAATTTCGATTGCCAATGGTGGCCAGGGCGGCTCGCACCATTTGTCTGCTGAGCTTTTGAAAAGCATGGCTGGCATCAACATGACGGTGATTCCCTACAAAGGCGGTGCCCCCGCCGCCTTGGACCTGATGGCCGGGATTGTGGACATGATGTTTGAGCAAATGTACGCCGCAGCGCCCAATGTGCGGGCCGGTAAGCTGCGCCCCATTGCCATCACCAGCCGCACCCGTTCACCACTGTTTCCAGACGTGCCCACGGTGGCCGAGCAGGGCTACCCGGGATTTGAGGTCAGCAACTGGCAGGGCCTCATTGCACCCGCAGGCACACCCGCAGCCATTATCAAAGTCCTCAACGAGGTGACCAACCAAGCTTTAGCTGACTCGACCATCAAGGCGCAAATGTTGGCGCAAGGCAATGAGCTGGGTGGTGGCACACCAGAGCAGTTTGCGGCTCACATTAAGGCCGAAGGCGAGCGCTGGAGCAAGGTGATCAAGTCGGCCGGTATTACGGCAGACTAAGTCAAATTACAGATTTCATGTCTGAGCCCTTGGGGCTTACCTGCACCTGCGCAACGAAAGCTTTAAATCTCAATCTTGGAGCCCAACTCCACCACGGCGTTGTTGGGCAGCTTTAAAAATTCTGCGGCGGCACCGGCGTTGTGGTGCATTTGTGCAAACAACTTCTCGCGCCATTGCGCCATACCGCCGCCGGTGGTGGGAATAACGATCTCTCGGGAAAGAAAGTAGCTCGTGGTCATGGGGTCGAGTTCGCAACCAAAGTTGCGCACCTCAGTGAGCGCTTTGGGCACATCGGGGTCGTTTTTAAACCCATAGTTGATGATCACCTGCCAGCAGTGGTGTCCCAACGGCTCCACCTGCAAGCGTTCGTCGATCTTGATCCAGGGCACCTCGTGGTTGACAACGGTCACAAACAAATTGTTTTTATGCAGCACCTTGTTGTGCTTGAGGTTGTGGAGCAAGGCATTGGGCACGCGATCGGCAGCACCATTGAGAAACACCGCTGTCCCTTCCACCCGGACGGGAGGATGAAGAAAAACGGAATCTAAAAAGTCAGACAACTTCATGGATTCGTCGTTCAGGCGCTCACTCAGCAGGGCACGCCCATCGCGCCAAGTCATCATCACCACGAACAACATCACCGCAAACGCCAGCGGAAACCAACCGCCGTCTAAAATTTTGAGCGAGTTTGAAATGAAGAAGGCCAAATCGACAGCCACAAAAATGCCGGTAGCCAAACAGGTCAACCAGAAAGGCAAACCAAATTTGTAACGCACCACAAAAAAAGTGAGCACGGAGGTGATGACCATCAACAAACTCACCGAGATACCGTAGGCCCCCGCCAAAGCTGAAGAGGACCCAAAAAACAGCACCGCCGCAAACACACCGGCCAGTAAAAAGCGGTTCACCGCAGGCATGTAAATTTGGCCGGTTTCACGAATGGAGGTGTGCCAGATGGACAGGCGAGGCAAAAACCCCAGCTGAATGGTTTGCTTGGTGGCTGAGAAAGCTCCCGAAATCAAGGCCTGAGAGGCAATGACTGTGGCGGACGTGGCCAACACCACCATGGGCAAGAGGGCCCACTCAGGCATCATCAAATAAAACGGGTTCTCTGCTTTGCCGGGATCGGCCAGCACCAAGGCGCCCTGACCAAAGTAGTTGAGCACCAAGGCAGGCATGACCAAACCAAACCACGCTAGGCGAATGGGGGTTTTTCCAAAATGGCCCATGTCGGCATACAAGGCCTCTGCACCCGTGACGCACAAAAAAACTGCCCCCAGTGTGATGAAGGCAATGTGGTAGTTTTCAATCGCAAACACAAGGGCGTACCCCGGCCACACAGCCTTGAGGACCGACGGGTTGTCCAGAATTTGCATCACCCCCAAGGCGGCGATGGACAAAAACCAAAACACCATGATGGGACCGAAAAACTTGCCGATATCCCCCGTGCCTCGACTTTGAATCCAGAACAACGCCAACAACACCAACAAAGAAATGCCCACCACATAGGGCTCGGCCTTGGGCGTGACAATTTTTAAACCCTCCACGGCGGAAAGCACCGAAACCGCTGGGGTGATGATGCCGTCGCCAAAAAACAGGGCCACCCCAAATACACCGATGACCACCAAAAACCTGCGCAACTGGGGCTGGTCTTTCACCGACTGAGAGGCCAAAGCCAACAGGGCCATCAAGCCGCCCTCACCGTGGTTGTCGGCCCGCATGATCAACACCACATACTTGAGAGTGACCACAAACATCAGGGTCCAAAAAAACAGCGACAAGACTCCCAGAATGTTGTCCGGTGTGATGGCCACATGACCACTGATAAAGACCTCTTTGATGGCATACAACACGCTGGTGCCAATATCCCCATACACCACACCGACTGCACCCAAGGTCAGTGCACCTAAAGAAGATTTCTGGTTGGACATAGCGGGGTCCTTACTTGTGGGCCAAGATGGTCAAATGCAGATGATTATGGCCCCGATTTGTTGCGCCGCACCATCCTGTCGTTGTGGAGCAGATGTGGTTCAGAGGAGCAGGCTATTCATACACATCACCCAAGGGATCCGTGGCTTCCAGTTCATAACTGGCAGCCAACATGGCCAAGCGGCCAATGACCCCATACATATAAAAACGGTTGGGCGCGCTGGCGCCGGGCTTGATGCCGGGTTGGGGCAAATGGGCGCTTTCAGCAAAAGCCAAGGGCACAAAGCTGGCGCCGGGGGCGTTGAGGTTTTCATCAACGCCGCGCTCGGCGTGCACACGGTAAAAACCGCCCACCACGTAGCGGTCCATCATGTACACCACGGGCTCGGCCACCGCATCGTTGATGTGTTCATTGGTCAGCACCCCTTCCTGGATGATGAGCTCGTTGACCTCTTGGCCATCTTTGATGACGCTCATTTTGTTGCGGGTACGGCGGTTGACGGCTTCGAGCTCTTTGGCGTCGCGCACGGTCATGATACCCATGCCGTAGGTGCCGTTGTCGGCCTTGACCACCACAAACGGCTTGTCTTTGATGCCGTACTCTTTGTACTTGCGGCGAATTTTGGTGAGCATCACATCGACATTGCTCGCCAACACCTCCATGCCCGAGCCTTCCGCAAAATTGACTTCGCCGCACTTGCTGAACATGGGGTTGATGAGCCACGAGTCAATGCCCAGCAACTTGCCAAAGCGCTTGGCCACCTCCTCGTAGCTCTGGAAATGCCGGCTCTTGCGGCGGGTCGACCAGCCTGCGTGAAGGGGCGGCAGCAAGTACTGCTCGTTCAAGTCTTCCAAAATGCCGGGCACACCAGCGCTCAAGTCGTTGTTGAGCAAAATGGTGCAGGGGTCAAAGTCTTTGAGGCCCAGGCGGCGCTTGCTGCGGACCACGGGCTCCAGCGTCACGGAATCGCCGCTGGGCAGGTCAAAAACCGTGGGTTTCTTAATTTCGGGGTTGATGGATCCAATGCGCACATTCAAACCGGCCATATTGAAAATACGGCGCAACTGGGCCACATTGCTCAAATAAAAGGTGTTGCGGGTGTGGTTTTCAGGAATCAGCAACAAGTTGCGGGCTTCGGGGCAAATTTTTTCAATGGCCGCCATGGCCGCCTGAACGGCCAACGGCAGCATTTCGGGCGTTAAGTTGTTCCACCCCCCGGGGTAGAGGTTGGTGTCCACCGGAGCAAGTTTGAAGCCGGCATTGCGAATGTCCACCGACGAATAAAACGGCGGGGTGTGCTCCATCCACTCCAGCCGAAACCAGCGCTCAATGGCGGGCATGGAGTCCAAGATGCGTTGCTCCAGCTCGTTGATAGGACCTTGGAGTGCAGTGACCAAATGAGGAACCATGTTAGGACCTTATTGTGTGGTGGGGATGTGAATGGGGCCAGAGAGTCAGATTCAGGGATCAGCTTCGAATATCACCTTGACCCAGCACCACAAATTTGAGGGATGTCAAACCCTCTAGCCCTACGGGCCCACGGGCATGAAATTTGTCGGTACTGATGCCAATTTCTGCACCCAAACCGTACTCAAATCCATCGGCAAATCGGGTGCTGGCATTGACCATCACACTGCCGGAGTCGACCTCGCGCAAAAACGCTTGGGCATGCTGGTGGTTGCTGGTGATGATGGCGTCGGTGTGGTGGCTGCCATATCGGTTGATATGAGCAATGGCCTCTTCTAATCCAGCCACCACCTTGATGCTGATGATGGGGGCCAAATACTCTTCAAACCAGTCTTGTTCGGTGGCGGCTGTAAGCAGGGGCTCTGATGCGTGGCCCGTTGCGCCAGCGCAGGCCTTTGGCTGCGACTTCAAGATCTCAAGCGACGCAGGGTCACAACGCATTTCCACACCCTTGTCCGAGAATACTGCGGCGATTTGGGGCAGAAATTCGTGGGCCACACCGGCGGCCACCAACAAGCTCTCGCAGGCGTTGCACGGGCTGTACTTTTGGGTTTTGGCGTTGTCCACCACACGCAGGGCCATGGTCAGGTCGCAGGGGTCGTCCACATACACATGGCAATTGCCGTCCAGGTGTTTGATCACAGGCACCTTGGCTTCTCGGCTGATGCGCTCGATCAACGATTTGCCGCCGCGCGGGATGATGAGGTCCACAAATTCAGGCATGGCAATGAGCTGGCCCACCAACGCACGATCGGTGCTGGGCACCAGCTGCACGGCGTCAGCGGGCAAGCCGCTTTCAGCCAAGGCTTGCCGCACCAGCTCGGCCAGCGCTTTGTTAGAAGCTATGGCCTCTGAGCCGCCACGCAGTATGCAGGCGTTGCCACTTTTGATGGACAAGCTGGCCGCCTCAATGGTGACGTTGGGTCGGCTCTCATAAATCATGCCAAACACGCCTATGGGCACGCGCATTTGGCCCACCTGTATGCCGCTGGGCTGCTGACGCATGCCCATAATGCCGCCAATAATGTCGGGCATGGCAGCCAGCTGTTCGCAACCCAAGGCCACCGTTTCCAGGGCTTGGGCCGAAAGTTTGAGCCGGTCCAGCATGGGGCCACTCAAGCCCGCCGCCTGGGCGCGCTCCAAGTCCTGGACATTGGCCTGTTGGAGGAAGGCCGTTTGGGCGCGCAACAAACGCGCCAAACACAAAAGCGTTTGGTTTTTGGCGGCCGCACTAGCTTTGGCCATAAGGGCAGACGACGCCCGAGCCTGCTGGCCCAATTGCAACATCACTTCAGACAAACTGGTTTCAGAGGAAGGAACAGTCGAGGGTGCGGTGTGGTTCATCCCAGCATTCTCGCACCGAGCTGGGCAGCTTGGCTTGGCCAGCCGTGCTCAATCGGACTTGACTCAATCGGACTTGATTTTGGCTTTGCGAATCACCTCACCCCATTTGTCGGACTCGGCCTTGAAGAAGCGGGCCGCCTCGGTAGGGCTGGTGGGCGCAGGCTCCATGCCAATTTTGCGAATTTGAGCCACCACTTGGGGGTCGTTCAAGGCGGTGACGATGGCGGCATTGAGTTTGCGCACCACCTCGACAGGGGTGCGTGCCGGCACGGCAAAGGCATACCAGTTGATGGCTTCAAACCCGGGAAACCCCGATTCCGCAATGGTGGGCACCTGCGGAAGTGACTCAGACCGTTTAAGCCCCGTGGTGGCCAGAGCGCGCAGACGCCCGCTTTGTATGTGCTGAATCGCATCTGAAGGGCTGGAGAAGATGGAGGGCAAGGCGCCTCCCAACAGATCGTTCATGGCCGGGGCACCCCCACGGTAGGCCACGTGCTGGTTGTTGAGGTTGGCGGCAGACTTCAGCAGTTCTCCCGACAAATGCCCCGCGCTGCCTATGCCCGATGAGCCAAACGACAAGCGCGTGTCGGGGCTGCGTGCCTGCTGCAGGTAGTCTTCTAGGATTTTGATGTCGCTGCTGGCCTGCACCACCAACACATTGGAAAACACCACCGCCATGGACACCGCCGCCGTGTCAGTGATGGGGTTGTAGGCGAGTCGGCTTAAGTGCTGATTCACCGCAAGGGGTCCAATGGTGCCCAGCATCAGGGTGTGGCCATCTGGAGCCGATTTGATGAGCTGGTCGGTGGCAATATTGCCTCCCGCACCTGGCCGGTTTTCCACCACCACGCTTTGCTTGAGCTGCTCGGCCAACTTGGGCGCCAGAAGACGCGCCACGATATCGGCCCCACCCCCAGGTGCAAAACCTACAAGCAGCTTGAGGGTTTGGGTGGGAAAAGCGTCTTGCTGGGCATGAGCCACCTGCGTGCCCAACAAAGGGGCACTTACCAATAAAGCAGCTACAGCCCAAGCGCGTGCCCTATCGCCTGTCTTGGCGAATAAGGCCACTTCATGAAGGGATCTGATTAAGACGGAGGATGTGCTCATGACGCCGTGGATCATTCCACTGGGTCGAAGCCCAGTCTATAGGGGTTATCTTGCACTTGCGCTTTTTGCGCTGGCCATGCATGGCTCGCACAGGCTCATGGCCAAGCGTTGCAAAGCCTGCCAAGGGTCGTGCGGCCAATCGGGCTGTTTGAGCCCTTTGACAATGCCATCCACCACATGGGCGGCTTGCAACAGGTTGTTCAGGGTGGTGTCGCTCAGGCGGGGCAACACACGCTCCATGAGCTTTTCTTTGACTCCCCACACGCGCTGCTCGCGCAGCGCCATGGGTAAAGGCCGCCCCGCTGCCATGGCGTCTTTAATACGCTTTAGGGTGCGAATGTCTTCGCTCAAGGTGTAGTGCACCAGCACCTCGGATTCCCCCTCAGCCTGTAACCCTTCCAGCATGCGCTGTACACGTGCTGCATGTCCCGCCAATACGGCTTCGGACAACTTGAACACGTCGTACCGCGCCACATTGAGAACCGCACCCTCGACCTGCTCAAAACTTAAAGGGCCAGGCGGGTACAGCAAATGGAGTTTTTGAATTTCTTGGTGAGCTGCCAACAAATTGCCCTCCACCCGATCGGCAAAAAACTGCAAGGTGCGCTGGCCTTCTTCGCCAGCGGCCACCCTTTGGCCCTGGGCTTGCAGGCG
>Ga0214921_10009642_pt1 | contig 12162 bp, 11 predicted proteins | sample LL1505_MetaG_FD_177992 | JGI IMG/M metagenome (GOLD analysis project Ga0214921, IMG submission 177992) | Freshwater microbial communities from Lake Lanier, Atlanta, Georgia, United States - LL-1505 | ecosystem: Environmental > Aquatic > Freshwater > Lake | place: USA: Georgia | collected... | reverse complement strand
AGTGACAAATCAAGCGTTGAAGTTCCCTCACAGTTTTCTGGTAAAATCAAAAATATTAAAGTTAAAGTTGGAGATAAAATTTCTGAAGGAGATAAAATAGGTGAAATAGAAATAACTTCTGATGAATCAATCCAAGAAAAAAAATCCGAAAATAAAAAAATTGAAATACAAAAAGAAGTCAAAGGTTCAAATGATACAACTTTACTAAAAATTCCGTCGCTTGGAACTAATAAAAAATTAATCATTTCTGAAATTTTTCTAAAAAAAGATCAACCCATTAAAATTGATCAAATAGCACTACTAATTGAGGATGAAGAAAGTGCCTATGAAATTCCGTCACCAATATCAGGAATTGTTAAAAATATAATACTAAAAAAAGGTCAACAAGTTAAAGTTGGAGATTTAATTGCTGAAATTCTTAATCAAACTTTAGAAACAGAAATAAAAAAACAAATAATTATAGAAAATACTATTCAAGGTAATCATGAATATCAGAGTATAAAAAGCGCAAGTCCAAAAATAAGAAAATTTGCTAGAGAACTGGGTGTTGATATTCAGTTAGTTGATGGAAGCGCAAGAAAAGGAAGAATCCTCGAAGAGGATATTAAAAAATTTATTAAAGGCACTTTAAATAATAAAGTTAACAAAGATGAAGTGATAAAAAAAATAGAAACAAAAGAAGAAAAGCTTCCCTATGAACACGGGGAATTTGGTGAGATTAACATACAAAAAATACCAAGAATTAAAAGACTATCAGGTCCACATTTAGTTAAAGCCTGGAATGAAATTCCTCATGTGACTCAATTTGATGAAATTGATGTTACGGATATGGAACACTTTAGAAAAAACTTAATAGATCTTAATACAAAAGAAAAAATTACTATCACTCCTCTTGCTTTCATAATGAAAGCATTAGTTAATGGCATGAAAAAATACCCAAACTTTAATTCCTCACTTGAGTCTACTGGCGAAAATATTATTTATAAAAAATATTTTCATATTGGGGTTGCGGTTGACACGCCTCATGGCTTGATGGTTCCAAAAATTAGAAATGTTGATCAAAAAGATCTTCTGACTTTAAGTAATGAACTTAGAAAAATTAGCAAGCTTAGTAAAGAACTTAAAATAGATAAAAAAGAATTTTTTGGAGGATCAATGACAATTTCTAGTTTAGGGGGGATTGGTGGAAGTTTTTTTACTCCAATTATTAACAATCCTGAAGTGGCAATAATTGGGATAGGAAAAACAGAAACAAAACAGGTTTTTATTGACGGAAAATTTATAGCAAGAGCAATGATGCCTATATCTCTCTCTTACGATCATAGAATAATTGATGGAGCTGAAGCGGCCAGATTCTGTCAAGATCTCAAACTTAGTCTTGGAAAAAACTTTGCTTTTAATTTGTCATTTTAAAAATGATAAATGGTTATTGTGAAAAAAAATATAATCCTGTTAAAAAGATATTTGAAAGCTACTTCTTAAAAGAGGAAGAAATTGGTGCTTCTTTTGCAATCTATAAAGAAGGAAAACCATTAATAGATCTACATGGTGGTTTTAAAGATAAAAATAATAAAAATTGGGAAGAGAATACAATCGTAAATGTATTTTCAGCAACCAAAGGTATTTACGAAATTATTGTTTCAATACTAATCGATCAAAATATTTTAGATTTAGAAGAACCTGTTTCTTATTATTGGGACGCTTTTAAACAAAGCAATAAAAGAGAAATCAAACTAAAACATATTCTATCTCATCAATCTGGGCTCTATAGATTTAAAGAAAAGATTACACAAGAAGATCTTTTAGATTGGAATAAAATAATAACTATTTTAGAAAATCAGGAACCGGATCATCCATGTGGTAAAAAAACATATTATCATGCAAAAACACACGGATTTTTAATCGGTGAAATTATAAAAAGAACAACAAAAAAAAGTTTAGGAGAATTAGTCTCCGAATTACTATCAAAGAAACTGGGTTTAGATTTTTTTATTGGAATTCCTAAAAATCAATTGTCAAATATTGCTCTTCTCTACGAGGATAAAATTGAAACTAAAATATCATCGGAATTTAATGCGTTTAATAATCCTGAACATGAAATAAATTTTTATAATAAAGAAAAGTGGCAAACCGCTCAGGTTCCTTCAATGAATGGTCATGGAAACGCAAGATCTATTGCTAAAATTTATGATATTTTTGTAAATGACCTAATATTAGAAAAAAATATTTTAATGTCAAAATCAACAATTAAAAAATGCTTAACTGAGAGTATTAGCAGAATTGATGAAAGTTTAATGCTGCCAATTAGATGGTCTCAAGTTGGTTTAATACTTCGTGGTGGATGGTTGTTTGGAAAGAATAAAGAATCATTCGGACATAATGGCTGGGGAGGATCTTTAGGTTTTGCTGATCCAACTTTAGGTATCGGAGTTGCCTACACAACAAATAAAATTAATCCAACAATGGGTACTGATTCTAGGATTATTAATTTACTTAAAGAATTTTATAAATTACATTAAATTTTATCTGGCCTAAGCCATGCTGGTTTTTTTAAAAAAGCATTAAACAAACCTTTTAATCTATAATAATGAATTAAAAAAATTTTTTTGTTAAAAAATGCTAATGCAATAAATAACTTAAATATTGATGAAAAGAATTTGCTAATTGTAGTTTTATAAGCAGCCAAAACTCCAAAATGCTTATAGTTATAATAAAATAAAGACCACATCCAATGCCAATTTCTGCATAACTCAATATTCAAACTATATTCTGATGCCTGTTTTGCTAAATGTTGAACTTTTGACTTCTTGATGACAAAAATCTTTTTACCATCATTTTTTATTCTTTTACAAAGATCTATTTCCTCTAAAAATAAGAAAAAATTCTCATCAAATATTTTATCAAAATTAATTTTTTTTAAATTTATTAACATAGCAAAACCTTTTACATAATCGACTTCCAATATTTCATCTTGTGAATCATTTTTTTTTTTTGAAAAATAACCGTAGTTATTTGAGAGGTTCGGCGCTAGAATTGCAAAATCATCCTGCAATATAAGTTGAGCTTTATACAATTCTTTTAAAGAATTTTCCTCTAAAGTAGCATCTGGATTTAATATAAAAGCATATTTAGTGTTGACATAGGATAATCCAAGATTATTACCTCTTCCGTATCCTAAATTTTCTTTAGCAATTATGACTTCGACATTCGAGAATTTATTTTCTAAATAATTTTTAGAATGAATATTGCATGAATTTTCAACAACAATAATCTTAATACTGGATTTAATGCTTCTGATACACTTTTCTATTATATGATCACTCTTAAAGGAAACTATAACAAAGGTAATGTTTTTTTCAAAGTTATTCATTAATTTAAGCTATAAAGTATTTTGCAATAAATATATAAAATATTTATAAATATTAAAGCTCAAAGCATGAAAAAAATTATTATAACTGGAGGATTGGGATTTATAGGAAGTAATCTTATCAATATTCTTAAAAAAAAATATTTTATTATCAATATAGACAAGGTGACTTACGCTTCAAATTATAAAAATGTTGATCCGTATATAAAAAATTATAAATTTTATAAAGAAGATATTAATAATAAAGTTTTTATAAAAAATATTTTAAAAAAATATAACCCTTCTATCATTTTTAATCTTGCTGCGGAGACTCACGTCGACAGATCAATTGATGGACCAAGAGAATTCATAAAAAGTAATATTTTAGGAGTTTTTAATCTTCTTGAATCGATTAGAAATTACAAAAAAAAAATTAGATTAATACATATCTCAACTGACGAAGTATATGGAGATATTAAAAAAAATTACAAATCAAGAGAAGAGGATGCTTATAATCCAAGCTCACCTTATTCTGCTTCAAAAGCAAGCGGTGATTTTTTGATAAGATCATATATCAGAACATATAATGTGCCAGCAATTATAACTAATTGTTGTAACAACTTTGGTCCAAATCAATATCCAGAAAAGTTAATCCCAACTATAATTTATAATATACTAAATAAAAAAGCTATTCCAATTTACGGAAATGGAAAAAACATAAGAGAATGGATCTATGTTAAGGATCATTGCGAAGCTCTTATAAAAGTTTCAGAAAAAGGAATTATAGGAGAGAATTATAATATTGGAAGCGGTACAGTTTTAAATAATATTCAGATTGCAGAAAAAATAATTTCAAATTTTAAAATAATGACCTATAAAAAAAATATAATAAGTAAGGTGTCTCTTGTTAAAGACAGGCCCGGACATGATTTACGTTATTGCTTGGACTCTTCTAAAATAAAAAATAATTTAAAATGGGAATGTAAATCAAATTTTGATCAAAAAATAAATGAAACAATTATTTGGTATATAAATAAATTCAAAAATAACTATTTTGACAACAAAGAATTTAAATACCGTGCCGGATTAAAAAAATGATTAAAAAAGGAATAATATTAGCAGGAGGCACTGGTTCGAGATTAAGTCCTTTAACCAAAGTAACAAATAAACAGCTTCTTCCTTTATATGACAAACCATTAATATTTTACCCTTTATCAATATTAATGCTAGCTGGAATTAGGGATATATTAATAATAACCAATCCAAATGAAGACATTAATTTTAAAAGAATACTAGGAACGGGTTCTAACTTTGGAATAAAAATTCAATATTTAGCACAGCAAAAACCAAACGGCCTTCCTGAAGCTTTTATTATAGGTGAAAAATTTATTAATAAACAAAATATAGCTTTAATTCTCGGTGATAATTTTTTCTACGGACAAGGTTTTACAAAAAGACTAAAAAATAAAACAAAAATAAAATCAGGAGCAACAATATTTACTTATCAAGTTAATAACCCCCAAGATTACGGAATAGTAGAAATAAAAAATAATAGAATTTTAAAAATAAAAGAAAAACCAAAAAAATCTAAATCAAATCTTGCAATAACAGGTCTTTATTTTTTTGATAAAAATGTTGTAAATTTCTCAAAAAAATTAAAACCATCTAAAAGAAAAGAATTAGAAATTGTTGATTTGTTAAAAAAATATTTAAAAATAAAAAAACTTAAAATAGAATTTATGGGAAGAGGAAGCGCGTGGTTGGATACTGGGAATGTGGAAAGTCTTTTTGAAACATCACAATTCATTTCTAGTATCGAAAAAAGGCAAGGTCTAAAAATAGCTTGTCTCGAAGAAATAGCTCTAAACAATAAATGGATAACTAATTCTACAATAAAAAGACAAATAAACTTTTATGGTGAATGTAACTATTCTAAATACTTAAAAAAACTAATAAAAAATGAAAATTATTAATACTAAATTTAAAGGGTTAAAAATTATTAAATCTAAAATATTCTATGATAATAGAGGATACTTCAGAGAAATTGCAAAAAAAAAAATATTAAATAAAAATTTTCTATTTGATTGCATGTCTCAATCAAAAAAAAATGTGCTGAGAGGATTGCATTTTCAAAAAAAAAACCCCCAAGCTAAGTTAGTAACAGTTACATATGGCAAGATATTTGATGTTGCTGTAGATCTAAGAAAAAATTCTAAGACTTTTGGAAAATATTTTTCTGTAATTCTATCTGATAAAACAGGAATTTCAATTATAATACCGGAAGGGTTTGCGCACGGATTTTATTGTATGTCTTCAAAATGCATTGTTTATTACAAATGTACCAAATACAGAGATAAGAATAGTGAAATGAGTTTAGCTTGGAATGATAAGAATATTAAAATCAAATGGCCCACTGAAAAACCAATTCTATCAATAAAAGATTCGACAGGGATAAGTATTAAAGAAATCTAAATATATAAAAATTTAAATTCACAATGAAAAGAATTAAAATGTTTTGTTTGTGTCTAAATAATCAACCTTTAGAACAAATAAAAAAACTAAATTATATACCTGTCGGTCTGGGCAATGAAAATTTTTCTTCTGAATTTTTAAGAGATAATACAAAAAAAAATATATCTTCAAAAAATAAGAATTACGGAGAATATACATTTCATTATTGGTTTTGGAAGAATATGTTAAAAAAAATTAAAAATAATACCTGGATTGGCTTTTGTACTTATAGACGATTTTGGCAGGTAAAAAAAAATATTAACATTAAAAATAAATTAGAAAATATTGCTTTAAAAATAATTCCTCCTTCTTGGGACAAATATGAGACTATTATTGGGAATAATATAGATTTATCAAATGTAAAATGGATGAAAGTAATAAAATATGGTAAAGTTGCATTACTTAGAAACCCCTTAGCATTACTAAAACCTTATAGATCAATAAGATTTCAATTCGATATGTTTCATGGAAACGGGATATTAGATAAGGCTGTAAAATTATTAAATAATAATGATAGAAGCGATTTTATGAATTTTATAAAAAAAAACTCTGAATATAATCAAGGTAATATGTTCATATGCAAGAATAAAAAAATTATAGAAAGCTACTATCAAACAATTTTTGAGTGGCTTGAAAAATGTGAAAAAATTTTTGGTTTTAAATTAGATGGGTATGGCAAAACCAGAATTTATGCTTTTTTGGCAGAAAGATTTCTACCGTACTGGTTCAAAAAAAATTCTAAATTTTTAGAATGGCCAATTTTTTTTTATAATCCTATAAAAAAATGATTGAAAAAAAAAGAATAATTAAGTTTTTAGATCTTGGAAAACAACCTCTTGCAAACTCATTTTTAGAAAAAAAAAATTTAAATAATAAAGAATATTTTTACAACTTGTCTATAGGATTTAATCCATATAATTGTCTTGTTTCAATATTAAACCCAGCAAATCCAAAAAAACAATACACTAATAAATATGCTCATAGGGCATCTCAATCAAAAACTATGAGAAAAAAATTTAAAGAAACTTCAGTGAAACTAAAAAACAGATTCAAACCAAATCTAACATTAGAAATAGGTAGCAATGACGGTGCTTTTATTAAAAATTTCAATAAAAAAAAATGTGTAGCGGTGGAACCGTGCAAAAACTTAGCTGCGATAACTAAATTACTGGGCTACAAAACATATGATAAATTTTGGAATAGAAACTTAAGTAAGTATATTAAAAAAAAATATGGAAACGTTGATTTAATTTTCTCAGCAAACACGATATCTCATATTCCTAATACTAAAGAAACTTTTGATTCGATAGAATCTATTTTGTCAAATGATGGTGTTCTAGTTATAGAAGATCCCTACATTGGAAATGTTCTTAGATTAAATTCTTATGATCAGTTTTATGACGAACACGTTTACGTTTTTTCTATTCTATCATTATCTAATTTAGCACAAAAATCTGCATTAAGGATCTTTGATTGCGAAAAAATTGATAATCATGGAGGTTCTATTAGATATTATTTATGTAAAATAAATTCAAAATTTAAAGAAACTGCAAAATTAAGGAATAATTTAAAAGAAGAGCATTTATTAAAATTTAACAAAATATCCACTTACAAAAAATTTTCAATGAGAATAATAAAATCTAAAAAAAAATTAATAAATATTCTAAAAAGTTTAAAAAAAAAAAATAAGAGTATAATTAGTTATGGAGCGACATATAAATCTACTACAGTATTCAACTACTGCAAAATTAACAGAAACTATTTGGACTGCATAATTGATACCACTATTAATAAACAAAATAAATATAGCCCTGGAATGCATATACCAATAATATCTCCGGAAGAAGGTATGACAAATAATGTTAATTATGCCTTCTTGGGAGCTTGGAATTTTAATAAAGAAATTTTTCAAAAAGAAAAATTATTTTTAGAAAGAGGGGGAAAATTTATAACTCATGTGCCTTATCCAAGAATTATAGGTAAAAATAAAATAAATAATGAGAATTATAAATTATTTAAATAATTATAAAAAAAAAAAATTTTTTATAGTCAAAAAAAAAAGTATTTCTTCACTAGATAAATGGATTTATAATAAAAATTATATTTATCATATATCAAAAAAATTTTTTCAGATAAACGGATTTCAAATAAAATCTAATTTTTATAAAAAAAAAAGTTGGGATCAACCATTAATTGTTCAAAAAGAATTAGGAATTCTAGGAATAATAAAAATAAAAAAAAATAATGAATATAAATATTTATTACAAGTAAAAATGGAGCCGGGTAATATAAATAAATGTCAATTATCGCCTACAGTGCAAGCTACTAGGAGTAATTTTACAAAAGTTCATGCTGGCAAAAATATTCCTTATATTGAATTTTTTTTTAATAATAAAAAAATAAAAAAAAAATTTAAAATAAAGCAAACTGAACAAGGTCTTAGATATTATAATAAAAAAAATTATAATATTTTATTAGAGGATACCAAAAAAATTATCAAAAAATTACCTAATTTTTATTGGGTAAATAAAAAAGAACTTCAATATTTAATCTCAAGAAATAATATTATTAATATGGACACTCTCTCAGTATTTTCATGTGCAATTAATAAAAAAAAATATGACACTCCAATTATTAATATGGTTAAAATACTTAATTTTATAAATAATAATAAAAAAAAATACTTTACGTTAATAAAAAAAATTAGTTTATTTAAATTAAAAGACTGGACCCTTAGAAAAAATACTATTGTTAATAATAAAAAAAATTATTTTTCAATTATAGGAGTAAGTATAAAAAATAACTCTAGAGAAATAAATAAATGGGAACAACCTATTATTGCTCAAGAAAATTTAGCATTTGCAGGTTTTATAACAAAGATTTTTAATCAAACCTTACACTATCTTGTTAGTTTTGATATTAAACCAGGATTAAAAAGTTCCTGTTTATCATGCACTGTTAGAACTAGTGATTTTGCCAATTATAAAAAAAATTATGATCTTAGTAGCTTTAAAAAAAATGTTATAAACCAAAATTTTATCCAAAAAAAAAATGGTAAATTGCTATACAAAAAAATTCAATCAGATGAAGGTGGAAGATTTTATAAATCACAAATATGCTACTCAGTTTTTCAACTTAACAAAAATCATAATTTCAAAACTCCTAAAAATTATATCTGGATATCTCATAATCAAATGATAAATCTTATTACAAAAAAATACTTTGATATTGAGGCCAGAATACTATTTGCTTGCTTCAATTTGTATAACAAAAACATAGATTAATACCCTTGAAAATTTTAATATTAGGTTACTCAAATTTAATCAAAACTAAAATACTTCCTATTTTTAAAAAATATAAAATTCATTACTCAATTGCGTCTAAATCTCAGTTAATAACCGACCAGTTATGTAAATTTAAATATAAATGCTATAATGAAGCTCTAAATAATTCTAAAGCAGATATAGTTTATATTTCATTAGCTAATATAAATCATTTTTATTGGGCAAAGAAAGCACTGGAAAAAAATTATCATGTAATAATAGACAAGCCAATAACTTTAAATCTTAAACAGGCCAGAAACTTGGTTGATCTAGCAAAAAAGAAAAATAGATTAATTTCGGAGTCAATTTTTTTTAATTATAATATTCAATATAAAATATTAAATAATTTAATTTCTAGTACAAATATTGACCATATAAATATAAATTTTGTTTATCCATATCCATATAAAAGAAAAATATTAATATCAAAAAATACGGGCGGAGGGATAATATTTGACACACTTCCTTATGTAGCTGCTATAGCTCGAATTTATTGCAAAACTAAAGTATCAAAAATATACAAATTAATAAAAAAAAGTAATAATAAAACTCCGATAAAATATAATTTACTATTTAAATTCAAAAATTGCACCATGTCCTGTTACTTTTCTTTTGGTATTGAATATGAAAACCAGATAACTTTTTTTTCAAAAAAAATGAAAGTTAAAATTAACAGAGCATTTTCTGTTCCAGCAAATACTAATATGACTATTGAATATTATCGTCTTAGTTCAAGATATCAAAAAAAAATTTTCACTGACAATTCTTTTAAAAACTTTTTTTTTGAAGTTTTACAAAATATTAAAGATAAAAAATTTAATAGATATCATTCTTCAATACTAAAAGATGCTCAATTTAAAGAGAAAATATTAAAAGATAACCTATAATCAACTTATGAATTTTTATAAAGATAAGATTGTATTTACTGGCGGGACAGGTAAATTTGGGAAAGTTTTTCGCAATTTTTATCCCCTTCCAAATATTTTTTTTCCTAATAAAAAAGAATTTAATATTTTAAATGTAAAAAAAATAGAAAACTACTTAAATAGAGTTAAACCAAAAATACTAATACATGCTGCAGCACTATCTAGGCCAATGAAAATTCATGAAACCGATATAGATAAGAGTATTAAAACTAATATTATTGGAACTTCTAATATAGTTTTGCTTTGCAGTAGATTAAAAATTAAACTAATTTATTTTTCTACAAATTATGTTTATCCATTTTCAAAATACCCACAAAAAGAAACGGATTCTCTACTTCCTATTAACAATTATGCCTGGTCAAAATTAGGAGGAGAATGTGCAGTACAGATGTATAAAAATTCATTAATATTGAGAATTTTTATGAGTGAAGAACCCTTTATTCATAAAGGTGCCTTTACAGATGTAATTGCAAATTTTGCATATCATGGGCAAGTTGCAAAATATATACCCAAAATAATTAATCATACTGGAATATTAAATATTGGCGGTAAAGTACAAAGTGTCTTTAATTTTGCAAAAACTACTAATAAAAAAGTTAAAAAAATTCTAGCTAAAAAAGTTTTGAAAAAAAAATATTCTAAATATCAAATAATAGATACTAAAAAATTAAAAAAATTACTAAATAGAAGGTAAATTCTCTTCACTTCACAAAATCCAATCTATTAATTCTTTTTTATTTTCTAAAATATAATCTGGATAAGAATTGTCTAGTTTCTGAACTTTATAATTTTCATCTCTTCCAATAATATCTTTTCCTAAAAAAATTTTTTCTTTAATAGATTCTAAATTTAAATATTTTTTATTAATTCGCTCTTTAAATACATACGGATCATTTGTCTCGCACAGATTCTGATATTTATACAATAATTGCTCTGGTGTTTTAAGATTACAAAAATGCCATCCTCCATTCTCTAAAATATTATTTAATCTAAATTTATCAATCCGCCAAAACGGCCTTTTTTTAAATTTTAATCCTCTAAGCCATTGGGGCGATTTAAGATATTTTTTAACACAAATTCTACTTCCATACCAAAAAGGATTTTTTTCGCTCTGTAAATTAATTTTATAATAAAAATGTTTTTGTTTAAAAACTGCAAATTTCATATTTAATTTAAATTTAGAAATTATTCTTGGATTAGGTATCTCATCAAGATCTGAAATTATAATCAAATCTTCAGGCGAAGAATTTATAAGGCCTCTAGAAATACAATTTCTTTGAAAATTTTCTCTTAAATATGGATTATCACCATCAGGCATATTTGTTATTGGGATATAAATAATTTTATTCTTAAATTTAGAAAAATTTTTAACATTAAATCTAAATTTTTTTGAGTTATTTTGCCATGTTTTATTTCCTTCAACTATAACAAAATAATCTACATAATTATTTAATATGTTTAATCTTAATTCTAGAAGTAAATCTTCATCCCAATATGAAAAGCAATCGTATATTTTCATTTAACTATTTTCTATAATATTAATTTATTTATTGGCGGAGAGAAAGGGATTCGAACCCTTGATACCTTTAACAGTATACACGCTTTCCAAGCGGGCGCCTTCAACCACTCGGCCATCTCTCCTATTCATTTTTATTTATTTTAAGAACCTCAATAAAAGCCTCTTGGGGAATATCAACGCTGCCAAACTGCCTCATTCTTGCTTTTCCTTTTTTTTGCTTTTCTAAAAGTTTTTTCTTTCTATCTCTTGCTCCTCCCCCATGAATTCTACTGATAACATCTTTTCTATAACCAGATATTGTTTCTCTTGCTATAACTTTTCCACCAATAGCCGCTTGAATTGGTATTTGAAATTGATGTCTTGGAATTAAATCTTTTAATCTTTCGCACATTAATCTTCCTTGTCTTACTGCAAAATCTTTATGAATAATCATAGACAATGCATCAACCATCTCTTCGTTTACTAGTATGGATAATTTAATCAAATCACCTTCTCTATAATCGCTCAATTCATAGTCAAAACTTGCATAACCACTAG
>Ga0214921_10009640_pt1 | contig 12163 bp, 7 predicted proteins | sample LL1505_MetaG_FD_177992 | JGI IMG/M metagenome (GOLD analysis project Ga0214921, IMG submission 177992) | Freshwater microbial communities from Lake Lanier, Atlanta, Georgia, United States - LL-1505 | ecosystem: Environmental > Aquatic > Freshwater > Lake | place: USA: Georgia | collected 2015-05-28 | reverse complement strand
TGAGCGGTTGCGTTGAAGGCGTATGATCGAAAACGGACGGGTGGCAGAGCGGTTTAATGTACCTGACTCGAAATCAGGAGTAGGGGAAACCCTACCGTGGGTTCAAATCCCACCCCGTCCGCGTTGTTAAACAACGATTTACGAAGAAAAAAATTGCTTCGTGACAGATTCGTGACAGCTTTGGGGTTGTGACGACCACCAAATCCGAAGATTCCGGTTCAATTCAGATCTCCATTGGAGCTGTTTCCGCACGCATCTTTTCGGACAAAGACGGGTGGTTCACTTTGGCCTGGTATGTCGGCATGGAACGGAAACGAAAAAGATTTTCCACCATGTCGGCCGCACGTGAAGAGGGTCGCAGAATTTTAATGAACCTTAGCCGGGGTCGATTGGATGCGGCTTCCGCTGCGATGACCGACATCGAGCAGATCGCCGCAGCCAAAAAGATTTTGGCCAATCTCGATGTGACGATGGAAACTGCAGCGTACCAGTACGCCCAAGCCAAAGGGTTAGTGGGGGATCGCGATTTGGTGGAGTACATCCGTGCTCATGTGAAGCGTGAGGACAATTTAAAACCTTGGACGATGCCGGAAGCTCTCGATCAACTATTGGATGAGAAGGGGAAGTTGAATCGTCCGATCGATTATCTGTCCGAGATCCGGAAAATGCTAAAGCCCTTCGTGGAGTTTTACTCCGGTCCCGTGATTACCCTGACTCGTGACGACGTGGAGCGTTACATCAGTCGTGGCTCAAACCGAAACGGTAAGCTGGAGAAGATTAAACTCCTGCTCAACTTCTGCAGGGGTAAAGCGCTGCCAAGAAATGAGTCCACAGTTGCCGATGACATTCCGAAAGAAGTCATCTTTAAACCTAGAGAGACGGAGATATTCTCTCCTGCTGAGGCCAAGCAGATCTTGGATGCTGCAAGACCCGACGAAGTTCTTTGTATCGCACTTGGTCTTTTTGCTGGGGTGCGGACTGAGGAGATTGCTCGGATGGATTGGAAGGATATTCGCTTAAGCCGTCGCCAAGATGAGTCGGTAGTGGAAATCACCAAGGTGGTGGCCAAAAAGCGGCTACACCGCCGTTTAATACCGATTTTACCCCCTTTGCGTGCCTACTTGCAGAAGTTTAAACCACCTGCTTCAGGGAAAATCAGCCCGGTGAAGACCCTTTCTGATCGGTTTGAATACTTGGCCAAAAGGGTAGGGATCGAATGGAAGCACAATGGTCTCAGACACAGCTTCGGTTCCTATCGCTTGGCAGCCCTTCAAAATATTCATCAACTCAAAGAGGAGATGGGAAACAGCGAAGCCATGATCCGACAGCACTATCAGAAGACGGTGACTCGGGCAGAAGCCACCAAGTTTTGGGCTATTCGGCCTGGTTGAGGAATTTCGGGGTAATTACGGCCTATTTAAAGGGTATTTAATTTACCTTCTCGGTCGGGTTCTCGGTAATCAGTTGGTCGGTCGTTCGGTAAAGCCTCGGTCTAGAATGATTTAGTCTAGCCCGAATTACCGCTCCGAATCTTGAAACAGTGCCTAAAACCCGTCTGGAAAGGGTTTCAGCAGCCGATATTCCCGTACAAAGGGTAAACAGACGCGAGAAATGGGTATTTATTCTCGCAGCGTGCTACGAGAACACAGGGAGCGGGGATAGACGTAGGGTCATGCCGCAGTTGGGTAGCCCTGTATTTGTCCTACAACATGGTATAAACCTTTGCTGTGGCTACGAACCTTGCTCAGACACTGAAAGGTTGCCGTTCTTGGGCCGATCTTCAAAGGCGGTGGAGGCCATTAACAAAGAAGCAAAAGGGCAACCTTTTTGAGGAACTGACCAAGCATTATCTCCTCCTCGAACCAGAATACGCAAGCAAGCTCAAGTCCGTCTGGCTTCTTGGAGAAGTCCCTACAGCCTTGGCTAAAAGGCTGAAACTCCCCTCAAACGACCAGGGGATCGATTTGCTCGCCGAGACCAAGGAAGGCGAATACTGGGCTATCCAGTCCAAGTATCGTGAGGAATCCGATCAATCAATCACATGGCGGGAGATTTCCACTTTTACGGGACTAGCCTTTGGTGTGTGCCGTGGCTTTTCTTACGGCCTCATTGCCTCAACTACTGAGCGGATTACCAATGTCCTGAAACACCAGGACAGGATCGGCTTTGCAGCACTGGATGTATGGCAGGGACTCGATGAAGAGTTCTTTAAGCGCCTCCAAAACCATCTTTATCACAAGCGGGAAGTGCTCAAGCCCCGACTACCTCGCCCCCATCAGAATCAAGCTATCGCAGATGCCGTCACATACTTTGTTAAAAAGAGGCACAAGCGGGGCAAACTCATTATGCCTTGTGGTACAGGCAAAAGTCTCACTTCGTACTTCATTGCCCAAAAGCTCAATGCGCGAAAAATCGTCATCGCCGTCCCCAGTCTCTCCCTGATCAAGCAGACCTTAAAAGCGTGGATGTATGAATCCATGGCGCGCAAACAGAATGTTGAATGGATCTGTGTGTGTAGCGATGAATCCGCTGGGAAGGTGGAACAAGACGATGCCGTTGTTCTGAAGCAGGACTTGGGTGTTCCGTGCTTAACCAACTCAAAAAAAATCTCAGATTGGCTAAAGCGCAAACACAACTCTCTAACTATTGTCTTCACCACCTACCAAAGCGGTGAGATTTTAGCCAAAGCCGCTCGGGATGCAGCGTTCACGTTCGACCTCGGTATTATGGATGAAGCTCATAAGACGGCTGGAGCCAAAGAGCGGCTCTTCTCCCATCTCCTACTGGAAAAAAACATTAAGATAGATCGGCGACTTTTCATGACCGCCACTGAACGGAGATATCGGGGCGAAAGTGATGAGATCTTGAGCATGGAAGACCCTGACGATTATGGAGAAACGATCCATAAACTGAGCTTCAAAAAGGCTCTTGAGTACAAACCAGCAATCTTGAGCGACTACAAGGTAGTCACGATTCACATTTCCCAAGAAGAAATCGCTGACCTAGTTCGTAACCGAGCTTTTGTAAGGCCAAAGACCAAAGGATGGGGCAAGGAAATGGAAGCCGAGAACCTTGCGGCTTTAATTGCCCTTCGCAAAGCAATGAACAAGTACCCCATCCGACACGCTGTTTCATTTCACGGAAGTATTAAACGGGCGCAGGACTTCCAAGAAAGTAACGATGCCTATAGCAAAAGTTTCCCTTCAAGCGGAAGACTCCAAACCTTCCATGTCTCTGGGAAAACACCCACTGGAACAAGGGCAAAGGAAATCGATCAATTCTCTAGAGCACCCCGAAGCTTGATCACCAACGCCCGCTGTCTGACTGAAGGTGTAGATGTTCCAAATATAGATGCCGTCCTATTTGCCGATCCTAGAAAGAGTCTGGTGGATATCGTACAGGCGGTGGGGAGGGCATTGCGTCCATCGCCCAAAAAAAAGTTTGGATATATCGTTCTCCCAGTCGTTCACGAGAAGAATGCGAAACCTGAAGATATCTTTGCTTCGGATTCGTTTAAGGAGGTGCTGACCACACTTCGTGCCTTAGGGTCGCAGGACGATCGAATCATTGAATATTTTAGATCGATTTCACAAGGCAAGTGCCCAGGTGGCAGACGCACATTTGAGGGCGTACTTACGGAAAAACTCGCTGAGAAGATTGACCTAAAAGAGTTTGTTAATTCAGTTGAGCTTCGTTGCTGGGATCGTCTGGCAAAACTCGCGTGGAGATCTTTTGAAGAGGCAAGAGCGCATATAAGGGCACTAAAGCTAAAAAATCAGAATCAATGGAGGTTATATGTTATAGGACGGCTACCTGGTCATCCCCCCAAACCCGCTGATATCCCCGTAGCTCCAGATAATGCATATAAAGCGAAAGGGTGGATAAGCTTTGGTGACTGGCTGGGAACTTGGTCGGTAGCCTCAACAAAAAGAATCTTTAAGCCTTTCAAGAAAGCACGAGAATTTGTCCATAAACTCCAGTTTAAGAGCAGCCTTGAATGGAGAAGGTATGCGACTGGAAGAAACATCAAACTTGGCCCGCTGCCAGAAGATATTCCAAGTAATCCGAATTTTACCTATAGGAGCAAAGGATGGGTTTCGTGGGGTGACTGGCTGGGAACTGGATACATTGCCCCACAATTTAGGGTGTACCGCCCTCTTAAGGAAGCCAGAGCTTTTGTCCGGTCATTAAATCTTAAAACGGGGAGTCAATGGAGGGATTATACCAAAGGAAAACTGAGAGGTCACAAAATAAAGCCCGATGATATTCCAGCGAATCCTGCCTCTGCATATCATGGAGAAGGATGGGTTTCTATGGGAGATTGGCTAGGAACTAGATCAATTGCTCCACAATTAAGGGAATACCGCTCTTTCAATAAAGCCAGAGCTTTTGCTAGAAGTCTCTGTCTCAAGACAGTAACTGCCTGGAGAACTTTAAAGAAACTACCATCCGATATCCCCAAAAAACCTTATCACGTATACAGAGATATGGGATGGAAGAGCTGGTCAGATTGGCTAGGAGCTAATGTTGCATCCACAAAAGATAGAAACTATAGAGAATTCAAAAGAGCTAGGGTATTTGCAAGAAAACTCAAATTAGGGGGTAAGGATGAATGGATCGACTTTTATAAGAAAGGAAGCATTCCCAAGGATATACCTAAAACACCATCAAAAGCGTACGGCGGCAAAGGATGGAAGGGTTTTGGTGATTGGCTAGGAACAGGTAGAGTAGCTAATCAAAATTTTGTTTATTTGCCATTTCTTAAAGCCAGAGCAATCGTTCGCAAATTAGGGCTTAAAAATCAAAAAGAGTGGAAGGCCTTCACCGAAAAGAAAAAGCAAAAAAATATACCCGCTTCTCCCTGGAGAACTTATGCAACAAAGGGTTGGGTCTCCCTTGGTGACTGGCTTGGAAACTCAAATGTCGCTCCCTCCTTACGTGTCTTTTTACCTTACGCTAAAGCCAGAGCCTTTTCGCGACGCCTTGGCTTTCGAGGGCAAGTCGACTGGAATTCTTTTTGCAGGGGTGAATTAAAGGAAAAAGGATTAAGGCCCGCCAAAATTCCAGCCGACCCAAGGAAGACCTATCTAAAAAACGGATGGAAAGGCTGGGCTGACTTTCTTGGCACAGACCGAAAAAGATGAGCTGACGAGTCTATAGAATCCTAATGCTGTCACAAAACCAATACGAACTGATCAGGGAAAAGCATGGCAAATACGCCAGTTGGGCAATTTGGGCTGAAGCTTCAGATAAGCCCAAGTCAAACATGGGCGATATGGCAATCTTTGCTGACAACTTGGTTCTCCCCCTCCTCAAGACCAATGTGCTAATGATCGGGCTTAATCTTTCCCGATTTACGATTTCAGAGCCCTTTAGAAACTTTCATGACCCCAGCCCAAGTGCCCAAGACTATAAGATTCGCTTTGCCTTTAGAGATACCGAGCACTACGGAGCCTACATGACCGACATCATTAAAGGCGTTGTGGAAGTGGATTCAAAAAACATACCTAAGCATTTGAAGGAAAACCCGGGTGTCCTTGTGGACAGCCTTGAGATATTCAGGGAAGAGATTCGAGACCTTGGTGCTATTTCACCTCTTATCCTGGCATTTGGCCGGATAGCCTTCGACTTAGTCAAAGAGAACCTATCCTCGGCAGAATACGGGAAACTGATCCGGCTTACTCACTACAGCCATCAGATAGGTAAGGATAAGTATCGGGAGACAGTGCTTAAAGAAATTCAACAGGCGTTATGCAGCTCGTAAGATCCATATTCGAATGAGCCTTAGCACTCAAATACATGCGGCTCTTAAAGAAATGGAGGTGCATTTGCACAAATTCGGTTGGCGTGGAAAGGAAAACGACTGTGTGAACCTGTTTGCGCACCGATTCTTGGCCAAGAGGATTCGGCCGATAGATCGTATTGGTATTGAGGTGGCTGTACCTCAGCTGAGCGGGAAGGGGAGAAAACAGGCGGTGCGAAAGGATTTGGTGATCTGGAAGCGTAGTGGAGATACCACCTGGGGCGCGGACTGGAAGGCTAAGGCTATTCCTCAGGCTATTTTGGAGTGGAAGGTAAAGCGTGGGCCTGCTGCCAAGCCAACTATCTCTGTCCAAGATCGAGCGTGGCTAAAGGTTTTTAAGAGGAAACACAGGGGCTTTATTGGTGTTTGCGTAACCGTCGCTTATGGAAACAAAACAGATTTAAAGTGGGAGTTTGTATAAAGCACGATTTCACACCCGAGCAGATTCGAGCCTTAGCAGACTTCTGGCCGGTATTCGCGAATCCCAAGTTTGTTTATGAAACAGAAGATGAGCATGAAAAAAGATCGGATGGAGTGATCATAATGCCATCCAGCTCTTTGAGCTCTGAGGCGAAGGCTTTCAATAAAATGATTTATCAGGATGAGTGGATTCTAGATGGTTTCGACTGGCCCGAATGGGCGCAAACAGATGAGTTTAAGGATCTGTTCAGCAAGCCCGAGGCTCTGGCCAAGGCATCCGCCCATCAACTGGCGAAGCTATTGACCGCATTGGCTCGTAAAGAGCGTTTCTGTGAGGGAACTATGGCTTCTGCTCATAGCGATGGGCTACTTGCTAGGATAACCCAAAGGGCTGGGATGTTGGTTTAGAGAGAAGAAAATCAATTATTAATCGAGCCTGAGTTCATTAATAAAGTATAGGCTGGAGAAAGGGGTCTGCTTTTATAGGATATTTGAAAGATTTGGCGCTTATGGATTTAACTTCTTATTTAAAATATTGCCTTGGGTACGTACGAATGTCCCAAACCGGCCGATCAGCAAAAAGCGAAGCTACGGCTCAAGAGCTGGGGAAAGACCGGCTGGATTTAATCAAGTTGCTGAATGCTGATTTAGATGGATCACTTTCAGAGCCTATCAACCTGCGGCTCTTTTCCGCTCTGGATCCTAAAAATGTGACGCCTGATCAGCTGCGTTCATATAATGAAGAGCGAAAAATAGCCCGAAGCCTTGAGCAGTTGGGGGCAGATTCTCGCAATTACACATTCACCAAGCAGCTGGAGCTCCGTTTCGGATATTTCAAAATTTCGTTACCACTCAATCCTACTATTGATCTCGAGGATGATGCTGAGCCGGAGGTGATCGAGGGTGGACCACCTCAAGGCACAGCCCCTCTAATGCGCGAACTTGAATTTCCGATCTTTTCGGTGCAAGTCGATATCGAGAGAAACAAAACGCAATTTTCCATAACCCCAACGGATCCTGCTGTGGAGGTTCACATTAATGAACTCCAGGACGTTCTTGCTCCTGCCACTTATCAGAACCTTACGAAAACCCTTGGTGAGTTTGAGGCCAATGGAGCATTAAATCTTCCTATTAGTGATACGACCCAACTCCTTGCTTTTTGGGAAAACGTTCGAGCCGCATTAGCCCTCTCCAAGGCACAATTCGACTCCGAGTCCTTTCAGCTAGAAAGAAGCAAGCTGGTCTTGAGTGCTCGATCGAACTTCTTTCTCTCCGATGACTTGCGGAAGCTGACCCTACTAACCCCAGAGGAGCTGGAGGGGACTGCTTTAAGTGCGTGGACAACAGATGAAGAAATGAGTCTTGCTGGGGATGGTGAGATCTCTGACTCGGAGATCTTCTTTCCTTTCCCTTATGACAAGTACCAATCCAAGATTCTTTCGCTGTTAGGCAATCGGGCGAGTGTCATTCAAGGCCCTCCGGGAACGGGGAAGTCGCAAAGTATCTGCAATCTCATCTGCCATTTAGCTGCTCAGGGAAAGACTGTTTTATTTGTAAGCCAGAAGCCACAGGCACTCAAAGTGGTTAAAGACCGGCTCAAATCCTTGGATGTTGCGAGTCTCTTTGGATATATTCCAAGTACGGCACCGGGGATCATTAACGAAGAGGATGAGGCAGATGGTGCGGGACCAGCCTTAGCACGTGTAGGGGCGAGTGCCCACGCAGCAACGGACAAGCCAAAGAGGGAGCCCGATACAGCTTCCATTATTTCGCAAAAAAATCAGGCTCGTGGCGCACTTCAGGCGGATATAGATCGAGAACGAGAGTACACGAAACTCCGGATTGAACTGGATGAGATCCAAGCGAAGGAAATTGAGATCGCAAATCCAGAATTGTTCCTTTCGAGAGCCAGCAAGGAGGAGGTAGAGGCTTTATTTTATAAAGAAAAGGAAGCATCTAAACTCGAGCTTCAAGCCAAAAAACTATCCCTAAGTGCTGACTTTGCTTCCTTCGATCCGTCTTTCAAGGATTTGTCTTGGGAAAATGGAGGAATTGGTGAGTCTCTTGAGATTATCCGTAAGGACTGGATTGCCTTTGGTCCTAAAGGAGAATGCCCAAACAAATTATTTCTTTGGTGGTCCGAGAGAGGTTCGCGTAAGCGTACTGCAGCGGCATGGGCAAAACTGCCTCCCGAAATAATCGCATATGTGGAATCATTGATCGCAAGGCAGGAATCAAGAGCTGTTGTTTCAGGTTATATTGCTTTGCTAAGAGACTACGCATTAGCAAAAGAAGCAACGATTCTTGCCGATACTATTCTGGGCGAAGTAGAAGGCCTTAAAGTCTCTCTTGGGCTTTCGAACGATAATATTCAAGAAATAGCAGACGAATTGTCTGAAGGAGAAGATTTGGCGGACTTGGTTGAGTCAAATAAAAGGATTATCGCTTTAAAGGCAGCCATAGCTGAGAACGTGGGGCGGAAGGCTGATCAGGGGGCATTGATTGAAACGATCAAGAAAACGACCCAAAAAAGAAGTTTATCGATGGCTATGTGTCTCGGAAATCGTCTCCAGAATAGAATAGCCCAAGCATTTCGTTCCGGTATGAAGACCCGGGGAATTTTGGCTCAATTTGGAAAAGCTTTTAATAAAGCCAAGAAAGCCTTTCGGACGTTCCATAAGCTTCGAAGTGAGCCGGAACAGTATCAGGCTATTTTGGGTGTTCTGCCTGTTTGGATTATGGAGCTTGAAGCTGCGAGTCGGCTTCTTCCACTTAAAGCAGGAATGTTTGATTATGTGATCTTTGACGAGGCCAGCCAATGCAACGTGGCATACGCACTACCTGCAATGTTTCGTGGGAAGAAGGCCCTTTTCTTTGGTGATTCACTTCAAATGAGGGATCCGACAGCTCAGACAAAACGGAACCAGTCATTTGCAGATTTAGCGACAACTTACAGTGTGCCTGATTATCTTAGGATCAAGGCGACTGAAGGGGAGATACAGTCAGTTCTAGATATAGCAGCGCAGAGAGGAATACCTTCTGTTGCTCTTCAATTCCATTACCGCTCACCGGCCGAGTTAATCGGATTTTCCAATGAGAACTTCTACAAGCAAAACGGCACCCCTCTCTACCCGCTACAGCATAGCTACACGCCTTTTCAAGATTCGGGACGGATTATGGTCGTCCATCATGTTGATCCTGTCCAAGGTGATGGGCCTGAGATATCCCCTAGGCAAAACAATGCCGAAGCGCTCTATATCCTGGAGCTAGTCAAAAAGATCCAAAATGATCCAAAACTGAAGGACTTATCAATCGGGGTTCTTTCGTTCTTTGCTGACCAGGCGAGATTGATTCGGCAGTGCTTTGAGGAGGCGGGAATTGAGGTGGATGGTCAGAAACTTAAGGTGGCGATTATTGAGGGAATTCAGGGAGATGAAAAAGACATCATTATTCATTCTTTTGTGATTCGAGATCCTAAAGAAAAGCGCATGTACAACATGCTGACGGGGGAGACCGGGGATTTGCGTAAAGATATCTCGGCAGGGCGTGTGAATGTGGCTTTTTCCAGGGCTAGGAAGCAATCCCATGCAGTGGTTTCCATGGCCAAAGAGCAGTTTCCGGATGGAATCTGGCTTAAGAGATATCTTTCCTATGCCGAGGAGTATGGGAAGCCTGCGGCTATTGAAGAAAAACTTAAGCCCTTTGATTCAAAATTTGAGGAAGAGTTTTATGCCATTGCGAAATCAACCCTTGGGAATGGCTTTATCATTCGCAACCAAGTTCCGAGCTGTGGTTTTAAAATCGATTTCACTATCACCTCTCAGGCCACTGGAAGAAGCCTTGCGATCGAGTGTGATGGTCCGATGCACTTTCAGGACGAGGGGGAAACAATATACGTAGAATCCGACATTGAACGGCAGGAGGTGCTGGAAAAGGCGGGATGGCAGTTTATTCGGATTCGTTATTCTGACTGGCTCGAGAAGAGTCAGGCCAGGGAAGACCTCTTGCGTCCGATTCAAACGGCTCTTTTGGGCTGATTTGGGCAATAGGAGGAGAGGCCTAGGCGCGCAACTCAACCGCCGGGTCGATAAGCTGCGTAACGAAAGTGAACGAAACGGTAAAGATGATCATCGATTCTTGCGAGAAAACCGAAGTCATATTGAATACAGTTAAAAATATCTAATAATGAAAACGGATTCAAATGTGCGCCTCTTTATATCTTGCGGAGTTATCCTTGCTCTATGTTCAGCATATAATCTGTTTAAGCTTTGGCGTCGGCGTGTAAGTCTTATCAGAACTGTCAGAGGCTTTGATAATGTTGAAATAATTAATAGCTCTATTAGAGCCCTATTTTCTCGTCTTTCGCCTGCGCGCATCAGGCAGTTCTCAAAAGGTTTTACTCTTTTGCCAAACCAGTACCACCATAACGATGACCCTGTTATCCGTGTTCAGAAAATCGCAAAAAGTATTGCCGAATTCTACGGCATCTCAACATCTACCATAGTCGTCACTTTTAAAGATGATCTTAAGGTCCCTGGGCGTGTCGAGTTAAGCCCAGACTGGGAATTCTTTGTAGAAATACGCAGCACTCTCCGTTTTGCGACTGATGATATAATTACTATCTTGGTTCATGAGGTTGCTCACATATTCCTTTACCAATCCGGGATAAAGTTTGATCCGGTCTTTAATAACGAGGTCTTAACTGACACTACTGCAGTCTTTCTTGGCTGTGGATCGATTATCCTAAATGGGGCACTACTAAATGAAACTAAAACAGAATATAGTGTAAGCTATAATCTGCAAAAGTACGGTTATCTTTCGATCGATGAGTACGGTTATATTATGGCAAAAAGAGAGGAATACTTTAGTAGCGTGCAAAGCAAAGACCTTCAGCGTGGACTACCCCGCATAGGATATAAGTCCGGTCGAAGGAGGCTGCAAGCTGAACGGAGGCAGGCTCCATTTGTACCATCAACCTTAGTTGGTAAAATTCTTAAGTATCTTCTTTTCTGGACTAGGAAAGTATCAAATGAAAACGGTAAGGTCATATTTGCCTGTATAATCTGCGGTCAGAAGCTAGGAACTCCGAAAATAAACAAGAAGCTCTTAGTAACATGTCCGACCTGCTCCTATAAATCTCTTTGTCACTCATAAAAAACATAGCCTCATATTAGACGCCAATCCGGTTAAAGAGTGGGTTTATAGGGGGGCGGCGCGCTGATGAACTAAAAGGAGCTCTTAGGGCAGACTTGGTGTTTAGGTTGAGGAGGAGCGGAGCACCCGGAATTGCCCAGTACAATGCTACTTGGACTCAATTTAACCTAGTTAAAGGTTAGAATAGGGACTGGAACCACGTTCAATACGCGTTCAACACCATGGTCAACGCCATAAGCCACCACAGTCATCCACGGTCAATCCATAGTCAATCCACGGTCAACGCCATAACAATCCAGAAACAACGCAAAACAGCGCCATAACTGGTTCGGAATGGGGTTTTAAGGGGTGTAAAAGTGGGGTTAAGGTCAAAAAGGGCCATTCCAGGCCGAGAACCTGACCGAGAAAATACCGAGAATCTACCGAGCGCCCCACCAGCGTACTGCTTTAATACCTAAAAAAAGAATTGCTAAACACCATTATTCATATTAATGAAAATACATGAAATTAAACAATAAGCCTGCAGCAACTTTATTAGGATTGTTTGTTTTTTGTATGGTTCTTTCTGAGAACTGTAGGTCCCAAAATTATTCTACAACTCAAGCCAATCCATTTGGGGGCGGGTACACGACCCGTTACAGCGATGGAAGTTCCGCTAGAACTCAAGCCAATCCATTTGGGGGCGGGTACACGACCCGTTACAGCGATGGAAGTTCCGCTAGAACTCAAGCCAATCCATTTGGGGGCGGGTACACGACCCGTTACAGCGATGGAAGTTCCGCTAGA
>Ga0214921_10009639_pt1 | contig 12163 bp, 8 predicted proteins | sample LL1505_MetaG_FD_177992 | JGI IMG/M metagenome (GOLD analysis project Ga0214921, IMG submission 177992) | Freshwater microbial communities from Lake Lanier, Atlanta, Georgia, United States - LL-1505 | ecosystem: Environmental > Aquatic > Freshwater > Lake | place: USA: Georgia | collected 2015-05-28 | reverse complement strand
TTCCAGAAATCTGTCCTCCATTTCTTGGAGTGCCTTTTCGAGAAAATTAGGTTCTAAAAGTACATCGGAATCAAAGAAAAATAAAAATTCACCGGTAGCTACTTCAGCACCACGATTCCTTCCAGGACCGGGCATCCCACCCGGGACTACACGCACACCATGGTTTTTTGCAATTTCCACCGTTTTATCTTTGGAGCCTGCATCTGCTACAATCACTTCGTAATCTGTAAAAGTTTGGGCTTGGATGGATTTTAGTAATTTGGGAAGATATTCTTCTTCATTGAGTGAGGGTATAACTATACTTATCTTAGGCATGAGACAAATAGTAAAAAAATTAAAAATTATTTCAAGAGAAATTATTTGTTACTCAAAAAATTTAAGGAATTTTAATGAATTCAATCACTGAATATTTTTCATTTGTATCCATATTCATATGGATAAATTGTACATTTGTAAACTACCATTTTACTATATGATAAATTATAAGAATGAGTCAGGGAAGAAATTAGGATCCAAAGGAAAACCTTATTCATTCATATAGAACTTGAAGCCCTATTTGAAAAAATTAGTCGTGATTACCTCAAAATCTCTATAGAAAAATATCGAGGCGCAAAGGTTTATAACAGCGATGGAGGAATTAATTATGAAAATGTTCATTATATTATTTCAGATAAATTACTATTGAAATACATGAAAGAATAAGAAAAAAATTTATAAATATTTAGCCTACTCTCTTAATACTAGAAGAGTTTCAGATAAAAAGTGTAGTACTATTTTTAATCTGAAACTCTTATCCTTTTGTGTTACAATCCTAGGGATCTACCAATTATTTCTTTCATTATCTCTGTTGTTCCAGCATAGATTGTTTGGATTCTGGCATCAATGTATGCTCTGGCTATTGGGTATTCCATCATATATCCATATCCACCAAAAAACTGTAGACATTGATCGGTATGACGTTTTTGCATTTCAGTGGAGTACCACTTAACCATAGATGCTTCAGCAGTTGTGAGCTCGCCTCTCATAAATGCCAAGATAGCTTGGTCCACAAATGCCCTACACATTTCCGCTTCCGTTCTCATCTCTGCCATTTGGAATTTAATATGCTGGAAGGTTCCTATCTTTTTTCCGAAAGCATCACGTTCTTTGATATATTTGAGTGTAATATCCTGAACAGCAAGGGATGCCTCGACTGCAGCAATACCCAAAGCTAATCTTTCTCTAGGAAGCTTATTCATTAAATACCGAAACCCCTGCCCCTTTCTTCCCAAGAGATTTTCTTTGGGAACTTTGACATCTGTAAAGTGAAGCTCAGAAGTATCTTGTGCTTTGAGACCAATTTTTTCTAAATTTCGTCCTCTTTCAAACCCTTTCATTCCAGATTCGATAACTACCAAGCTAATTGATCCTTCCCCTGTCTTACATGCAGTGATAACTAAATCTGCTATCTGACCATTGCTTATAAATGTTTTTTGACCATTGATAAGAAAATGATCATCTTTTTCGATAGCCGTAGTACGCATTGATTTTAAATCTGAACCTGCTCCGGGCTCTGTCATGGCAATGGCAGTGATCATTTCTCCAGATGCGAATTTAGGTAGCCATCTTTTCTTTTGTTCTGGAGAAGCATATTCAACGAAATAAGGTATATTTATATCATTGTGTAATGAGATAAAAAATCCTGAATTACCACATCTGGCAGCTTCCTCTATAATAATAGTGTTGTATAAAAAATCTACTCCACCGCCCCCAAATTCATCGGGAACATCAGGACACAACATCCCATATTCTCCAGCTTTTTTCCATACTTCTCGTGATACTTTTCCGTCTTTTTCCCATTTTTCATGGTGTGGCATTACTTCTGTATCATAAAACTTTTTAGTCATTTCTCTAAATTGATTGTGTTCATCAGTAAAAGGGAGTGCACGTTTCATATATTTCCTCGTTTTTTGGGTTGGTTACATCTTTATAAGGTTGGTATTTAACTGGTAAAAATTTATATTATAGAACTGAATAATAAGTATTACATATAAGAAACAAAAAATCTTATATGTAATACTTAAATTATCTAAGAATTTCGATCGATAAAGTTTTTAATTTGGGTTTTAGGTAGAGCTCCTATAACTTTATCTACAAGTTTACCATCTTTGTACAGCAAAAGTGTAGGGATAGATTGAATACCAAGTGCTTGGGCTGTTTTTTGGTTGTCATCGACATTGAGTTTTTTTATGGATACTTTTCCGGTCAATTCTTTTGACAAATCCTCTAAAACAGGAGCTACCATTCTACAAGGGCCACACCATTCTGCCCAGCAATCAATCAATACCATTCCCATAGAAGTTTCTTCTTGGTAGGTTGCATCCGTAATATCAGGTAGTGCCATCACATTCCTTCCTTTTTTTATTCTATTTCTTTGACTTTCAGGATTAATAACCATTCTAAAAATTAAAACTTATTTTTTCTTTTTTTTCACCCTGTTCTTATCACCTTCTAATGAATTTATTTTAGAAGCCATGGAGTCAATCAAAGTCTTAGTTTTTTGTAAATCTTCTGTATTACCTGTCATCTGAAATATTTTTCGATTCATTTCTAACAAAGAGATACATTTTTTTAGATCACCAATATCATTTGTAGAAAGATCATACTTAGATCGATACTCTTGAGCTGCATAATTTGAAAGTTCAATGATTAGATTAAAATGGTCTCTACGTGTATAATAAAAAGGACTATCCAAATCATTCTCTCTCTCGTACGCTCTGAAATCAAAGAGGTTTTTTGCTAGAACTGCAAGTTTAAAATGTAATTCAGGCCAACTCCATTTCCACTTGCTATTAGAACCATACGCATCTACAATATCATTGATAGTTTTTCTAAATCCTCTGATAAAGTTAATCCTTTGGTCGGGATTGAACTCAGGAATTAGGTCAAGAAGTTCTCTATTTTCATCCAATCCATTTTCAAAATCTGCACCCACCACCTTCTCCATGGTGGAGATCACACTGTAGATTTCTTTTCTGGCAATATTCAAATACAATTCACTCTTCAAATTCAACATATGCCAAGAAAGTTCACTGATGCTTACGCAAGTGTTCATTAGCTTTATGGAATTCAATACAATTGCAATTTGGTAATAGGGCTCAATTGCCTTAGATTTTTTCATCTGGGTCTTATAGAGATTTACATCTTTTTTAAGTTCTTCTATGTAATTTTTAAACTCTGTTAAATTTTCATCGAATTCTGCTTTTTGTTCTTTTGTGAGTGCCATGTGAGTTTACCGTTATTTTTAAATATCGGATTTTTTAGTAGTTTAGCAAGTCTGAAAAGGAATCAAAATTCTCATTTTTTCACTTGAATTCCGAAGGGTTCTAGATTACTTTAGAGCAATGAAAAATTTACTATCTTTTATTATAATAGCTCTTTTTGTCTCCACAACCACTCAGTGTGGAATCAAAAGACAATCGGGATATATTTCAGATTTTCCAAATATTGAAAAAATGGAATTTTCTAAAGATTTTCTCTTTGGGACATCTACCGCAGCCGAACAAATGGAAGAGACTCCAGACAGCGATTGGGGTAAGTTCATCCAAGATGCTTATGAAAACAAACGGTTTGAAAGTGGTGGGAAAGGGGTCGCGAAACCGGGACATATCCACAATCTAGGTGACTATTCCAAGGAAATTATCCTAAAAAAAACAAACCACAACGATATGTACGACCAAGATTTTCAAATGGCAAGGGACATGAAGCACAATTCATATCGATTCAGTGTGGCATGGGATCGAATTTTCCCCCGTGCAGGCATGACCGAACCAGATCCAAATGGAGTACTTTATTATAAAAATTTAATAGCCTCTATGAAGAAAAATAACCTCAAACCACTTTTAACACTTTTTCATTTTTCCAGTCCTGCTTGGTTTTGGGAGGAAAAAAATGGGAAAAGAGGCTGGGAGAGAGAAGATGCTCGTGAACATTATGAGAGATTCTTAAGAGTTGTCGTTGAAAATTATGGAGCAGATGTGGACCATTGGTGTACCTTAAATGAACCTATGGTATTTATTTTTGGTGGTTATATGCAGGGTGTGTTTCCTCCCCTACTCCAAAGGGTGGATCCATCAGAGATTGCTCAGGTTATGAGTGAACTTTTAAAGTTCCATGTTCTAGCAAAAAAAATTATAAATGAAAATGATGCTAAGCTTGGAAAAAAAAGTGAAGTTGGTTTTACAATGCACACACGTGCATTTGAACCCTATAGAAACTATGCTATTCTAGATAGAATCATAGCTGAAAAAGTAGAACAGGCATTTGTATGGGACTTCATAGATGCTGTGAAAACGGGAACACTTAAGATAACCAATACAAGCTTTGTAGAAGAGATTCCTGGGTTAAAAGATAGTTTGGATTATTTGGGAATCAATTATTATGGTAGATACTATATAAAATCTAATATATTTTCCCCTACAAAATTTGAGACTCTCTTTTCTGATCCAAATTCAAAACCAGAAATTGTAAATGATCTCAATTGGGAAGCATATCCACTAGGGCTATCTTACATACTTACAAAAGCTACGGAAAAGTACAAACTTCCTATTTATATTCTGGAAAGTGGCACAGCGGATGCAGCTGAAAATGATGTCAAGCGACAGGCAAGTATAGTTACATCCCTAGCAGAAATCTGGAATTTAAATAATAGTAAAAAAGCTGATGTTAGAGGATATATACATTGGTCATTGATAGATAATTTTGAATGGGCAGAAGGATTTGAGGCTAAATTTGGTCTAGTTAAGGTTGACTACAAAAATAACTTCAAAAGAACTCCCAGACCAAGTGCAGATCTCTTCACAAAAATTATAGAGAGTGGTATTACAAAAGAAATGCTAGATCAGTATTCAAAAGATTTCAAATAACATACCTTTGAGTTTTGCAGCTAATTTGCTGCAAAACTTTTTAATAAATAAAAATATTGTTTCTTAAAAGTTAATCTCTCAGAATATTTCTAATTTAGCTTCATAAATATTATTAATTTAAAAATACAAGTGTTACAAAATTTAAAATTATATTTTTTTTTATATTGAAAAAAAAGTAGAATCTATTTAATTTTAATGGATGAAGTACTTAGCGATACTATTCATTTTACTAATCAATTTTTTCCAATGCTCTAAAGAAGAGCCAATTCATATAGATTTACCTGATAAAGAAAGTGAAAATTCCTTAGATAAAGATATCGATTCAGAAACTTCTAAAGGCGATGTTATAAACTTTGGAATAACCCCATGGGATGATCCTGAAAAGATGAAGATAGCTTATAAGCCATTTATTAAATATTTATCCAAGCAATTGGGAGTAAGGGTAAGATTCATTGTTGAACAAGACTTCGAACAGTTAAAAAATGATATAAATACTAACTTGATCCAAATAGCGGCATTTACTCCCGGTGCATATACAGATGCACTAGAAAAAAATAGCAAATCTATGATATATGTTGCAACTACGATGAAAAATGGTGCCGAAGCCTATTCAGGTATGCTAGTTGTGAAAAATGATTCTCCATACAAATCTATCCAGGATTTAAAAAATAAAAAAATGGGATTTGTTGATCCTGGTTCATCATCAGGGTACAAATATCCTGTTGCCATTCTTTTAAAGGAAGGCATAGAACCAGAAAAATTTTTTAAAAGTATTTTTTTTCTTGGGAATCATCCAAATGTTACAGATGCATTGGTGGAAGGTACTATTGACATAGGAGCCACTTGGAACGATAATTTTGATGCAGCACAAATAAAACATAAAAATGTATTACGTATACTTTTGAAAACAGAGCCAATTCCTTATGATGCAATAGTTGTATCTCAAAAAGCGGGAATAGAATTAGCTAATAAACTATCTGTAATTTTAAATAAAACTTCAAATGAAACAAAAGATGAAAATGGAAAACCTATAATGGGTAGTGAGAATGGATTGATTCCCTATACAGGATTTATTTCCAAAAGTCCAGAATTTTATTCCGTTGTAAAGACAACAGGTTTAATTGTAAGTAAGTATGAAAAATTAAAAAAGAAGTAAAAATATGAAAACAAAATTAGAAGAAAAGAAAAGTAATGCATTTATAAAATCTATTCTGCACACAATAGCAGACTTAAAAATTCTCCCAGGATCTATAAATACAATTCTAAGAGAATTGAGTATGGCAGGGAAAATAAATACAATTATTTTAATTAGTGCACTTCCTATCTTTATTTTATTACTAATTGCATTTGGAATGTTTGCATACCAACAAAATAAGCAAATTAACGCAGAAATGAGTGAATCTGCAACTGCTGCAGGAAATGTATTTCATTACTATGAAGCACAAACAGTAATGTATGCAAATACTTTTGCTAATAATGCAGTTGTTCAATCCCAGCTAATAAGTGAAACACCCAACTCAGGTCCTATAGTGAGAGCAGGTGATACAATTAAAAAATCTGCAGATATAGATCAATTGACAGTTTTTAATAAGAAAGGAGATGTAATAGCAAGGGTACATTCTCCCATTAGATTAGGAGATAATCAAATGGAACTCAGCTTTGTTCGTGATGCACTAGAAAAAGGTAAATCTACTAAGATTATTCTTTTGGATCACAATAAACCTGTTTTACAGGGAATTGTTCCTGTGGTATATGAGGGAGAGATTATTGGTGCAGTAGCTGCTGGATATGAATTAAATTCAAGTTTTACAAATAGAATCTACCAATTGACTAGAAAACATATTTTTTTATTAATAAATGATTCCATATCAGCTACTTCATTAGGGAATATAAGAGAGGATGTAAATAAACCTACTTATATTCATCGAAATACAAATTCATCTATTATTAAAGATATAATTTTTTATGAAAAAGGAATCAAAAAATCTACTATAGGATATGATTTTCGATATGTTCAAATAGGTACAAATCTTTCAGATAAGGAAATTAAAAATGTTGGTCTTCTAATTGTGATTGACCAATCCAGTGCCAGGCTATATTTGAGATTGCTAGTCACTGGATTTATAGTGATTTCTTTACTAATTATTTTTTTTGCATTGGTAATTGCATTAAAAATTGCAAAAAACATAGCAAAATCAGTTCAACGAATAGATGAAGGCTTAACAAGAATCTCCAATGGAGATCTATCTACCCAAATAGAAATAGTCTCAAAAGATGAATTAGGCCAATTGGCAGGTGCATTCAACCAAATGGTTTTAGACCTAGATAGTAGCTACCGTAGCCTTGGTGATGCAAAGGAAAAAATACAAGAGTATGCAGACCACCTTGAAGAAAAAGTAAAGATTAGAACTTCAGAACTTCAAAAAACTTTAGAAGAAGTTCAAAATTTGAAAGTTCAGCAAGATGGTGATTACTATTTAACTTCCCTACTTACAGATCCTTTGAGTGCAAATACATTAGATTCTAATAGCTCTATACATGCTGATTATAGAATCATTCAGAAGAAAAAATTTCAATTTAAAAAATGGAATAAAGAATTGGGTGGAGACCTATGTATCACACATGAATTAACTTTAAACCAAAGACCTCATGTCTTTTTCTTAAATGCTGATGCTATGGGAAAATCTCTTCAGGGAGCTGGTGGAATTTTAGTATTAGGATCTGTTATACAATCAATTGTAGAAAGGAATAAATTGGATGAACAAAATAAATCTGTTTATCCTGAACTCTGGATGAGATCAACTTTTATAGAACTACATAAAGTGTTTGAGAGTTTTGGTGGATCTATGCTGATATCTTTGTCTATGGGCTTAATTGATGAGGAGAAAGGACTTATGTACTATATGAATGCTGAACATCCATGGACAGTTCTCTATAGAGATGGTGTTGCATCCTTTATTGAAAACGATTTATTATATAGAAAGATTGGAACCCAAGGAATTAACAGTACAATCTATGTAATGATGCATCAATTGTATGAAGGTGATTTTATCATTGCTGGTTCAGATGGAAGAGATGATATTCTTTTGGAAATAAAAGATGGGGTTCGTATCCTCAATGAAGATGAAACAATTTTTTTAAAAGCTATTGAGGAAAGCAATGGAGATCTTGATAAAATTGTTTCCTTTTTAAAGAAAATAGGTGAACTTACAGATGATCTATCCCTTCTCAAATTAGAATTTAAAAATTTAAAAAATGAAACAATCCCTTTATTGTCGAATATAAAGAAATTACCATCCACACTTTATAATAGAACTATGAAGTTATATAATAGTTTAAAATCTAATAAAACCAGTCCTGTAGAATTTAAAAATTTCTTAGAATCTAATTTTCAAAACCTACCAATCTCTCAAACAAAAATAATTATCCAAGAACTTCTTACTTCTATTCCATCTCTTCCAGAATATATTACAGTGGTAACAAATTATTTATTCGAAAAAGAAGAATTCAAAGATTGCATAGTCCAAGGTGAAAGAATTAGAAATTTGCAACCCTTTAATCAAGAAAATTTGAATGTTCTATCCCAAGCATATTTGAAAATTGGGGAAACTAAAAAAAGTGAAAAGTTAAATGAATTAGTAAATGGATTAAAATCTTAATTCTTATCTATTCTCTATTTAGCATTTTTAAATATTTGTAACTACTCACCGAGTTCAACATTAATTCTAAGGACCAATTTACTTTTTAATTCCAATTCTTCTTTAATCTCAAATCTCTTTGTTACTTTTTTTTCTCTATATGAAAAGAGAAGTAAAAAGAAACCAAAAAAGAAGAACCCGGACGTTCGTGTAGCTGGCTCCTGAGCTAGAGTCGAAGGACGATCCCCGAGAAGGGACATCCTCAATTCCCGTATCGAGGGAAAACTTCTGGGGTATTGTACTACAATATAAATATCTAAAATACTAATTTTATAAATTGAAACAAAGGGAAAGTAGTACAGGATTTGAAAATGGTAGGAATATAAATCCATAAATATTGAAAAATAGTATCAATATTTATGGATTGTAGTTGTTCTCTAATTTTTTAGCTAGAGGTTCTCTCTTAGAAAGATCCCTCAGCTATTGGAGCATGTGCTTCTTGCGTAGCCGCTGCAGAGAAATATTCTTTGTTCATGCGTGCTATAAATTGAACTGAAATATTTTTTGGGCAACCTGCTTCGCATTCATATTGATTGGTACAGTTTCCAAAACCCTCATTGTCCATAGCAGCAAGCATTTTTTTCACTCTATCTTTTCTTTCCACCTGACCCTGTGGTAGAAGAGATAGTTGTGATACTTTTGCAGATACAAACAACATAGCTGATGCATTTTTACAGGAAGCAACACAAGCACCACAACCAATACAAGCTGCGGCATCCATCGCTAGATCTGCATCTTTTTTGGGGATAGGTAAAGCATTGGCATCGGGAGCTCCACCGGTGTTGATGTTTACAAAACCACCAGTTTGTATGATACGATCAAAGGCTCCTCTGTCTACAACCAAGTCTTTTAATACTGGAAAAGGCTTAGCTCTCCATGGCTCAACTGTTACTGTCTCACCATCTTTGAAGTTATACATATGGAGCTGACAGGTAGTTGTACCTTTCATATGACCATGCGCGTAACCATTGATCACCATGGAACAGCTTCCGCAGATTCCTTCTCTGCAATCATGGTCAAAAGCAATGGGTTCTTTTTCTTCCCTCTCTAATTTATCATTCACAATATCTAGCATTTCAAGAAAAGAGGAATGTTCACTGATCCCTTTAGCGTCATACTCTTCAAAATGACCACTGTCTTTTGGATTTTTCTGACGCCATACTTTGAGTTTTAAATTTAATTCTTTTACTGACATTTTATTTGTAACTCCTTTGTGTAAGTTTTACATTATCAAACTTTAATTCTTCTTTGATCTCAACAGGCTTTTGATTGTCGCCCTTGTATTCCCAAGCTGAAACATAACAGAACTTATCATCGTTACGTTTAGCCTCGCCTTCTTCTGTTTGGTACTCTGTTCTAAAATGTCCACCACAGGATTCTTCTCTGTTTAGGGCATCAATACACATTAGCTCTCCAAATTCCAAGAAATCTGCTACTCTTCCTGCTTTTTCTAAGGATGGGTTGAGTTGATCGGCCCCACCAGTTACTTTTACGTCCTTCCAGAATTCTTCTCTGAGTTCAGGAATTCTCTTGATAGCTTTTTGGAGACCTTCTTTGTTTCTTGCCATTCCACAATTGTCCCACATAATATGACCCAATTCTTTATGGAAATCATCTACCGTTCTCTTACCATTGATGGATAAAAGTTTTTTTGTTCTGTTGGTTGCTTCCTCAATTGCTTTTTTGAACTCAGGATGATCAGTAGATGGAGTTGGAGTCTTATTGTTAGCATAGTAATCCCCAATAGTATATGGTAATACAAAATATCCATCCGCAAGACCTTGCATGAGTGCAGAGGCTCCCAGTCTATTTGCACCATGGTCAGAAAAGTTTGCTTCTCCAATCACGTGTAAGCCTGGAATATTACTCATAAGGTTGTAATCCACCCAGAGTCCACCCATTGTATAATGCACTGCAGGGTAAATTCTCATTGGTGCCTTGTAAGGATTCTCATTTGTAATACGAGCATACATATCAAAGAGGTTACCGTATCTGTCCGCAATGGTATCTTCGCCGAGTCGCTTGATTGAATCACTAAAATCAAGATAAACACCAAGTCCACCAGGACCCACTCCCCTTCCATCATCGCAGGCTTCTTTCGCACTTCGTGAAGAAATATCACGGGGTGCCAGATTACCGTAGGAAGGATACTTTCTTTCTAAGTAGTAGTCTCTGTCTGCTTCTGGAATTTCGTGTGCAGGACGCTTTTCGCCTTTGTTTTTAGGTACCCAAATTCTTCCATCATTTCGGAGTGATTCCGACATCAAAGTCAATTTAGATTGGTATTCTCCAGCCACAGGAATGCATGTTGGGTGAATTTGTGTATAACAAGGATTACCAAATAGCGCCCCTTTTTTGTATGCTCTATAAGTAGAAGTCACATTGCAACCCATAGCATTTGTAGAAAGGAAGAATACGTTTCCATACCCACCAGTCGCCAAAACTACTGCATCTGCAGAATGAGCTTCAATCTTTCCAGTCACTAAGTCTCTTGTGATGATCCCTTTTGCATGGCCATCTACCAATACAACATCCACCATTTCAGTTCTATTGTACATCTGTACTTTTCCCAGACCGATCTGTCTAGAAAGTGCTGAATAGGCTCCTAAGAGTAATTGTTGTCCTGTTTGTCCTTTTGCATAAAAAGTACGAGAAACCTGTGCTCCCCCGAAAGAACGGTTCGCCAAGTGACCACCGTATTCACGAGCAAAAGGAACTCCCTGAGCTACGCACTGGTCGATGATGCTGGTAGAAATTTGAGCAAGACGATATACATTCGCTTCTCTAGCTCTAAAATCTCCCCCTTTTACAGTGTCATAGAACAAACGATAAACAGAGTCCCCATCGTTTTGGTAATTTTTTGCTGCATTGATTCCACCCTGTGCCGCAATACTGTGAGCTCTTCGGGGAGTATCTTGAAAACAAAAAGATTTTACATTGTATCCCAATTCTGCCATGGTTGCCGCGGCGGAAGCCCCTGCAAGTCCAGTTCCAACGATAATAACACTGTATTTTCGTTTATTGGCAGGATTTACCAATTTCATTTCAAATCTGTGCTTATCCCATTTTTTTTCAATGGGTCCGTCTGGTATTTTTGAATTTAAAGCCATAGAGCCTCCTATTATTTTAGTAATCCAAGTAAAACTGCAACTGGAATGGATGAATTTCCAGCAAATATGATGAAAGCTACCGATACACTTGCGAGCTTGATTCTAGCGTCGATATTGGGATGATTTACACCTAAGGTCTGGAAAATACTAAAAATACCATGGCTGAGGTGACCAATTGGAAGCGCTAAACATGCTTGGGCAAGAATATAAAATAAGGATGAAAGTGGGTTACTAAAGCCTAAAATCACCATTTTATATACATCATGTCTATTCTGTTCATCCAAGAGGGTCTTGTATTCAGGATTGAATGAGGCAAGTGTAAAATGAAGTAGGTGGTAAATCACAAATGCTAAAATCACCAGTCCTGTGTAAGGCATGATTCTGGATGCTAAAGTTGCATGGTGAACTTTATCCACAGCATAGGCTACAGGACGTGCTGCTTTGTTCTCTA
>Ga0214921_10009638_pt1 | contig 12163 bp, 9 predicted proteins | sample LL1505_MetaG_FD_177992 | JGI IMG/M metagenome (GOLD analysis project Ga0214921, IMG submission 177992) | Freshwater microbial communities from Lake Lanier, Atlanta, Georgia, United States - LL-1505 | ecosystem: Environmental > Aquatic > Freshwater > Lake | place: USA: Georgia | collected 2015-05-28 | reverse complement strand
ATTTTATGTCAAATTCATGTCAAATGACAGGATTCAAGGACCTGGGAGTTGGACAACCTTTGCATCCAGTCAATCTTGGGTCAGTTGGTGCGGAATTGCCTTTGAAAACGTTTGCCTAAAACATATTCACCAACTCAAACAAGCACTTGGCATTGGTGGTGTGCATTCTGAACATTATGTATGGCGGGATACACTGCTAAAGCAGGAAGATGGGGCGCAAATTGATCTTTTGATAGATCGACAAGATCAGTGTATGAATGTATGCGAGATGAAATTCTCTAAGTCTGAATTTGAGATTTCAAAGAAGTATGCCCATGAGCTTCAAAACAAAATCGATGTGTTTCAGGTAAAAACCAAAACCAGGAAAACCCTATTCTTGACTATGGTGAGTACACATGGTGTAAAAAACCTCGCAAACTACCAAGGGCTGGTCCAAAGCGAGATCACCATGGATGCATTGTTTCAGCCCCTCAACTAATATGCTGTAACCGAAACGGGGGTACTTACACAAACGCTTTAAACGCGCTAGCCTCTAGCACCAAATAAAAGGCTCCCTACCCTGACCATATTGCTTCCGCAGGCAAGGGCGATGGGATAATCGCCGCTCATCCCCATGGAAAGGGTATTGAAGGCTGATGCATCGGTTCCATATAAGGAACGGATCTCTTCGTATATTTTTTTTAAGTCACTGAATTCCTTTTTGAGCAGTTCCTGGTCTTCAGAGAAAGAGGCCATTCCCATGAAACCACAGAGCTGCACAAATGAATATTTTTTTTCCAAAAAATAAATGGCTGCTGCCTGGCGGGCTTCTGTCAAATCAAAGCCAAATTTGGTCTCTTCTTTTGCGATATGTACCTGCAAAAGGCAATTGATCTTTTTATTCAGCTTTCTACCTTCCTTATCGATTGCTTCCAGAAGTTTGATGCTGTCTACACCATGAATCATGTGAACATAAGGAGCAATCATTTTGATTTTGTTGGACTGAAGGTGGCCTATGAAATGCCAGCGGATGTCTTGGGGCAGCTCAGCATATTTCTTGACCAATTCCTGTACATAATTTTCCCCAAAATCGCGATGCCCCAATGCATACAGTTCCCTTATGACTTCCGATGGCTTGGTCTTGGAAACTGCAACCAAGGTTGCATCAGACAATTTCATCTCATTCATCAATACTTCGTAGGCTTCCTTATTTACTCCCATGGATGCGAATATTCAAACAATTTATGGTTTACCATAAAATAAAACAGGAAATCAGCGAATAAGTTTTTAGACAGCCTGCATTTTAATATATTCATCCAAATTATCCCATGATCAGTGAACATGCCCAACTCAATTACAGGATCCAACGTGTTGTAGCCATTGTTGCAGTAGTCTTGTTTGTCTTCAAGCTGGTAGCATGGTGGATGACAAGATCTGTAGCCGTTTTAACAGATGCGCTGGAAAGTACTGTCAATGTGGTGGCAGGGTTCATCAGTCTTTACAGCCTTTACATCGCTTCCAAACCCCGAGACAAGGAACATCCCTATGGCCATGGCAAGGCTGAATTCGTTTCTGCGGCGTTGGAGGGCGGTCTTGTTGGCATAGCAGGTCTTTTCATCATATATGAAGCCATCGACAATTTTATCCATCCCCATGTCATCCAAAAACTGGATACCGGAATGGCAATCATTGGATTTACTGCCATCATCAATTATATCACCGGATGGTATGCCATCAAAACAGGTAAGAAAAACAATTCACTGGCCCTGGTGGCCTCAGGGAAACACCTGCAAAGCGATACCTACTCTACCTTGGGTATTGTCATTGGCATGGCAGTGATCTTCTGGACCAACTGGATTTGGGTGGACAGTGCCGTTGCCATTGGATTTGCTTTCTTCATCATTTATACGGGATATACCATTGTCAGGAGCTCCATAGCCGGAATCATGGACGAAGCCGACCATGCACTGCTGGAGAAACTCGTGTCAAGGTTGAATGCAGACAGAAGGGAGAACTGGGTTGATTTGCACAATTTGCGCATCATCAAATTTGGACCGGTATTGCATGTGGATTGTCACCTAACCGTTCCCTGGTTCCTCAATGTGCACGAGGCACACAATGAAGTGGAGGCATTTTCTGCCATCGCTAAAAATGAGTTTGGGGAAAGCGTGGAACTCTTCGTGCATGCCGATGGATGCATGGATTTCTCTTGCCGTATCTGCAATAAATCAGGTTGCACAGAACGCAAGAAACCCTTTGAAACCCGCATAGAATGGGATGTACACAATATTTCGAGTGATGAGAAACATCGGTGAAAAAAAATTAATGGTTATTATCCATTGCTAGGCCCTTGAGGTCCTTCCTCATCCTTGTTCTTGTCTTTCTTAAATTCCAGCTTCCCGAACCTCCATGAAAAACTGATTCCAAAAGACCTGGATGGAATATAGCGGATGATACTTGAATTGAAATTAGGTCCTGAAATAATTGTACCCTGTTTGATGTATAGTGCAAATGGATTGTTGGCTACCAGCCCTATGCTTCCTTTTTTGTTGTTAAATGGACGCTTGAACGCCAAGCTGTATGAACTGTAGGAAGGATACTTACCCTGAATTTCATTTCTGGCTGAATTTAAATTCCCAAAGAATTCAGAGATGAGGTTCTTGTTGATTTTGTAGGTTATGTTGATGGTTGACCTGACATTATTGCTGTAGGCATTGTATTTGGAATCAATGCTGTTCAAAATCCTTCGGTAATAATAAAATACATTGGGCCTGAAACTCAATTTTTCATTGACTTTCAAATCAGCATAGATATTTACTCCCCAATTTTCCTCAATGCCTATGTTCTCACTTCTGCTCACATTTACATTGTAATAAACACTGTCTCCAACCTTATAACTTGGGTAATATTTTACATACGGCTGGATATCCTTGTTTGATCCCCTGTAGAACAATTGAAGCATAAAACTCCCCATATCCCTAACCTGATGGTTATAAGACAACTCGATCCTGTTACCATATTGAGGCAACAGAAATGGATTACCCATCTGCATGTTTTTCGGATCAGAAACATTCACAATCGGATTCAACTCTTCTGTAGCAGGCCGCCTAAGCCTTCTTGAATAATTCAACTTGATGTTTCTGTCATCATTTATTCTATGCATCAGAAATAGCGAAGGAACAAAATTGTCATATACAGGTTTTATTTGCTGGCCCTGAACAGATTGATATTCAGCATTGATATCCGTATGCTCTTGCCTTCCTCCAATTTTCATGTCCGTCTTTTTTGTCAATGAAAATTCCAATTCAGCATACAATGCAGAAACACCCTGCTGATAATCCAGGCTATTGGATAAATATGGGTTGACGGAAAGTTTCGTTTTTGCATTGGCAGTAGAGACTTCGGATAAACTTTTGATATGAATACCTGAATATTTTCCTCCAATATTTAATTTTAATGCTTTACTCAAAGGCTCCCCATAATCGATCTGAAATTCATACACCCTATCACTGGGCTTGTTGTAGGAAACACTTCCAAAATTCAATGTATTTGACTGAACAGCATACTGCATGGCAGTAGAGGAGGAATGATTGCTGTTTGCACCCGTATTGAACAAGATTTCCAACTCCCGGTCTTCCTTAGCAAAGCTGCGTTTGTAAGCAGCACTGATATTGCTTCCACTTCCGCCCCAATTTCCTGCTGACAAACTATGGATCATCATTTGACTCAGCAAAACCCCATTGGCATTATTGGTAGTGAACAGCTGATCATTTGCGCCACTGGAAATGGATAGATAATTACTTCTTGTGAAAGAAGCAGTAAAACTATTCTTCTTTTTGAAGGTCCAATCCAAATTTAAACCTGCATTCCCTCCATGCCTTTTTACATCACTGCTTCCATCCTGATCCATGATCATGGTGGTTTGACTGGCCAGATCCTGCGTAATTCTGTCAATTGTTTTAGGGGTGGCGGCAAGCAGGTTGGCATTTTTTGACATGAAAAAGTTCATCCCAAAATTTTTATCGCGTACATTGGCGTTGATTGAACCATTCTCAATCCTGGTACCTATACTTCCATTGATGCTGGCATTATACCCCCTTGCCCTGTTGTGTTTTAAGATGATATTGATGATACCTCCCAATCCTTCTGAATCATACTTTGCTCCAGGGCTTGTAATTACTTCAATCTTGCTGATCTCACTGGCCGGAATTGCCTGCAATACGTCATTGATGCTTGAACCATAGGCAATTGAAGGTTTTCCATTGATCAAAAACCGAATACCTCCAGCTCCACCGAGTGAAACATTCCCATCAATATCAACTGAAACCATCGGAATCTTCTTCAACATATCGGTTGCCACTCCGCCTTGAGAACTGATATCATTTTCAGCATTGAACACCATTTTGTCGATTCTATTCTCAATCAACTTCTTGCTTCCACTGATTTTAATTGTCTGCAACTGAACTATCGATGTTTGCAGCTTCAACTTACCCAGATTGTTCTTAAGATGATTTTGATCGATGAGAATACTGTCTAAGGAAAGCGATTTATAGCCTACCGCTTCAATTTTCAATGCATATTTTTCTGCCGGAAGATCTTTTACAATAAATGAGCCTTGTGTATTGGAGATGGAACCAGAAACGATCTTTGCCTGATTCTGTTTAACAATACTGATTGTGGCGTATTCAATGGGTTTAAGTGTCTCTGCATCCAATACTGTGCCACTGATTTGTCCTATACCCGTGATTTTGATGGTTTCCTGTGCAATGGAGCAAAAATGAAACAACAAAAAATAAACAAAAAATGATCCCTTTCTCAACATTTCAGTAAATGTAAATTTTTTATGGCTATTGGATAGCGCATGCAAAAAAATAGATGGTTTTTTAGGAGGTTTCCTGCTCTACAGATAAAAATTCAAGTTGACAGGGATAAATTGGAAAAATGGATTAAGCAAATTCTACTGAAATAGCTTGTAGAACGCTTTACCTGGCCAATTATGGGTATAATCCATCTGCTTAATTGAGTAAATAGCCTTGCCCATTGATGTAGTGAGCCTCATAAAACAATTGACAATGTAGAATATTACTCATAATCTAACAAATTATTCAATAGACAGTCTCCTCTCCATTGATTGATGTATTTTTCTGCCCTTGTGAACATTTCCTGATTGTCAACACCATCACAATACATCAAAAAATCTTTCCAATTTTCATCAGAAAAATTAACATTCAATTGCGTGGCATACATCGCTTTTGTATAATTGACCAACACATGTTGATAACGATGCATCCTTAAGTAATATAGAATCTCCCAAGTTTCTAAATCTTTAAGTGGTGTATTTTCCATATTTCAATGAATTATTTTCAACTTGTATAAAACTATTATAGAAAATAATCAATGGGTATAACATATAAGACATACAGTAGTTAAAAAAATATCTTGATATTTAAACATCCAATACTATAGGAGTGATTTTATTCGAAGTATAAGTAGCCGTTTTAAATTCAATCCTTGAAAAATTCAAATGCCCACTTGCGTGGGCATTTTATTGAAACCTATTCATTGACCATGCGATAGACATCGTTGATGATTGTGGAACTAACAGAGCTAGCTATTTTGAGTATTTTGTAAAATCCTTCAGTTTTAAATTCAATTTGCCCATTGAATAATCTTGAAAATTATCAGAAGAAACAACATCAAAAGAATTCCAAATATTACTACAAACGTAGAAAACTGAATTTGATCATCTCTTTTTCCCTGATTATTCCTACTTGATTGCATATACTAAAAATAGAATAGATGAAATGATTTAAACATGTCGGATTTGACATGAATTAGGAAAATTTAATTCAAGGGAACTCAATTAATTAAGCTGAAAATCAACTTTATCTAAGTCGCATACTATTTCAGCTAGTTCTATGTTTAAGGCACGGGAAATAATGAACAATTGAAAAATAGATGTATTGATAATACCCCGTTCAATTCTGCTTAATTGGGTGTATTCAATTCCAATTTCAAAAGCGAGTTGTTCCATTGTTAACCCCCTTTTTTGACGGAGATTTCTAATTTTTTTTCCAACAAGTATTGAAACTTCTGTTTTTTTCAATGAAAGTGTATTGAATAAAAAAATTGCATAAAAGCATATAAAATAAAATTACTTAAAAATTATTCCCTAAATATGTCTTTATTGACATACAGGAAGTTTTGCAATAGTTTTTTTCTAGTTGTTCAACTGAGGTTACTCTTGTCTTTTTTGTATGCAGAATTAATAAACCTTTTAACAATGATTTTGCTTTCTTCTTAACGAATCTGCTTTGATGGCCTGATACCTCTCAGGCAAGTAAAGTAAACAGAGAAAATGTTGCCGAAAAATAGATATTATTAATTTTTATCATAAAAACATAAAAATTAATAATAAATCCACAACGTTATTTTAAATATATATGTAAATTGAAGATTACTATATATATATATATATATATATATATATACATTTATATATAATTACCACAAGTGGACGGAACTACTGAATCAGCATTTAAAAAATTATTAGGGGATAAAATCCGTATAAACCGTATTGATTTAGGGATATCAATTGAAAAATTATCCGAAATAAGCAATATCAGTATAGAAAATCTTACGCAAATTGAAGATGGCACCTTATCAGTTCATCTGACTGATTTTGTCAGCATTACAAAGTCCCTCAATGTAGATCCATCCATTTTGGTTGATTTCAAAAAATAAATCCCATCAACCATTTTTAGGCTCCTGCTGGCTCAGACAATGAAAACTGCCCAGCCCCCAAATAATATCGGTTGAGTCGATGCCCACGATTTCCCTATCGGGGAAACAACCTTGAATAATCTGCAATGCCTTATTGTCTTTGTCCGACCTGAATGTTGGCACAACCACCTGTTGATTGGCAATATAAAAGTTTGCATAAGATGCAGGCAACATCTGTTCTTCCCAAATGACAAGATCCGGCATGGGCAGTTCTACGATGTTCAACTGCTTCCCATTCAACAACCGCATGGCATGCAGTTGTTTCAGGTTATGTTGCAGCAAAGCGTAATTGTCATCCGACTTGTTTTCCTCTATAACAGTTATAACAGTATCCTCATTCACAAACCTTACGGTATCATCAATATGGCCATCGGTATCATCGCCAACTATTCCCTCATCTACCCACAATACCTGGTCTTGCCCATAATAGTCCATCAGGTATTGCTCTATTTGCACCTGGCTCAGGTCAGGATTGCGGTTCGGGTTCAACAAACAGGCTGTTGAAGTGATAACTGTTCCTGCCCCGTTGAAATCTACAGATCCTCCCTCCATGATGATGCCAGGGTTGAAAACTGGCAAGCCGAGCTGCTTTCCGATTAGGGTTGGAATCACATCATCCAGATCAAAGGGAGGATACTTGTTCCCCCAGGCATTGTAGTTCCAATCGACAATGGCTTTCTTGTTCGGATCCAACTTGTTCAAGAGAAAAGCAGGACCATGATCTCTGCACCAGGCGTCATTGGTGGGGTGAAGAAAGAAATTGATTTTCCTCATATCTGCACCGGCAGATTCAATCATCTGGAATGCACGTTGTTTCATGGCCTCATCCACCACATTGATGTTGACTTCCTCATACCTTGAAAGCGTCTTTACAAAAGCAACATATGAGGGGAAGATGGCATCAATCTTCCCTGGCCATGAGGCTTCCTTGTGGGGCCAGCTCAGCCAGGTTGCTTGGTGTGGTGCAAATTCTGCGGGGAAATAGTATCCGAGGGATTTTGGGGTCATGGTGTGGGTGGGGGTTGTGGGTTATGAGTTGTAAGTTGTGGGTTATGGCTTCGGGTCAATTCTTAAACTACTTCAACCCCTTAAACCTCTTAAACTTCTTTTTCAACCCCTTAAACTTTAATCAATAAATCGTTTAACAATCTCTGCATAGCTGTCAATTCTCCTGTCGCGCATGAAAGGCCAATGGGTGCGGTAGCTGTCGGTTTTATCAAGATCAATTTCGGTCACCATCACCTCTTCTTTGTCATGGGATCCTTTTGCCAGCAAGGTGCCAAATGGATTGGAAACAAAGGATCCGCCCCAGAATTTCATGGCGCCTTCCTGTTCAAATCCTACCCTGTTCACACTCACCACATGCACGCCGTTGGCAATGGCATGGCTGCGCTGGATGGTCTGCCAGGCATTGTATTGTTCTGTATTGGTTGCCTCATCCTGCGAAGTTGCCCAGCCGATGGCAGTTGGATAGAAAAGGATTTCTGCGCCCATCAAACTCGTCAGCCTGGCGGCTTCAGGATACCATTGGTCCCAGCAAATCAACACCCCAATTTTTGCAAATTTGGTTTCAAAAACTTTGTATCCAAGGTCTCCAGGGGTAAAATAAAATTTTTCAAAATAGTCAGGATCGTCTGGAATGTGCATTTTTCTGTACTTACCAAGGTAAGCACCATCGGCATCAATCACAGCAGTCGTATTGTGGTAAAGTCCTTGTGCGCGTTTCTCAAACAGGGATGCAATGATCACCACGCCTGTTTCTTTTGCAACGACAGACAATTCATCAGTGGTTGCACCAGGGATGGCTTCCGCCAACTTGAAATTTTCATACTCTTCCACATCACAGAAATAAAGTGATGTAAACAACTCCTGCAAACAGACAATGTTTGCACCTTTGGCGGCAGCTTCCCGAACCCCGTGAATGGCCTTGTTCAGATTTTCCCTGGCATCAGATGAACAACCCATTTGAACGAGACCAACATTGACTTTTGACATGATTGAACTTTGTTTGTTTTAAACTGCTCATTTGACTTACTGCTCAGTATAATGATTGAGGATGACTACGTTTCATTGAGCACCAGATCTGCCAGGCTTTTGATCCCAATGTTTTTCTGGGTCACAAAACCTTCGGCAAATTTCACACCAATGCGTTTGCCCATCAACCGTGACCGGGAGATCAATGCCTCCAGGAAATCAGGAGTTGAAATATAGGTTTGGGTTCCTTTGCTTGAGTCTGGAGTTGTGTGAAACTGCGTTCCATAGGCCTTGATGGCTTCCATCCTTTGTTCAAAAACATCGCTAATATCCACCACCAAATCCGGTTCATAAAACCTGTCCTGGATATAGTGCAAGACCTGTTTGGGCCTCCACCTTTTCTGGGGTTGGCCGTTTTCATCAAAGGTTTCAATTTTGCTGAGACCAGAAAGAAAGGCAGCATCTACAACCAAACGTCCTGCCCTTCCATGATCGGGGTGGCGGTCGTCCAATATATTGGCCAGGATCACTTCCGGCTGGTATTTTCTGATGACACGGATGACCTTCATCTGGTGTTCCTCATCGTTTTTGAAAAATCCATCCCGCATGCCCAGGTTTTCCCTCACCGACAATCCCATTACTTCAGCAGCCTTGGCGGCTTCAGCATAGCGGGTGTCAACGGTTCCTCTTGTGCCCAATTCACCTTCGGTAAGGTCAACAACCCCTGCGGCATTCCCCTTCCGGACCTCATTGATCAACGTACCTGAAGCACTGAGCTCCACATCGTCAGGATGAACACCAATGGCCAATACAAAAAGTTTCATTTGCTTTTTTTACGCTGCAAAGATACAAAATCATGAAGCATGTCCGTACATTCTGGCAACCTCCAGAACGATTTGTTCCATTTCAGCGTCTTCTCCTCTAGGATCGTAATTCTGCTTGAGGCTGCCACCAAAGACCCAGGCGATGGTCTGCCAAAACTTGGCAGAAAAACCACCCTTGTACTCCTTTACGAGTTCGTAACAGGTATTGTTGGTTTCACGGTTGATCAGTTTCATCAGGATTTTTCCCTGATAAACAGAAAGATTGGTCAGGGGCTCAGTAAATTCTTTTTTCAGCACCTTCTCCCTGGAGTTAAGGTACTGCTTGCGCTTTTTTTCGTCAAGAATATGCGTCAGGTTGCTGTTGACATCATTGATGATATAGCTGGCTTTTTTCGCATAAGGATACGTAACATACACAGCATTCCTCAGCCTGGTCCATTCCCTGTTGGCCTTTCGCTGGGCATTGGACATCTTGCCCCAAACCATCACCATGTCCAACTGTGCATAAGTCATGGTATCTCCTTCATAAACGATGTAGGGCACAACCAACGTATCATTTGGCCCATAACGGGATTGGCCCAATGATGGTAGGGTGAACAGAACAAATGATATGAAAATCAACTTTCGCACACCCAAATGTAAGAAAGTTGAGGGGAATAAAGTTTAGGGACGTTGAGAGAAGTTGAGAGAGGTTGAGGGAGGTTGAAGGGGTTGAAGGTGATTATACTGCGTAGAGTTTACTTTTGATCCTGAAATACATGCTGATCATGAAACCAATGACCATGATTACGGTGCCCAGCCAAAGCAGGTTGATCCAGGGGAAGCGGTAGGCTTTCAGGGTGATGTAGCGCATCACAGCATTGGACTCTTTGATTCCCAGCGCTACTTCTCCTGATGGCTGTTTGTTCAGGGTGAGCACCAGGTTCTGCTCCATGATGGTGTCTGTCTTTCCTGAGACAGTGCCATCTTTTATAAAAAAGGCTGGCGTTGCAGGAAACTTTCGTCCTTCCTTGGAATAGACAGTCAGCTCGGAGAGCCAGGCACTGTCTACCAATGGCAGTTCCTTGTTGTCATATTTGTTGGCAGCCAAAACCCTGTCTACTACCACAAATCCATTCGAGTAATACATCGTATCACCAGCAATCACTGGCTTATAATTAAAACTGGCGGTGTCTTTTATGTTGTCCGGATTCAACCAGGAAGTGATGTAAACAAATACATCATTGGACAGATAATGCCTTGAACCAGGATTGGATGAAAGCTGCGTTCCCTCCTCACCTTTCATCAGAAATGCGTTGGGTGTAACATCAAATTCTTCCTTTATGCTGTTGTCGGTAGAATCTGTTTTGATGAATTTTATCTTGAAGTAAACCTTGTTGTTTTTAGTCTCGGTAGAATCTCCCAAATAGGTAACGGTATACTTGCCCATCGGGGTCGGAATATTGTAGATGAGTGTGATGTTTTCCAAAGGGTTCTCATCCCTCCCCTTTGCATCCTTGAGCCCTGAAACAGCAATACCCGTTCGGTTTTCAGAGATCAACTCCTTTTTTGCAGAAGAAATTAAAATTCCTAACAACATCAATCCAAAACCAAAATGGGCGATGGATGAACCTGCCGCTTTCATCTTCCCTTTTAATACCACAATCATATAACTTGCATTGGCAATCACCGAATAGATAGCTGTCCAAAGGGCAAGGTGAATGGCTACCAGAAAACCGGCACCATAATTATCGTAATCAATCCCTCCAAAAATACTGACCAAGGCGGCCAACACAACGGAAATGATGGTAGGAACAAGAAGCTTCGACCAAATGTATTTTCTTGTGGTGTCCTTGTACTTGAAATATTGGGTGATGGCGGTAAGCAGACCAATGATGATGGCTACCAAAATCATGATCCTGTTGTAGACATATTCTACATCTTTTCCTATGGCCCAGCTTGTCCCAAACAATTTATTGAAAAAAGGAAGCGAGGTTAACACAATGATATAGAGTCCAGAAATCAACAACAACAATGATCCCACAAACATCCAGAATTCACGGGAATTCATGCTTTCTTCCTTCACGACCACCGGAACATTTTTCCTATCCCTCCAGTACAGCGCGAGGGGAAGGAAAATGAAGAACAACTGCATGATGATCAGGTGCCAGTAAAGTGTACTGCCTTCTCCTGTGAAAGAGTGTACAGAGGTATCTCCGAGCACGCCTGTTCTGGTCAGAAAAGTAGAATACAAAACCAATAAAAAAGAAAGGCAAATGAACAGGTAACTGGCTTTCAACGAATAGCCTGTGCTGCGGAAAATCAACAGGGTATGGATTCCTGCCACCAGCAAAAGCCAGGGCACCATGGAGGCATTTTCAACAGGATCCCAGGCCCAATAACCGCCAAACGTCAAGGACTCGTAAGCCCATGCGGCACCCATCATGATTCCCAATCCGAGAATACCGGCACAAAACAATGCCCATGGCATGGCTGGTCTTACCCATCCTGCATGGTCTTTTTTCCAAAGCCCTGCTACGGCAAAAGCATAAGGAACAACTGATGAGGCAAAGCCCAGGAAAAGCACTGGAGGATGGATCACCATCCAATAATTTTGCAAGAGA
>Ga0214921_10009637_pt1 | contig 12165 bp, 9 predicted proteins | sample LL1505_MetaG_FD_177992 | JGI IMG/M metagenome (GOLD analysis project Ga0214921, IMG submission 177992) | Freshwater microbial communities from Lake Lanier, Atlanta, Georgia, United States - LL-1505 | ecosystem: Environmental > Aquatic > Freshwater > Lake | place: USA: Georgia | collected 2015-05-28 | reverse complement strand
GGAGGATTCTCGGCGTATTGGATCGTGCCATCGGCCCGGTGGCGAAACCACTCGGGGTGCTCGCGGACCCACGGGTGGTCGGGCGAGCACTGCACCGCGAAGTCGAGGGCCAGTTCGATGCCGCAGATTTCGGCCCGCTGGCGGAGCCGCTCGAAATCATCGAACGTGCCGAGCTGCGGATGAATCGCCGTGTGGCCCCCATCGGGGCTGCCGACGCCCCACGGGCTGCCAACGTCCTCCGGCCCGGCGTCGAGGCGGTTGTTGCGGCCCTTGCGAAAGGCTGTCCCGATCGGGTGGATCGGCGTCAGGTAGAGCACGTCGAAGCCCATCCAGCGGATGTAGTCGAGCCGCTCGGCCAGATCGGAAAACGTGCCATGCTCGCCAGCCACGCGGCCCCACGATCTCGGAAACACCTCGTACCAGCTGCTGAACCGGGCACGGGCCCGGTCGACCCAGATCGGCCGCGGCTGATCGAGCCGGGTCTCGTCACGTCGGTCTGAATAGAGCGACATAAGTTCCCTCAGGCGGTCGCCGCGGACGACGTCCTTCCAGTCCGGCGACCGGAGCGTGAACGCGAACTGCTCGATCTCCGCGGCGACCCCAGCAGGGGCTGAATGGGCGGCTGCGGACACAATCTGGCTGCCGGCGATGAGATCGACATGCAGGTCGTCGCCCGCCTGCTCACGTCGGCCGAGATCACGCAGCCACGTCGCAAACGTGTCGATGCGGGCCGATATAAAAAAGTGCCAGCGGCCGATCCGGTCGGCAATGAACGACGCCTTCCACAGGTCGTTGCCCTCGCACACCATCGGCGAGACCGTCCACTGGCCGGTCTCGCCGTGCCGCACGTGCAGGCGGCAGTCGAGCTCCTCGTGGCCGTCGCAGATGATGTCGGCTTCGACCACCACCTCGTCGCCGCGGACCCGCTTCACCGGGAAGCGGCCTCCGTCCACTTCCGGCCCCACGCGATCGATCACCACCCGGCGTTTGAGTTGATTCGGCAGTTCCATGGATCCTTTCCGGCACGGTTGCCCGCACTATTGCCCTGTGTGGCGAAAGTGTAGGAATGAGGGCTGAAAAACGCGACAGCATTCGCCGCCATGACCGACAGCCCGCCCGCCTATACTGCGAGAAAGCCGTTTGCGTCATCGGGACGCGAACGGTGACGGTGCCGATCCATACACGTGCAGACGGGACGGGAGACGCGGATGCTGCGACACTTGATCCTCGTGCCCACCGAGATGGAGCGAAGGAGACTCGATCCGATGGTGGCCTCGGCCGTGGCCCAGGGCTGCCGCGTGGCGCTGTGCGGATTCGGTCCGGTCGCCGCTGCCGCTCGCACGGCACAGCTCCTCGCGGAGCATGCTCCAAAACGAGTGCTGCTTGTCGGCATCGCCGGTAGCCTCGACGAGCGTCTTCCGGTTGGTGCCGCCTGTCATTTCGACCGGGTCGCCTGCTTCGGTGTCGGGGCCGGCAGCGGCGATGAGTTCGTGCCGGCCGGAACAATGGGCTGGCACCAGTGGCCCGGCGACGCCGACGGCACGTCGCCCCCGAGTGGAGTCCAGATTGGCGACGAAATCGGTGACCTCATGCCCTGCTCGGTAGGCGGGCGTGCCGATCTCCTGCTGACCGTCTGTTCGGCGGCGGCAAATCCCGAAGATGTTCGGCTCCGCAAGCAGAGCTTTCCTGCCGCGACGGTGGAAGACATGGAAGGATTTGCGGTGGCGTTTGCCTGCCGGCTGCGAGGGGTGCCCGTCGGCATCGTCCGCGGCATCTCCAATATGGCGGGCGACCGCGACAAGTCGCACTGGCAGGTGGCGGCCGCCGTCGAGGCGGCGGGGCGGCTCGCCCTGCAAATCATGGCGGAGGCGCCGTGAGCCGGACCATTCGAATGGGCATCTCGACCTGCCCCAACGACACCTTCGCCTTCCACGGTCTCTTGACACGATCAGTGGATTGGCGGGGCCTGCAGTTTGAGGTTGAGCTGCTCGACATCGAGCAGCTCAATGAGCGTTTGCTCGGCGACGGCTTCGACGTCGGCAAGACGAGCTTTCACGCGGCGCTCCACCTGGCGGACGACCACGTGGTGCTGCCGAGCGGATCAGCTCTGGGATTCGGCGTCGGGCCGTTGCTCCTGTCGGCCTCATCCGGCAGCCGGCCGGAACATGCCGGTCAGTTGACGCTCTGCCCGGGTCGGCACACCACGGCGGCCCTGCTCTTCGCGCTGTTCCATCCAAACACAACGCGAGTCGAACACGCCGTATTTTCTGAGATCATGCCGCGGCTGGAGGCCGGCCAGGCTGATTTCGGCGTCTGTATTCACGAGGGACGGTTCACCTGGCAACAGCACGGACTCGGCCTTGTCGAGGATCTCGGCACCCGCTGGGAAAAGGAGACGGGCTGCCCACTGCCGCTTGGCGGCATCGTCGCCGCGAGCCGGCTCCCCGAGGAAACGATCGCGACGGTGCAGCAGGTGATCAGTGATTCCTTGCGTTTCGCGCTGGCCGATCGGCAGGCGGCTCTGCCCACGATGCGGAGGTATGCCCAGGAGTTCGACGATCACGTGCTGATGCAGCATGTCGACCTCTACGTCAACGAGTGGACGCTCGACCTCGGCGTCGAGGGGGCACGGGCCCTCGATGAGCTGTCGGTGCGGGCGGCGTCGATCGGACTGGGCACAGGCCGCCGCCTCCGGGTTTTTTCCTGAGCCGTGGCTGGGGGCGATGGCGACGCGGATTCCCTCGCTGCCGCGTCGGGCGTGTATGGGAGCAGCGCGTCAGGCGGCGGCGCGCATCACGGTCGGCTCGGCGGAGGTGTCGCAGCCGCAGGAGCGGATCACCTCCATCATCGTGAGAAGCACCTCCTCGCGGATCGCGAGATGCTCCTCGTCGTCACCGGTGAGGGCGACCGCCGACACCTCCACGGTGATGGCGCTGGGCGTGGCGGACGAGAGCCTGGCACTGGCGGGCTCGTTGGCCAGACGCGGGTGGTCGACGAGCACGCGGTGCAACCGGTCGAGCAGTTTCCGCAACGGACGCGGAGCAATGTCGGGCTGCAGCGTGAGCGTGATCGCGAGCGGGATGTGGTCGCGAGCGGTGAAGTTCACGAGCTGCATCTTGGCGAACTCCGCATTGGGCACGGAGATCACCGAGCGGTCGGCGCCGCGGATCCGGGTCGACCGCAGGCCGATTCTCTCGACGTGGCCACGCACCGATCCAAACTGGCAGTCGTCACCGATTCGCACCGGCTTGTCGGCGAAGATCACGAGTCCGGCGATGAGATTCTCGAGCGTGTATTGCGAAGCCAACGCGAGCGCGAGGCCGCCGGCACCCAGGCCGGCCATCAGCGGCGTGACGGGAATGCCGATCGAGTCGGCGGCATTGAGCAGAATCCATGAGACGATGATGAACGTCAGCACCTTGCCGCCCAGCCGGATGAGCTGGCTGTCGATCGCCTCCGGCCGCATGCCCTGAGTGTTGATGAGCAGGTCGCAGAGCCACGACATCGTCACCAGCACGCCGCCGAGCACCCCGGCCAATGTCACTACGCGCAGGGCAATTTTGGCGGTGAGCAGATTGTCGCCGGTGAGGCGAATCTGGAACGTGAGCAGGTTGTCACAGATGAGGCTGACGGCGATGAGCACGGCCGGAAACAGCAGCGTGCCGATGACATCGCGACTGGCCGAACAGGTGTGTCGCCGTGGCCTTTTCCAGGCGTGCCAGACGGCGGCAGACGAAGCCACGAGCAGCAGAATCGCCGCCGTCCACTGCCAGACCGTCTCGCCCAGGATTCTCGCATGGGCCCACGCAGGCAATCCCCGGATGAACGACTCCGGGATCATCCAGCCCCCGAGCGTGACATACGCGTCGTGCAGGCCGGGGCTTCCGGCATCGGAACGATAGGGCAGCAGACGGACAAGGTCGTAGAACCGCTCGGCATGCGTGACCGTCTCGGCACTGAAAACGAAGTCACCCTCCCGCGGGCCGTCGCCGATCCGCGTCAGCATGATCTCGGTGCCGGGCAGCCGCCAGCGTTTGAGGCCGTCGGCCTTGGCGGCGGCGGCGTCAGGAATGTCCACGGCCCGCGGCAGCTCGATGCGGTCGAACACTTCCTTCAGGCAGACCAGCGCCTGACGGCCCTCCGAATCGAAGAGCGTCGGGGCGACTGCCGACATGTCGAGGCAGGTGAAGGCCTGCTGGATCAAGTGCCTCGTCTCGGCCTGCAGGGCGAGAGTCTGCTCCTGTGACATCAAGTTGGCGAAGATACGGTCGACGGTGTCGCAGAAGCTCTTCAGCGTGGCCCGAGGGCTCGATGTGTCGAGAGGCGTGAGTGGCGTGGTGCCGGCCGGCTCGTCCGCTATGGCTGGCGCAGCCAGACACGCCAGCAGCATGCCAGCCAGGGCCACCATGCGGCTGAGCCGGGCGAGCGAGATCGGCCGTGGCCGCAGCAGTGTGAAGACGGTAGGGGTGGAGGCCAAATGCACTCTCCGGCGAGTTGTCTGGCGGGAGGATTAGCAGGTCAGCGGGGAGCGGGCAAGATCGCTCGTGGCCGTCGTTGCATGCCGAAATGGAGGCCCCTACGAGCAGCGACACATCCGGTCTGGCCCCCCAAGGGCATGCGTGTGGCGAGCCCAACGGCCCCAGACACAAGCCACGGCAGGCGACCGGCTGCAGGCTCATCGATTTCTCACACCTGCGATCGCCCTCGGATTGTTAGTTTTTCCAGCCAGTGAGCCCGTAACCACACGGTGAGAAACGATGATCATCAACCGCATCAGCAATCGGAAACTGAGCGTTCTCTGCGAGCGAGTGGGGGTGGCCTTTGACGTCGGCCAGGACCCGTTCCGCATCTTCGCCCGTGAGGCCGGGGACGGACTGTCGCAATACGGCCGCCACATGAAGTCCGTGGCTTCGATGGTCGAGAGGGGGAGCACGCTTGCCGAGGCTGTGCATGCCCAGGGCAACTACTTTCCGCCCAATTTCATCCGTCTGATCGAAGTAGGCGAGAAGACCGGTCGGTTGGAGAAGGTTCTTGACCGCATGTCCGAGTACTACAAAGACATGGCCGAACTCCAGGACGAGTTTATGGGATCGATCACATGGCCGTTGATCCAGCTGTTCCTGGGGCTCATCGTCATCAGCATTCTGATCTACTTTCCGACGCTCGTGTCTGGTGACCGGGCCGAGGCGGCCGATCTTCTTGGCTTTGGCCTGGTTGGCACCGAAGGGCTGGCGATTTTTTGGAGCGTGGTGGCAGCGATTTTCGTTCTGATTGGCGTGCTGTGGGTGCTGATGAGAAACGGCTACCTCAGCTTTATCGGCTCGCTTGCCAAGCGGGTGCCGGTGCTGGGCAAGGCCTTGCTGGCATTCGACGAGGCAAGTTTTGTGCAGGCGTTGGCGCTCTCCATTGAATCGGGCATCGACGCCTGGAATGCGATCGGCCTGAGTTTTCAGAGCTCCTCGTCAGGCGTGTTCAAGGACAAGGCCCAGCAGTCGCAGCAGGCGATTCGCCAGGGCCGGGAGATCCATAAGGTGCTCCAGCAGACGGGGCTTTTCTGCCCGGAGACGATCGAGGCCGTGCACTTGGGCGAGGAATCGGGGCGACTCGCGGAAACGCTTGACAAGCATTATCGTTTCCTGCGGATGAAGGTGCGTTTTGCCATGACCACGCTCACGCAACTGGCGTCTTCGCTCATCTGGATCATCATCGCGTCGCTGCTCATCGCGACCATCTTCCGCATCTTCACCCGCTATCTCGCCGTCGGACAAAATATCGTGGAGAGTATGTCGCCGCAGGCGATCGAGTGACCGCCGGCGTGCCACAGCACCGATGGTGTGTCCGCCGAAGTGCCAGCCGAGACGTACGCCAGGAGAAAACGAATGATCACGACCACCACCACGTCCGGCCCAGGGGCGATCGCCCCGACCGCGGACTCGCCGCGGACCATCGATCTGACGCTTGAACGGGAGAATATCCTGGCGCGGCTGAGCCGGCTCAGCCCGGCGAAGGACGCCTACGCATCCGAGTTCGTGGACTCGCTTCTCGACTTCGCCCATGCGGTCGGCACCAGCGACGTTCATGTGCAGCCGACACGAGTGGGCGTCGAGGTGAAGTTTCGTAATGACGGAGTCCTCGAGACACTCGGAAACTTTCCGCTGGGGGCGAACTCCTCGATCATCTCCCGCCTCAAGGTGATGGCGCGGCTGCTGACCTACCAGTCCGATGTGCCTCAGGAGGGCCGCATCGAGAGCCCGAACCACGGCCGCGAGATTCGGGTGAGCACCTTCCCGACGCTCCACGGCGAGCGTGGTGTGCTGCGGTTTTTCGGTCACGACAAGGAGTTCACGACGCTCGACGAATTGGGTAATCCGGCGGCCGTCACCCGCCAGATCCGCGACGCACTCCTGGAGACCAGTGGTGCGATCCTGATCACGGGCCCGGCAGGCAGCGGCAAGTCGACGACACTCTACGCCTGCTTGCGGCACCTCGTGAACTTCAACAAGGGCTCCCGCAGCATCGTGTCGATCGAGGATCCGATCGAGGTGCCGGTCGAGGGCGTCGCGCAGAGCCAGGTGAACGTCAATGCCGGCTTCGACCTGAAGACAGGCCTGCGTTCGCTGATGCGACAGGATCCTGAGGTGATCATCGTCGGCGAGATCCGTGATCGGGATACGGCGGAGTTCGCCATTCAGGCGTCGCTCACCGGCCAACTGCTGCTGGCCACCTTCCACGCCGACACCGCAGCGACGGCCGTGACGCGGCTCATCGAGATGCAGATTGAGCCTTTTCTCGTGCGCAGCGGACTGATCGCGGTGATCAACCAGCGGCTGCTCCGGGCACTGTGCGTCTGCTCCCGGGAGTCGACGAACGCTCAGGACCTCCACGGCATGGAAGTCGAGCGGGTGCGTGTGCCCGTCGGCTGTATGCGATGCAACCGGTCGGGCTACTTCGGGCGTCTGATCATCAGCGAGTATCTCGACCTGCGAAATGCCAGCCTCGGCTCGGCGATCCTGATGAAGTCCGACAGCCGCGAACTCTACCGGCTCGCGATCGGGTGTGGCATGGTGCCGCTCGTGGAGCAGGCCACGGAAATGGTCCGTCAGGGCAAGACGAGTCCTGCAGAGGTGCGGCGGGTGCTGGGCTCCGGGATGCGAACGTGAGCCTGCTGGTCACAGGCCTGGTGGGCAGGGAGGCGTCTGGCCACCCCCTTCAATCACGGTGACGGGCATAGCTCCAGAGCTGACCACCACGCCATGCGTGCCTTCCGCGCAAGGCGGACACTCGCCACCCACGGCCGGCACGACCGTGCCGGCCGGTATCGCCCCCGCAGGCATGCCGGCCACGGGAACAGCCCCCGCAGGAACACCGCCCGGGGCCGCAGCATAGGCTGCCGGCTGCGCGGGCATCTGCACCGGCGGCTGCGGGTAAACCGGCGGCGCATAGGGGGGCGCGTAGGCGTATTGATCAGCGCGGTGGTGGGCGCAGCCGACCGCTGCGAGCGCGCACGCTGCGCCAAGCGGCGCCACGGTCACGGCCCATCGGTTATCCGTGTCGCCCAGCCAGCGAATTCGCATGCGCACCGTTCCCTTTCGAGTGGGTGGACGGTAGGCAGACGGCCTCCGCAGGGCAATGGCAGAATGGTCCAGAGCCCGCGGCTCATTCCCCGGCTTCGAACAACGCGATGCTCGCGGTGAAACCGTGCAGGCAGTTGCGGCGGCCGATCGGGCCGATCTCACCCTGGGCGAAGAATCCGGCTGCCGGGACCGGGCCGATGGTGTCCTGCAGGCAGCGGGCGTCGTGGCTGGGCTCCGGGAAGAGCCGCGTGCCGCGGCCATTACAGCTGAAGACGAGGGCGCCGGCCGGCGCCGCGCCGCGGTCCTGCTCGCGGGCCAGCAGGGCCGCCAGGTCGTCGTGGGCACTCTTCGCATCGCGGACGTGGAACTGGATCGTCTGGCCGGTGCGAACGAGATCTCCCACCGCGATCACGCCGGATTCGGGGTCGGCGCCCACGACGTTGCGCACCAGAAAGTCACCCCTTTGGAAGTGGTCCTGATATTCACTGGCCACGCGTCCGACATGGAGCGAGCTGCGGACGAGCTCGCGATCGGCGGGATCAAGTTCGCCATAGACCTCGCGCAGCCGTTCGAGCGCCGGCCGTCCCCCCAGCTCGACGATGACGTTCTCTTCCGACTTCGTGATCACCAGCGGCCGTCCGATCGGCCGGCAGCCCTGCGACACAACAGGCCGGATCCGCGCCGCTCCGCCGATCAAGAAGCCCACAGCGCCGGAGTCATAGGATCGCGAGCCGACGACGAGCGTGTTGCTGCCGGGCTGGTAGCCGCCGCTGGCCATGCCGCCCACGATCGGCACGCCCGGGTGATCCTCCTCGACCCGCTTGATGAGCGCATCGACCGGAAAGGAAAACGGATCCGCCAGCAGCACGATCGCGGCGTTGTCCGGCCAACTGCCATCGAGCACGGATGGCCAGCCCACGAACATGCCGCCATCGGGAGTCTGCGTGTATTCAAGGGCAAAGGGCACCACGACGGCTCCTGGCAGGCGGGCCAGCCAGACGGCCACCGCGGGCCCCGATTCGTATTCCACGCCGGCGGCGAGCACCGCCTCGGCGGTCGTGCCGATCACCATTCGCGCGCCGAGCACGTCGCTGAGCCCTTCCATCGCGGGCCGGATGGCGGCGCCGTATCCACTCGACACGAAGACCACGGCGACATCCGCGTCGCTTCCGAGTTGCCGGGCTGCGGCCTCGGCCGCCTCGCGGATGGCGGCATCGATCTGCTCGGCCGTCGAGGCGGCCACGGAGCAGCGGATGTCGGTGGCGGTGGGCGGCGTCGCCGGGTCAGCGGGCATCGGGGGGAACCATCATGGGTGGCGTGGTATTGCCAAGGAGACGCGGCGGTCTCAGATCACGATTTCGGTGAACGACTCGAGCGACTCGTGTTCGAGCCGGCCGCCCGGCTCGCGATTGCCCGGTCGAATGGCGAGCGCCGTGGCCATGCCGGCCTGCCTCGCGGCGTCGAGCTCCTCCCCCACGTCGCTGATGAAGAGGATCTCGCGAGGCTCCATTCCCATGTCGGTGGCGATCGCCCGGTAGCTGGCCGCCTCCCGCTTGGGGCCGGTGGTCGTGTCGTAGTGGCCACGGAGGTGGGGCGTGAGGTCGCCCGCGCCAGTGTGCGAGAAGAAGAGCTTCTGGGCGTCGATCGAGCCTGACGAGTAGATCCGCACGTCGAGGCCGGAATCGGCCCACTGGGCGAGCGTCTCAGGCACGTCGTCGAATACATGCGAGACCAGTTCGCCGGAGTCGAAGCCGCTCCGCCAGATCATCCCTTGCAACGCCTTCAGCGGCGTGCTCTTCACGTCGCGGTTCATGAGGTCGATGGCGGCGAGGGCCAACCGCGTGGTGCCAGCGGGATCGTCGAGCGTGGCGTCGGCAGCGCCGGTCTCGGCGGCCAGAGCCACGGCGGCTGCCTGCACGGCCGGGTCGAGCCTGTGCTGCGAGAGAAAATCGCCCACGTGCTGCCGCGCGAACGCAAACAGCACGTCATAGACGAACGAGATCGACGAGGTGGTGCCCTCGACGTCAAGCAGAATGCCCCGGCCTCCGAAGACGATCACGATGCCGCCCTTCCCTCGCCGGCAATCCAGGCCGGTCCCATGCAGAGCGGCTCGTAGCCGGCATGGACGCCATCCTCGAGGTAGTGGGGCGTCCAGCCGCTCATGTCCTGAAAAAGGCGGATGGCGCGGATGCGGCGATCGGTGCAGAGGTCGAACCAGTGGCGGGTCCCCAGCGGCACGCTGATCATGTCGCCTGCCCAGACTTCGATCGCGTAGACGGGCCGATCGATCGGGTTGATGTGAAACACGCCCCTGCCCTGCAGGATGAACCGCACCTCGTCTTCGGTGTGCGTGTGCTCCTTGCTGAATTTCGACAGCATCGTGTCGAGGTTTGGCGTGTCGGGATAGACGTCGATGACGTCGGCGGTGACGAAGCCGCCGCGACGCTTCAGTTCCGCGATCTCAGGATCGTAGGCGGCGAGGATCTCCGCGGCGGGCGCGGCCGGATCGACACGGTCCTCCAGCGGCCAGACGTTGTAGTCGATGCCGTGGTCCTTCAGGAACGACTTGATCTCGGAGGGATCGGTGATCTTCCTCGATTCGGTCGGGACGGTGACGATCGCCATGGTGATGCCTTTCGCTCGTAATGGTGCTGTCGAAGGGGACTAGTGTCGCATGGCGGCCGCGAGCATGCGGCTCCGCGCGACCACCTCGAAGAGGAACTCGTGGATCTCGATGTGCCGGCGGGCTTCTGCGAGGTTTTGCCCCCAGGTGTAGAGGCCGTGCCCGGACAGTAAAAAACCGTGGCAGGGAGGCCGCTTCGGATTGCTCCAGTCGGCGCCGGTGAAGCGATCGCGGATGCGGCCCGCCAATTCGGTCATGTCCTGTCCGTTCGCAAAGATCGGGACCTCCTCAGCGGTGTCGTGCGTGCCGATGCCCTCGAGACCCTTCAGCATCTCGTAGCCCTCGATGCGGAGGCTGCCCTTGGCGACGTCGGCGCGGGAGAGGATCGTGCTCCAGACGGAGTGGGTGTGGAGCACCGCGCCCACCGGGCCGCCGCCCAGGGCCGGCACGAGGTCGGCGATCAGGCAGTGGAGGAGCGTCTCGGCCGACGACTTTCGCGTTGAGCCGTCGATCACGCGGCCGCTCGCGTCGACGCGGACGAAGTCGTCGGGCCCGAGGGCCGACTTGTCCTTGCCGCTGGCGGTGATGAGGAGCTCGAGTGGATCACGCGAGCTGACCACGCTGTAGTTGCTGCTGGTGCCGAGCGACCACGATCGGGAGTGGAATTCCCGGCCAATCGCCCGCAGTTGGTCGACCGGGCTGGTCGCGGCGTCGAAGCTGGTGATGGTTGTCATGGATGCTGAATTTATGGTGTGGGTCGCGGGCTGACAACGAGCGACGAAAAGACGGTTACAGGTAAGGGGAGAAGAGCCTGGCGATGCCGTCGCGGAGGCGGATCGGGAGGCTGCGGGCATCGACCTCGGCCAGCGTCTTGCGGCGGGAGCGGGCGATCACCTCGCCGACGTGCCGGTCGAGTGCTGCGGCGAGGCCACGGTCGTAGGTCTCCACGTTGAACTCGAAGTTGAGCCGCATGCTGCGGTCGTCCCAGTTGCCGCTGCCAAACAGCGCCCAGGCACCGTCGACGACCATCAGCTTGGTGTGGTCGAAGGGCGGCGGCGACATCCAGACGTTGCAGCCGCGGCCGAGCACCTGCCAGAGCAGTGCCGTCGAGGCCCAGCTGACAAGCGCCAGGTTGTTCTGATCGGGCAGCACGATGTCGACGGTCACGCCCCGCATCGCCGCCACGTCGAGCGCCTGGCAGACGGCATCGTCGGGCAGGAAATAGGGCGTCATGATCCGCACCGATTTCTGCGCGGCGGCCAGCGCCCCCACGATTACGAGCTTGATCCGGCCGATGTCGGGGTCGTCGGGGCCATAGCGGATGCCGCGGGCCAGCATCGCGCCGGCAAAGTCGAGGCTGGGCGACCAGGCGGCGTTGGCCTCGGGTGTCGCAGCATCGCCCACGAGCACCTCGTCGGCAGCAAAAGCCCAGTCCTCCGCGAACACCTCGAGCAGCTGCGTGACGACAGGTCCGCGAAGTTCGAAGTGCATGTCGCGGACGGGGTGCTGGGGCTTGTGCGCAAGCCAGCAGCCGTCGCGGATGTTGAGCCCGCCGGTGAAGCCCACCTCGCCGTCGACGACGAGAATCTTGCGGTGGTTGCGGAGGTTGGCATAGGGGAAATAAATCGGAACGGTCGTGGGGAGAAACCGCTCCACGCGCACGCCCTGCCGGGAGAGGACGCTGATGATGGAAGGCCACGTGTACCGCGAGCCGATGCCGTCGACGAGCACGCGGACGGCGACGCCTCGCGTGGCGGCGCGGGCGAGCGCCGCGGCGAAGAGTTTTCCCGTCGGGTCGTTGTCGAAGATATAGGATGCCATGCCAATGCTGCGGGTCGCGGCGTCGATCGCGGCGAGCATCCGGGGATAGGCTTCGTCACCGCCGATGAGCGGCTCGATGGCGTTGCCTTCGACGAGCGGCCGGGCCGTGACCTCGCCGACGAGCGTGGCCAGCGATCGCAGCGGGGC
>Ga0214921_10009636_pt1 | contig 12165 bp, 12 predicted proteins | sample LL1505_MetaG_FD_177992 | JGI IMG/M metagenome (GOLD analysis project Ga0214921, IMG submission 177992) | Freshwater microbial communities from Lake Lanier, Atlanta, Georgia, United States - LL-1505 | ecosystem: Environmental > Aquatic > Freshwater > Lake | place: USA: Georgia | collected... | reverse complement strand
AAAATATTATAAAAAAATATAAAAAATAAATTATAAATAAAAATACAAAAAGTATTTAATGTAATGTATATATTTATTATTTTTGTCACTATATTAACTTTCCTTATTACACATTCATTAATTTTTTTTTAAATTTAATCCCAATCATATTGTGGAGTAATATTTAATTTAGTTATATCATTATTAAATAATTCAAAAATATGATCATAATCTGGTTTTTGTTCAAATTTTAATTTACGAACATAATCTAAAAATAATCTAAAACAATCAGGCATATCTTTACATAAATCTTCAGTTTGTGTTGTTAATTTCTTATCACCTATTTTTTCAACTTGATTTTTATTTTTATCTTTTTTTAATCCTTGCCATGGTAATACTCCTTTAAAAAGATATATTAAAATATATGCAATAGATTCTAAATCATCGCGTCTAGATGGTTCTATACCCCAATGAATATTTAAACTACAATATCTAGCAGTCCCTATTAAAGATCTGTCAAATTTAATATCTATATGTTCACTATTAATAATATATGGTTTACTTAATCCAAAATCCATTAGATATAATTTATCAAACGGTAATATTTTATCATCATTTTGATTAGAATTATTAGCGTTAAAAACGGTTTTTGACGGTTTTTGATAATTAAATAAAAAATTATTGGGTTTAATATCTCGATGAATAAATCCTCTTCTATGAAAATTTCGTATTAATTCTAACATATCTAATCCAACTTTAAAAAGACATTGTAAAGATATTTTTCTATCATTGTTATCAAATTTAGATTCTAATGATGGACCTAACATTTCCATTATTAATATGTTATATTCTGATGTTTGAATAAAATTATATACTTTTGGAATACCATTAACTCTGTTATCTTTATTAATTTTTTTATAAATATTATATTCACTTTTTAATCTATTTTTATCTTTTGCGTCTTCTATTTTTGCGGCATATACTTGTTTATCTGTTTTATTTCGCGCTATATACACTTCTCCAAATGATCCAGAACCAATTTTATTAATTAATTCATAATTATCTATAAATATTTTTTTATTCATATATAAATATATTTAATATTTTATTAACTAATATAAAACACAAATATAATTTAGTTAACAAATATAATTTAGTTAACAAATATAATTTAGTTAACAAATATAATTTAGTTAACAAATATAATTTAGTTAAGTACAATAAAATTTTTTATTTATATATAATAATATATCTATGAATAAGGAAAATAATTTTTTTTCAAATACAAATCCAGATTTAATTAGTTCAAAATCTATAGCAGAATTAACAAAAATTGTTGCGGATACTGATCCAATAAAAAAAGCATCATTAACTGAATCAACTTTATCATTCTATAAAAAGTATATACAGCCAAATATATTACCTTTAATTATAGTTATTATATTTATTGCATTTATGATTTATAGATATATGACTAATTCGGATAAAGAAAATAAAGAAAAATTTGATCCAAATAAATCAGTTAATGATCCAACACAAACAGAATTAGAATTAAGTGAAACAGATAAACATTATGAATTTGATAATGTTATTAATGAAGTTGTAAAAGATAAAGAGATGAATGAAATTTTAAATGATGATAGTATATATGAAAATTTATTAGATAGAAATGAATTTAATGACAGAGAGGTATTTAGAGGTACACATAACCAATGGGAAGGAGAAAAAGATGATGAGATGGAACATCCATATGGTTATGATAATAGATATATTGAAACAACAAATAATATGGTAGATTTTGCAACAAAAAAGAATAAATCTGCTTTAGACGAAGCATTTAATAGAATGTTTTCATAAAATTAGTATAGAAAAGTATTTTTAATATTTACTAAAAATTTATTTTAATTTTATAAATCAAATTTAATTTAATTTAATAAATTCATTAAGATTATCATCATCAATTAATCCAACAGTTTTAAATACATCACGGACGAGATTATGTTTTAATTCAGAATCACGTTTATCTTTTGCTCCAAGATCAGGACCTTTATTAATTTCCATTAACTTGGCATTTAATTTATCATCAATTGCAACATCGCATCCAAATAATTGGAATTTAATATTATTGTATAATTTTTTATTAATACCAACTTTATCAAAATATACAGAAAATATATTATATATTAAATTATATATATTATTAAATACAACATTTGATAATTGTTGATTATCATTTTTTAATGTTTGTTCATATTCTGATAATATTCTATTTGAATCAAGATAATTTTTAAAATCGGAATGAGTCAATGGATTTTCTTCATATACTTTTCTATCAATATATCCAGTTGTAATATTTTTTGCGATACTGTTAGAACCCTTCTCAAAATATTCTGCAGTATAATACATAAATCCATTATTATATATGTATAATTTTGTTTCTGAACCATTTTTTATCATTAATACATATATTCTAAGATTTATTTTTCTATTATTTATTAGATATGGATCTTGCAATAATTCTTGTATAATAATAAAAGGAAAATCAGTATCTTTATCTTTTTCAACCATCTGTTTAATTTCATCAATATTATTTGAAATTTGTATACCATGTTGTCTTTGAGTATTTTTTTTTAATATATATAATTTATTTTTATCATAATCTTTAATAAACATATCTTTAATAAACATATCTTTAATAAACATATCTAAATTATTATATGGTAACCATGATTTTGGCATCAAATTTATTGTTTTTTCCTCTCCATATTTTTTCAGAACATTCTCATATAAAAATTCTTTGCCTATCATAATATCGATATTATCAATTAAAAAATATATGCCATTTTTATTGTATTTTAATTTATCATATTCTTCTGCAATATTTTCATAAATACATGGCAAATAAAGAGTATATTTAAAATTATTAATATTTTCATTAATTATATCAATCATTGTGTTAGATTGTAAATATTTACAATCATTACGTATTACATATGATTTATTAAATGATTTATTAAATGATTTATTAAATGTATTATTTAAATTACCATATATAAAATATATTGAATATAAAAATAAAATGATTAATATTATTAATAATATAATTAGATATTTATTATTTTTTATCAGTTTATCACATATAACCATTATAATATAATATAATATAATTAAAAATAAAAAAATATCTATATTAATTTATATATATGAGCGAAAAAAATTTGGAAAATATAATTATTTTTCTATTAGTAGTTGTAATTATATATATGATTTACAAACGCAATGAAAAAATGACAAATAATATTCAACCTGAATATGACTATCAAAAAACACAAATGAAACCAATTCAAGAAACTCAAATGATGCCTATTCAAGAAACTCAAGTACAACCAATACAAAAAGAATTAAATGTAGAAGGTGTTTCTAATGAAAAATTAAGATATAATGTTGATGATAAATGTGAGCAAGTTGAACAAAGAAAATTTATTGACGAATACATGAATTATTCACGTTTTGGTAATAAAATTGATAAAATAACAACTGATGAAGAAATAAATGCATATCGTAAATCATTTTTAGATTTTAGAAATGTTACAAATCAAACATCACATGGTTTTGATCCAGTCGACCAAATGAATCTCGATAAGATTTCTGGTCTTTATCAAGGTGGCTTAAAAATCCATGAAGTATATGACAAAATTGCTGCTAAAAATTTTGACACATCTAAAATAGATTTATATTCTATGCAAATGAATGAACGTATTGATGATACTATTCGTTCAAATACTTTTGAATATGATAACGATGAAGTAAGTAATGGTGGTTTTTTTTTCGAAAAAATTAAAGGAAATGAAAATACAGATGGATTAAAATCATTTCCTTAATTAGTCTTAATTTTTCTTTCTAATAAAAAATTGAAGATAAAATGATTTATGTATAAATTATTATATATAAATATTATAAAATGTACAAACAAAATATAATAAAAGTTTCTGAAGGTGATATTCTTACTAAACAGTTAGTTGGACGCATATATGCAGAGACAGATATTTCAAAATTTAGATATGAAATGTTAAATTATGTACAAGATTTACCAAAGTTATTAAAAAGTAAATTTTTTGTTTCTCTTAATTTTTGTGGTACAAATTGTCTATTAGTTTTTACAAAAATCCAAGATAAATTTTATTCATTTGTAGTTGACAGACAAACACTTAGTTATAATTTTTCAAAAGTTGATTTCTCAAAAATAAAATTAACCCAAATAAAATTAAATCTAGATGATTCAATTTATAATGGTACTATTTTTGAGGGTATTTTAATTAAACGCCATAATATGGATGATCTATATATCATATCAGATGTATATAAATTCTGTGGAAAAAATATGATTAATGATAAATTAAATATTAAATTATTTACTATATTAGAATATTTAAAATCAAATTATGATCCAGATTCAAATGAAAATTCAGTAGAACTACAAGTAAATAAGATATATGAATTATCAAAATATGATTATTTTTGTAAAGAAGTTATACCAAAAATAAAAAATCTAAAATATAGAGGTATATGTTTTTATTCCGAAATATCTGAAACAAAATTAATATTTATGTTAAATGAACCGTTAAAATTATCAGAAAATTTTAAAGCTATTAATTCAAATCAAAACTATATAAAATCTAAAGATTTTATGAGTTGCGATGAGAACTTAATACCGAAAAATAATCAAATAGAAAATAAACAAGATTACAAACAAGATTATAAACAAGATTATAAACAAGATTCTAAATATAATAATTTTAAACAAATAAAATCAGTTCAACCAGTTGAAATAAATAAATATTCTGACGTACAATCTGATAAGAAAACTAAATATGTAAATACATCAGATGAAGATGTATATGCAACATTAGAAGTTAAATGTACAGATAATCCAGATGTATATAAATTAAATTGTGTTGATAAACAAATAGTAGATAAAAAAACAATGCTTAAAAAGATTTCAATGGGTATTGCGCATATACGTGGTATAGAAATGTCTCATAAAATGATAAAATTATTTGAAAATAAAAAATCACTCTTAATGAAATGTAAATTTAATGATACGAATTCTAAATTTGAACCAATTGAAATAGATAGTACAGCTAAATTTCCAACATTATTAGAAGAAATAGAAACTAAACTTGCGATAATGGAAGAATCAGATTCTGAATAAAATTTAATTTTTAATTAAAGAAAACAGTGATTATTTATAATCAGGATTTAATTTAATTTTTAATTAAAGAAAACAGTGATTATTTATAATTAGGATTTAATTTAATTTTTAATTAAAGAAAACAGTGATTATTTATAATTAGGATTTAATTTAATTTTTAATTAAAGAAAACAATAATAATTGATACATTATCTGTTGAACCTTTTTGTAATGCTAATTCTGCTAACATTTTAGCAATATTTGTTTTTTTTATTATTCTATTTGATTCTAAATCATAACAATGTGACACAATGAAATTTGTTGCATCTTGTGCGTTAACAACATCCCATAGGCCATCGCATCCTATAATCATAAATTGATCATGATGAGATATTTTATATCTAAATACATCTGGTATACATGATATATATGGCTTTGAATCTAGATCTCCAAATGATCTGGAAACAGATAAATCGCCTATTCTCCAATCATATCCATCATAATATATCTCTCCTCCCATTTTTTGTATACGTTTTTTTTCATCTGGCCAATTAGGTTTATGATCTTTTGTTATTGTTTGTCCTATATTTTTTTTACTTATAACACATCTACTATCGCCTAAATTCATAATATCAAGATATCTTTTTCCTTCAGATTTATAATCTACTACAAGCAGACATGTAGATCCACAATAATCTGCTTCATTTTCGTATTTTTTTTCAAGAGTATCTTGAACTAATCTAAATGTATCTTTTATATATTTACTTGATAATGGATAAATAAGATCTTTTTTAAGAAAATATTGTGGTAATTCTTTTGATAAATATTTTGATACAAATTTACCCCCATGTCCATCATAAATACCATAGATATTAATTTGTGGCAAATTTGGATCTGATTTATTTAAATTTACAAATATAGTATCATTATCTTCATTCTGATCTCTTTTACCCTTTTTTGAAACTGTATATATGCTCATATATTATATTATATTAAAAAATAAATTAGTTAACTTAAAAATTAGTTAACTTAAAAATTAGTTTAACTTAAAAAAATATTATCATATGGTAAATCCATATTAAATTTACAATAATCGATTAATATTATATTATCATTATTATTAACAGATATAGTTATAATATCATCTTTTGTTATATATTGATGTGATTCTAAATTTATCTCTATTATATGTTCATTTGATTTATTAGGTTTTGTTATTTTTCCATTAATATTATTTGAATTTATATTAAAAACATAATTATATTTTCTACTTAATTTGACGTTTGTCTTTATTTGAAATTTATTTGTAATAATTCCATCAATCTTATCAACCAATACATTACCTATTAGTCCGTCATCTGCTGTAAGTCCAGGATCAATATTCATTTTAATTCCAATTAATCCACCAGATGTTGCTTTATCAAGAATATTTTTTTCTGAATTTATTGATTCAACTTTACATTTTATTGGTTTTACCTTAAAAATATTATCTTCTTGATATACCATTCCAGGAACCAGAAATAAATTATCTGATTTATTTATAATACCATATTGTATACTTCCACCAACAACGCCTCCTTGTAAATCTTTTACAGAAGTACCAGGTTTATTAATATTAAATGAACGAATAATTGGCATTTTAATCTTATCAATATTACGTTTCGGTAATTTATTATCACTTTGATAAGAATTATTAGCCTTAGAATTATCTGATAATTCTAACGGTATTAATTTATTATCACTTTGATAAGAATTATTAGCCTTAGAATTATTATTAGATAATTCTAACGGTTTTGGTAAATTTGCCAAAATCATACATATTATATCCATATTTATTTCATGTGTAGCAGATGTTGGAATAATTTTTGAATTACATTTATGAGAATCTAAGAATTCTTGTAATTTATAACACATTTCAGTAGCTTTATCTTTTTTAATTAAATCTATTTTATTTAATATTGTTAAAATATTTGCAATACCCATACTTTTAATACATTTAAAATGTTCAATTGTTTGTGGTGCAGGAAAATTAACATTTGCAGTCGATTCCACAAGTATTGTATAATCCATAACCGATGTACCATTTAACATAGTAGACATCAACATGTTATGTCCAGGACAATCAACAAAACTAATATGATTCATTAATTTTGCTTGAGACATACAAGTTGGACATATATATTCCATAATATCACTTGAAACAGAGAAATAACATTCTGGTTCACTACACGAAGAACATTTACATATTTTAGCATTAGCATATCCTAATCGTATAGTTAGATTTTTTTGTCTTTCTGATGAATGTTTTTGCGTGAGTGTTCCAGTAAGTTTACGGGTTATTGTTGTTTTACCATCAGACACATGTCCGATCATACCAATATTCATAATAGGCTGATAATCCATTTTAATTAATATTAGCTTAATTATAATTTAACTAATAATTTATAAATAAATCAATTTTTTTTGAAAATTATCATTATCACTTAAATCCTATAGTGTGTTTATGGACTAAGGGATTTCTGATTCCTTTAACTTTTATGAATTGTTTCAGGGGATTAAAGGATAAAAGAATCATAATTTATAAAACAATTATTGAGTTATCAGAAATTGTGTAATGTTATCACTTTGTAGATTCATCACTTGGTGGATTGATAAATCGAGCAATATTTGGTATAAAACTTATTGGAAGTGTTATAGGCCAGATTGATGCCAATAAAAGATTTGGTGGGGTTTCTTGAAAGACACGATGTTTAACATATGATTCTTCATTGTAAAAACGACGTTTATCGTAATCGTCAAGTTTATTATTTCTATATCTATAAATTGCATCTTTTGCATCATTGTAAGAATTATATGCGAATGATAGAGGAATACCAGCAAGGAATATAAATAGTGAACGAAATGACATTTAATATATTTAAGATATTATAACATATTATTAAGTATATATATTAAAATATATAGAAATCAATTTTTTGATCAAAATTATATTTTCTTAAATATATATGTATAATAATATTATTTAACTATTATTTTATATATACATATTGTATAAAGTGGCAAATATATAGATATATATATTTGCCTCTGTGGTGTAATGGATAGCACGCTAGTCTTCTAAACTGGAAATTCGGGTTCGATTCCCGGCAGAGGCTTTTCTTATTTTTTTTATTATTGACATATAAATAAATTACCATCCACACAATCTTGGATTTAATGCAACATCCATATCATATAGCAATGTTTGATTACGTTGTGATGATGGTTTCGCCAGTTCTTTTTTGTATGCTTTTTGTAAATCATCTCTAGCATCTGTGACACGTTGTGCATCAGTTGATGACATATATTGTGGGACAGGATAGCATGGACGATGTGTGCTCAATGCTTTTTGTTTAACAATATTATAATTCTCAAGAGAATTCATGTTGATGATAGTATAATTTATATTATACAATATACAATATAATGATTATTTCAATTTTTATTACTGTATTGTCTTTATTGTCTTAATAGATTGATTGTCTTTATAATAAAGTTGAAAATATATTTTACCCGATTCATAATAATATGTTGATAATCCATTTAATTTGCCATTAATATAATTAGATTCGTTCTCAATATTTCCATTTTTATAATATGATGTATATAAACCTTCTTTGATATAATCATTATGATAAAATTCTTCATGAAGTTGTGTTTGATTCTTATCGTAATATGTCTTACAATATCCAGATACATGTAAATTTATTTCATCTGGTATATTATAATATACTTTAAATTTATCTAAAGATGTAAATACTTTTATATTTTCTTTCAACTCACCTAACCTATATTTATTTTTTTGTGAACCTAATTTAAAATATTTTTTGGTTGGATCTAAGATATTATACATATCTTTTATAATGGCACTAACCGTATATGGTTCATCATGATTATCATATTGATAATTACTAAAATTAAATTCAACTATAACCATTATATTTCCACATTTTGAATAGCCAAGCATTATTATAAAGTTAACTTAATTATTATGTGTTAACTAAAATTATTATTTTTCATTTTTTTATAATATATATGGATAAAACGAATTTAATTCAAAACCAACAGATTGAATGTTGTAAAAAATGTTGTCATTGTAAATGTAATGAAAGTGATAAATATACTTGGCAACATCTTTTATTTATTACAGATATGATGATACAAAAAGGTGTATTAACTGAGACTCAAATTAAAAAAATTATTGATATTGTAGATATAAAAAAATTAGTAAATAATAATAAATTAAGCCTCGAATTTATTGAAAATATATTAAGACCAATGATTGAGAATGATTTTAATTCAGATAGTTCTGATGATTTAACAATGCATGATATTTATAAGATACAAAATTATAATAAAATTTAGCTAAGAAATAAAATATTATTTTGGTTGGAGAATGAGAAAATCTTATTATTTTCTACATTGTGCACACAAAAATAAATAAATTTTTTGGTTGGAGAATGAGAAAATCTTATTATTTTCTACATTGTGCACACAAAAATAAATAAATTTTTTGGTTGGAGAATGAGAAAATCTTATTATTTTCTACATTGTGCACACAAAAATAAATAAATTTTTTGGTTGGAGAATGAGAAAATTCTATTATTTTCTACATTGTGCACACAAAAATAAATAAATTTTTTGGTTGGAGAATGAGAAAATTCTATTATTTTCTACATTGTGCACACCATTTATTATTCTTACAATTATTCCATGTAATATCAAATTCATGATTATTTTTACATTTGACTTTAAGTTTAGTGTGTGCAGTTTCATATTCATGTTCGGGACTTAATAATTGTCCTTCATGTTCTTCACATTTTGTTTTAAATTCTTCATAATATTTATTTTTTCTATCTTTTATTAATTTATTTTTATCTTCTTCTGATTTGCGAGAAGATTCTAACAATTTCTCTCGATTTTGTTCTCTATATTTTTTATTATATTCTGCAACCTTTTCTTTATTTTTTTCTTTCCATGATTTAGTAGTAGCATTAGTATTTTCATTTTTTTGTTTTAGATTTTTAGAACAAATTTTACAATATTTATATAAACCATCAACTGATGATTTATATGCATGATATGAATCTAATTTATTCCAATTATTACATTGAGAACAGAATTTATATTCTATATCTTGAAATGTTAAATGTGATATAGTATTTGATTTAAGATTTACATTATATTTTTGTATTATAAAATCATTATCTATATCTTTGAATTGTTTATATTTATCTAACTTTGATAATTTTTTATCAGGTTCTTGTTCTGTATCAGAGTCTTCTTTATCTGATTCTGATTCAGAATTAGATTCTGATTTTTTATTTAATTCTTTTAATTTATTTATATCTTTTGTTTCATCATTATCACACCATTTAAAATCATCAGCATATTTTGTCATGATTTCTTCATATGACTTTTTTAATTCCATAACTTCGTCATCATAAATGCTAATATCATGATCTAAATCTTTAGATTTATTATTTAACCATTCTAATCCTTCTTGTTTAGTAGAAAATGAATTTTCATCTGTACGAGAACAAAATGCTTTTGTTTTTGGATCTATTGCAATATATTTTATACTACATTTATATTTGTCATCAATATAATCTATTTTTTTATTAGAAATTTTAGATCTATTCATATTGTTTTCTCTATAATTTGTCAATGATAAATTATCACAACGATTATCTAATGGATATCTATCTCGGTGGTCAACCATATCATAATCAGTTATAACATTATGTATCAATGCAATATATAGATCTAAACTTGCTAGACAATAATATTTTCCATTTGAATTAGAATTTTTAGATGTTTTAGATACAGCTAGATTTATTTTTCTTAATAAATCTAATTTATCATAATCGAATAGTCCAACATAACCCAATGATAATTGCATAATTACATATTTTTTATTTTTGTATGTAATAATTTTATACATATTTTTAGCACAATTATATTCTTTATTTAATGATATTATTGTTTTCTTTGCATCCTCTTCAGTAGAAACTACTATTGATTTTTTTTCGACACATACTGTATATTTATTTGCATTTTTTCTTTTGAAATATGTACCTTTTAATTTTCCACCTTGCCAATCAGATGTTGTTAAATCGGGTTCAAAAGTGTCTAAATATTCTTTTGCATTCTGTATGTATTGGCGTTTTGTAATTTCATTATCTTTTAAATTTTCTTTAAATTTTTCTTTAATTTTTTTCTTCATTTCTTTTACACAATCTTTACATCGATTGTCATATCCATCTGCAGTAGTTTTATGTTTTGAATAATTTTCTATTGTTTTTTCTAAATTACATTTTTTACATAATTTTCTTTTTATGTTATCTATATTTTTTTTATCTTCTTTAATATTATTTGATTCATTTTCTGATTCATTTTCTGATTCATTTTCTGATTCATTTTCTGATTCATTTTCTGATTCATTTTCTGATTCGTGATCAGATTTACTTTCAGATTCACTATTTAAATTAGTTTTATTTATTATTTTTTTACATTTAATTTTATTTGTATTATTTGTTTCATCTATCACATTTTTTAATTTTACTTGTTTCAAAGATTCCTTTGTTTCCGTAATTTTTGAAAGTTTTAAAAATTCTTTGTTATTTTTTTCAATTTCATCTATTGTTTCAATATTATTTGTATCATCATCTATTTTTTTTAAGAATTGTAAAATATTACCTTTCTTCTTTTCTTCTGTATTTTTTGTAGTTTTTGTTTTTTGTATTTTTGAGTGTAAAAGAGACATTGTATTTAATTTGGTCATTCAATTAGAGTAATATTAATAAATAAAATAATTTTCAATTTTTAACCAATGAATGTGCAATAAGAAAATGTTCACAAAGATACTAAAAAGTTATTTTCTTCATTTTTTATAAAATTATATGTATATAAATTATAATTATAATCTATATTTATTACAATAAATATATATGCAA